>Ga0180438_10009145_pt1 | contig 12415 bp, 9 predicted proteins | sample SS_ome_12_FD_132455 | JGI IMG/M metagenome (GOLD analysis project Ga0180438, IMG submission 132455) | Hypersaline lake sediment archaeal communities from the Salton Sea, California, USA - SS_3_D_2 metaG | ecosystem: Environmental > Aquatic > Non-marine Saline and Alkaline > Hypersaline >...
ATCATTTTAACTCTCATTCCTGCTTCTTTTGCCTTTATAACCGCGGGTCTTGAGGTTTCTCTAGGTGGATCAATCATACCCACAAATCCAACAAATGTAAGATCATTCTCGACTAACTTATTATTTTTTTCTCTTAATAACTCTTTTGCTTTATCGTTTGTAACCTCCCTCATTGCAAAACCCAAAATTCTGTAAGCAAAACTTGCTGAGAAGCGTTCACTCACCTCAATAATCTTTTGTTTTTTCTCGGGTGTCAGTACGTTCTTTTCTCCATTTTCTAAGTAATGATTACATAGATCAAGTAATATATCTAAAGCTCCTTTTACCATGATTTGATAATTATCGGATTTTTGATTCTTTACAATAACACTCATTCTCTTCCGACTGCTATCAAAAGGAAATAAATATTCCACGTCCCATTTATTTTTGATCATATCAATTGCAGTGCTCTTTTCTGTTAAGATTAATAAAGCAATTTCAGTTGGGTCTCCAAAAGTCTTGTAGGGTTTTCCTTCACCTTGATATTCAATTGATGCCTCATTTGCCAAAGTGCCAATTTCTATAAGAGATTTTAACTCTGGGCTATAGCCAGGTTCAATTTCCTTTCCGGTTGAGGCTTTTACAATATTACCAACGTTTGTATATCCTGTTCCAGAAACATTATATTGATAATTTAAAGTCCATACGAGCGTAACGGTCATCTCATTTTTAGTTAAGGTTCCAGTTTTATCTGTTGATATCACGGTACTTGATCCTAAAACTTCCACCGCTGGAAGCTTTCTTATAAGAGCTTTCTGTCGTGCCATGCGCGTTACTCCAATTGCTAATGATAATGTCATTACTGCAGGAAGCCCCTCAGGTACCGCTGCAACTGCTAATCCAATGGCAAAAATAAATAATTCGGTGAATTCTTCTGGTCCGATTATAATAATTTGAATTATAAATATGATTGCAGCTAAGATAACTATAAAAATTGTTAATTGTTTGGCTAAAAGTTTCAATTTTTTTTGTATTGGAGTGTCTTCCCTCTTAATTTCAGATAAGGAAGTAGCTATTTTTCCAAGTTCCGTTTCGAGTCCTGTAGAGGTGACTATTCCCCTTCCAGAACCGCTTGAAATGGTAGTCCCCTTATGAATCATGTTCTTTCTCTCTGCAACAGGAGTCTCAGAAGGTAAGACTTCAGTTTCCTTTCTTACAGGTAAGGATTCTCCAGTCAAAATTGCTTCATTAACATTTATTTCAAAACTCTTAATCAAGCGTATATCTGCAGGTATAAGATTACCTGCTTCAAGCAAAACTATATCACCAGGTACCAAAAACTCGGATTTTATTCTGATTTTCTCGTTATTACGAATTACAATAATCTCACTTTTCGATAAGGAACGCAGTGCTTCAATAGCTTTCTCAGCAGAATATTCTTGATAAAATCCAAGTCCCGCATTTAATACAACAACAACCGTTATTGCCGAGACTTCTATAAGAACATTACTTTCTTGCTCGATAAATCCAATGACAGCAGTGATAAGCCCCGCTACAATTAATATTAAAACCAATAAATCTTTGAATTGACTAAAAAAAATTTTTAATGGATTTATTTTTTCTCCTGTTTCTAATTCATTTTTACCATATTTTTCTATCCTTTTCTCTGCTTCTGAAGAACTTAATCCTTTCTCATCAGTATCTAATTCTTTATATAGTTGTTCAATTGATTTAGTATGTGCTTCTTTCATTTTAATTAATCATTTTTTGTATATTATTTCTTGAAATCAATAAGATCTATTGTTTTTTTAGATTTATGCTAATAAATCATAAAATTCTAAAAGAATTCATAGAATTTGTCAAAAGGATCAGTTTTAATAAGGCTTAATTGATTAAAAAAAAAAAATTGATGTTATTATCTAGTATTACAATTATGAAAAAAATGATAATTAAGAGTTGAATATTCTTTTCTTAGAATGAATTTTTATCATAACGAAAACAATTGAAATACCGCTAAATATCATAATAAAAAAAAGAGCACTCCCATAATCTAATCCAATTCCATTAGTTGGTTCACTTGGAGTTTCTTTTGTTACCTCTACAAAATCCAAACCTAAATGACCAAAAGTATCATTCGCATAAAATGTTATTGTGATTGAATCTCCTTGTTCTAATGCATCCCATAACGTCTCCCAATGTTGCTGGTCAATAGTGCCATTAGCTGTAAACGGGATATTTTCTGTATCTATACTGTACCACATTGAATCTAAATAAGGATCGTATATATAGACTATAAATTCGGGAGCAACTCTTGATACAGACACACCGTGTAATGGAGCCATAATATCGATAATTGGGTCGCGATCATCCCAGATAGGCACGTAATCTTTACTGTTAGAACCTCCAGGAATATTATATGGTATATCTCCTATTCCATCATTATTATCATCTGAAGCAGAGTAATTATCCCAGTAATTACCATTCCAATCATTGTTCAGCCCATGATCAAATGCATGGTTTCCATTTGTCAGAAGATAATTATTTGAAATTATACTATTATTAACATTGAGAGCAATAGCGATGCCAATTTGATTATTATTTACAACCTCATTATCTAAGATTTGATTATCAGAGGTATTTGAAAGGTAGATTCCATTCCCATTTCCGTGGATAACATTTCCTGTCAAGTAATTATCATAGCCGTTTCCAGAACCCAGATTCGTCCATACTGAGATTCCTGACTCTGTGTTATTAAAAACCATATTATTTGCTATAGTATTGGAAGAACTTGCATCAATCTCTATTCCCGCTTTGGGATTAAATAACAGTGTGTTATCTGAAATGTAATTATTATCGCTATTAAGTATCAAAATTCCACTTTCATAGGTTTGATTTGCGGCTGTATTTCCTGAAATGGTATTATGATGACTATTGGTCATCACGAGGATTCCATAATTAGTATTTTCTTCTACGGTATTATCCATTATTAAATTATTAGAACTTGTTTCAAGACGGATCCCTTGATATTTATATTTTATTTGATTGTTTCCAACGGTATTATTATGGCTTAAATGTAAATTAATCCCAGCTCCAGAGTCGTATCCATTCATAAAATTACCTTCAACATGATTATGAGAACTTTCATAAAGACTTATTCCATAATACATTATATTGGAGCAATTATTAAGATATAAGATTCCATTTGACACGTTGTTTAAATAAATACCCGCATCTGAATTCATACCCGAACCAGCATTATACAAAGTACAATTTTGAATTTTAAAATAGGAAATTGAATTCTCAATAGTTATGCAATTAGACACACCACCACCATCTATAATCAAATCCTTAAGCATGTAAGGATCGCCCTCAACTCCAGAGCCTCCATAAAACCACGGTTGTGTGGAAGCCCATATCCAATCATTACTACTTCCTGGGGAATCATCTATAAGAATAGGAGAAATGGGACCGGAACTATAAATATCATCGCTTATTTTATGATTTTCGGTACAAATATTTTTGAAGGAGACTGGAATAATAAAGCCTAGGCATATTGATATCACTATAACTGAGATTATATGGTTTTTAGTGTTTATAATTTTCAAGGATTTTTCACCCAAAATAAAATGATTAGTTAAAATTTATACATTTATGTATTTAAATTTTTTATTTCAAGTTAGATGAATTACTAAGGAAAAATATTAATCAATAACTAATCGCTTTTTACGGTTCCAAAAATATAAAAATATTTTTTGTTCTATTTCATTTTATACAAATTATGGAGATTAAATTTTTACTCATCGAAAAAGACTTTCTTTATTCCCATTTATTATTCATTGCATTATGTATATTAGTGTTGATTATCCCTTTCCCTAACTTAATTGGAGTAAAGTTATTTATTTTAGTTTTATCTTATAATCTTTTAATTTTAGTGGTAGGGTTAATTAGAAATCATACTAATTGGCTAAAATTATATTATTTTGTACTTTTCATAAGTATTTTCCAGATATTCCCTGACTGGTATCTATCTGCTCAATTGGATATATTAGTATTTCCTGAAGATGGATTTTTTAAAATTGGTACTGTTTCTGCTTATATGTTAGGTTTATGGGTCATTCCTCTTTTCATCATAGGATTTATTTCCTTAAGAATTAAAGAAAGGTATTCTATCAAAAGTGCATATCTTTCTGCCATTTTACTATCGTTAATCATCTTTGGTCTCGCTGAACAGTCAATGTGGGTCTTTTCATGGTATCCCCAGAATGTGTTTCTTCTTTTTGATCATTTAGCAGTATATATTATAATACCGGAAATATTACTTGGGTTTAGTACCTTTTATCTCTTTCTAAAATTTATGGATACTAAGATCTCATATAAGATTGCTTTAGCTTTTGTTATTATGCTTTTATATCTTGGAGCTGCGAATTTTTTCTATTTTCTAATTGAAGAAATTCTTTTATTTAGTCTATAAGTTGTCAGCTAAAATGAATTATCAATAATCCAATAGGATTAGAGAAAATTTATAGAATATAGAACAAACTCATATAAACCATTGATCGTAGCATTACTTAAATAACTATAAAGGGAAAATATAGTGATAAATAAAAAACTGCTTCAATGGTTAAATATCATTACTTTTGTAGCAACTTTTGCGATTAATTATTTGGCTACGGGGCTTGAGCTTGGAGGATATAACACTGGTGAGTTATCGGATCTAATCCCTAATCTTTTTGTTCCAGCTGGTATAACATTTTCTATTTGGGGTGTAATTTATTTCTTTTTAGCAGCTTTTTCAGTATATCAAGGAAGAGATTTATTTAAAGACAATAAAATTGATATACCCTATTTAGAAAAAATTGGATATTGGTTCATTATTAGCAATATTGCGAATGCAGCTTGGATCTTTTTCTGGCATTTTCAAGTAATTCTACCTCCAGCATTAGTATTATCTTTAGTTGTCATGATCATTATTTTAATCTCCTTAATAATGATTTATCTCAAGCTAGAAATCGGTAGGTCTGATATAAGCAGAGGTGAGAAAGTTTGGGTTCATGCTCCTTTTAGTATATATCTGGGTTGGATAACTGTCGCAACAATTGCTAACGTTACCGCTGTATTGGTTACTGCTGGAGTTGAACCTTTTGGCCCGATTGCTGAGTTCTTGACGGTGTTTGTGATTCTAGTTGCTGTAATCATAACTTACCTTATGTTATTCTTGAGAAAGGACTGGGTGTATAGTTTAGTAATAGTTTGGGCTGTTTTAGGAATATATCTCAAACAATCCACAGGAAATACTACAGTTGCCATTACTTCTTTAATCGCTATAATATTGATTGCCATCGGAATAGTATATACAAGTTACAAATTACTCCGAAAATAATTTTTATGACGTAATTAGAAAGCTAAATTTTTTTCTTTTTTTCTATTATTATCACATAATAATTTATAGGTTCATATATTTTTGATAGAGAGGTTGAGTGAAATTTTTTCAGAAATTAAATTGGCATATAAAATTGTTGAAGAAGTAGTAAAAAATACTTCTATTATGAGATCAAAAACACTTGAGGCTTTAACTCAAGTTAAGGGTATATATATCAAATGTGAAAATTTCCAACGAACGGGATCATTTAAATTTAGAGGTGCTTGGAATGCGCTTAGTCATCTTTCAAAAGATAAGAAAAAGAAAGGGGTTATTGCTCATTCTTCAGGGAATCACGCTCAAGCAGTAGCACTTGCAGCAAAAATATTAGGAATTAAGGCAGTCATTGTAATGCCAGAAAATACCTCCGAGTTTAAGAAAAAGGCAACTGAAAATTATGGCGCAGAAATTATATATAGTGGTAATAAACCCAAGGATAGAGCTATTATGGCTGAAAAACTGGCCGAAGAGAGAGAACTAAGTCTGATTCACCCCCATAACGATTATCAGGTCATTTTTGGTGCTGGTACAGTTGCTTATGAATTGCTTAGAGAAATAGGGAAATTGGATTTGATACTAGCTCCAGTTGGCGGTGGTGGATTAATAAGTGGAACAGCAATCGCTGCAAAAGGATTGCTCCCAAATATACAAGTAATTGGAGTAGAACCCCAAAATGCCGATGATGCATATCGATCATTTAAATCTGGAACACGCCTCCTAGTCGAAAATCCCGATACTATTGCTGATGGATTAAGAACTTCATTAGGAGAAAATACATTCCCTATTATTCAAGAACATGTAGATGATATAATAACGGTTAGTGAAGAGCAGATCTTTAAATCAATGATGTTTTATCTTGAACGAATGAAAATTGTTGCTGAACCATCAGGAGCAGTATCACTGGCACCTTTACTTTTCAATCTACTTAATAAAAAATTAGTCAAAAATAAACGCATTGGAGTAATCTTGAGTGGTGGAAATGTTGACTTACTTCAATTCTTCTCAAAATTTAAAAGTTCAGATATTAAGAGTTAAATTTATTATATATTTAATAAATAATTGATCAAAATTATGCCCGAATTACCTGAAGTTGAAACATATAAGCGATATTTAGAATCTACCTCTTTAGGAAAACATATAAATAGAGTGAAAGTAAGAGATTCTCGAATTCTCGAATTAGGAGAAAAAGATTTCATTAAAAACCTTCAAGAAAATACTTTTAAATCTGTAATGCGCCATGGGAAATATTTATTCATTGCATTCGACTTATCTTATTTAGTAATGCATTTTGGTATGACTGGAGATTTAGAATATTATGCTATTAATAGAGAAGAACCAAAATACAGTAAAGTATTGTTTGAATTTACAAATAATCATGTTTTATCTTATATTTCAATAAGAATGTTTGGAAAGTTAGATATAGCAGATGATGTAAAGAAATATATCAAAGAAAAAAAATTAGGGCCTGATGCATTAAAAATGAGTTTTGAAGATCTCACAAATAGCTTGAAGCGGAGAACCACAAATATCAAAACTGCTCTAATGAATCAAGAAATTGTATGTGGAATTGGTAATATTTATTCTGATGAAATTATTTTTAGAACTAATATTAATCCTTTAACTAAAATAAATCATTTAGAAGAAAAACAGTTAAGAGCTTTATTTTCAAACATTAAGGATGTATTACAATATGGTATTGAGAAAAAAGGAGAATTATCAACTTATTCTGATAAATTTCTCATTCCACATCGAAATCGAGATGATTTTTGTCCAGTTTGTCATACGAAAATTAAACGCTATGAGATTTTAGGTCGACATGGATTCTTTTGTCCTTCTTGTCAAAAGCAATAAAGAGTATTATTTGAGAAAAATTGATTTTAGAATTAAGTATCTTAGATTTAAGATGTTTTTATTGAAATCATATATATCATATAATAATATTTCATTTTGCCTTAGAGTATCTGGAATAATCTCTGATTTAATGCTTATTGGGATAATGATTTTATTACTTTCAAAAGCACTGATCCATTGATTCTTAATTTCTGGAGAATTTAATGATTCTTTCGTACAAAATAAAAGCATAATATCAAATTTATCGATGATATTTTGAGAAAATTCAAAGATATCATCATTTATTTCATGAGTCCAATATACTTTGTTATTAATTTCAGGAAATTCCTTTAATTTTTGAATGATTTCTTTAATTTTGAATAATTTTAAATCGCTTGAGTAAAAACTAATAAATAAAGATATGGGGCGTTTTAATAATTCTTGATAATATTCAATTTCTCCTAAAAGATTTGACTTTTTTGGTTTATGTAAAAAATATGAAACCAACTTCATATTTTCACTATATCGATGATTTTTTTTTCGTATTTTCGGTTTAAGACCCCAATATGTTAAGATTAATCCAAAGGTTGCCCCTATACGAACTAAAACAAGATATACACCATTTACAAGACTATCTAATAGACCAAATAAAGCTATAAAGATCATCCCTAACCCTAAGAATCGAAAGTTATTTCTAATCGATTTGAAAGATAGAAAGGACTTGTAGATATAACCTATACCAGAAAAGATAAAGACAAAAATAATTAAAATGAATCCTAAAATTCCTGTGGGTGAAGCTATATTAAGACTTATCTTATAGTAGAAGTTTTTAAATGGATAACCTAAGCATATAACAGAATTGCTTGGATCGAGAATTAAAAAAATTAGAAACAATATCCCTAGAAATTCTAAGAAGTAGACGACAAGTAATTTTTTTGAAGGCACAAGTAGTTCTGCAGCAACATACTGACTTAATAAGACAGTAATGGGAAGTTGTATCCAAGTTAAGTATATATAGATCAAAATGTCATTACTTAGTCCAGTTACAAGCACAGTAAAAAAATCTATTACGACTGGTAGCCATGCAAAACTAACACTTATCATTGAGAGACTTAATATACTTAGCAAATTAATCTTCATTTTCCGTGATTGATAAAGAAAATAGCACCCTAATCCATAACCAACAAATAAAATTGCAAGGGTTGATATACCTATTACCCAATCTTCCAGACTAAAACTAACCATGAATGGATATCACCGAAAACAAAGATATACAAAATATAGTTAGCAAGGATTATTTTTATTTCTATGCTATTATAAGATTTAAAAGATTATGCTTTTAGTTATCTTCTCCGGGACTGAGATGGATAAAGACATTATAAAAGAATTCAGATATTGGGTTTTCTTATCTCAATTATTTTCTCAGCAATATTATAAAATGCATTTTCTACGTTTTTTCCTGTAAGAGCCGATGTTTCAAAGTAATCTAAACTCAATTGGTAAGCTAATTTCTGAGCTTCATTAGTACCTATTTTTCTTTCATTGATTAAATCACTCTTGTTTCCAAAAATGCATCCCACAAGGTCATGTTCGATTATTAGATTGTCGTGAATATCGTTAAACCATTGAGTTATACTTTCAAAGGATTTTGGATTTGTTAAATCAAAAATTAGAATTATTGCTTCAGAACCTTGATAAAAATGCTTTCTCATAAGTTCAAACTTACTCTGACCCGCTAGATCCCATAATATTAGTTCAATGATATTATCTTTAACTCGAAAATTCTTTTCCGTTATATTTGTACCCATAGTTGGAATATAGCTTCTTTTAAAAGCGTTATCAGTAAATCGCAAAATTGTGCTTGTTTTTCCGACTCCTGGATCTCCAACAACAACAATTTTTGCTTTAAAATCTATATTTTTTTCAACCTTAACTTGCTTTTCAGGAAAAGCCTTAGAATTGTGATATTGATTTTCTTTAATCCTGAGTTCTTTTAATAAAGCATGAATATTATCTCGGAGTAACTCAATCTCTTTAAAGATTTTTGATTTATCCTCCCTTTGGTTCTCTAACTCAATAATTTTTCGCACTACTTCATTAAAAGGGGAATTTAAATAGTTCATATATTTATAGAAAATAACATCTTCAATTTCTCGAAATAAGAAGGTAATTGCTGATTGAGCTACTTTTCCTCTTCGTGAATTATCATCGCGTTCAATATACTTAATTATTCCCTTAAGCTTTAAGGAAGGGAAAGGAATAATTATAAGCGATTCGGGCATATATCCATGATCTGCAGAGAGAATTGTAATAGTTTTGATACTTACCAACATAGAGATATTTTCGGGTAAATCATTTGGGGAAAAAAAAATTGGATTTGGACCTATAGCATCATCAAATTCTGTATATACTATGGAGTGTATAATATCTCTATCCATTATCAAAACTCAATGTGAATTATATTTTAATTAATAATCTAAACAACATTTCTACTCTTATATTATTGAAAAATTAACCCTATTTATTATTTGGTTATTGCGAAATTTTAAATTGGTTAATGATAAAAAGATCGATTTATGAAATTATTATTAATAACTTAAAACGTCGAAATCTCATTCTGTGAATGATCTATATAAGGATTCAGCTATTTGGGTAAAAGCTTTATCAACATTTTTACCGGATAAAGCTGAGGTTTCTATAAAATCAAGATTTAAGTATCCAGCTAATTCTTTAGCATTTCCTGATTTAATCCTAATATTATCTTCTAAATCGCATTTATTGCCAATAACATAACCAATTATCGGAGTTTGATCTTTAAATTGATTTTGTATATCTAAAAACCAATTCGATAAATTTTCAAAAGAGGTTGGATTAGTTAAATCAAAAACTAAAATAAATCCATCTGAACCAACGTAGAATTGATGTCGCATAGTGCTAAACTTCTGTTGTCCAGCCAAATCCCAGATTACGAGCTGAATAACGGTATCATTAATCTTAAATATCTTATCACTAACGTGTACACCTAAAGTAGGGATATAACTTCTACGAAATGCATTATTGGTATATCTTAAAATCAAGGAAGTTTTACCAACGCCTGGATCGCCTAATACAATGATCTTAAATTTATAATCGATCATTGTTGAATCCTTTAGTTTAAGTTTTGGAAATTCCATTGATTCTGTATTTGAAGTTTCCTGGATACTTAATTCTTTAAGCAGATTTTTAATTTTTAGATTTAAATTTCCTATTTCCGTTTCGTATTCATCTAATTTAGCTTTATTCAACTCTAAATCGATAAATTTCTTTCCGACTTCATCAAAAGGAGAGCTTAACTGTTCAAAGTATTTATAAAAAATCACATCATTTACATCTTCAAATAAGATAGCAATTGCTGCTTGACCAATACCCCCTCTCCGTTTTGGATCATCCCATTTGATATATTTGATGATGCCCTTTAATTTGAGGGAGGGAAAGGGTAAGATTACCAATCCTTCAGGTACCTTCCCATGCTCTCCCGAAAGTACTGTGATCACTTTTATACTAACATGCATCTTATTTACAGTTGGAAAACTGCTTGGAATACATACAATAGGATTAGGCCCAATCTCATCATCAAGTTGAATATATAAAACAGAAGAAATAATATCTTGTTCCATCATTTAATGGGAGTGTTATTGGTTTGTGGATTTCAAATAATCCTTTTGTTTGTAGATTATATCATTATATTCTAATTTAAATTTTAGTTTATGAGGATAAAAGATACTAATAATCGCGATTTCAATTAATCTTTGATTTTTTCTAGTAAGGATAAGATTCTATAAATCGTAGTTCTTTGATGAAAAGGAATATTCGGATCAAGAGATAAATCATCAACCATATACATTACATTACTTGCATGAACTGCTGGAGAGTCATCTCTCTTATTCAATTCATCAATACCTCTCTGAGCGATTCGTTTAATATTGCGGGGTACGGACCTATCATTAATCATACCATTAAGTAATTGCTCTACTTTACTAAAAGTATCTAAAACCAAATTAGTAAATTCTTCTTCATGGCTCATCTTTAGATCACCAAATAACAGATTTACAGAAATAAAGTTTGTAGGAATGATTTTGGAAATATTAAATAAAATATAATTTTTGTGTTTTTCTCTTGATCTAACCTTGAATTATTTAAAAAATCATGGATACTCCTTTAAAAAATCCCAAATTCACGAATACTCTGCATCAACTGTGGTACTAATTTCTCATATGATACTAACTGTTCGCGATATTCTCTATATAATTTATTATAATCTTTAAATCTACCAGAATTAATATTCTCAACGAATTCATTGGATATTCTTGCTGTATTTTCAAAAATATCATCAAACTTAGAAATATTGACGCTTAAATTTTCAGAGATCCTTTTCCTCTTTTTACGACCAAGATTTCTCAACTTACCACGAGGAATACGTAATTTCTCAATTAATTCATCACACTGGGTTAGGAAATCATAGGCTAGTTCTTTATCTTTATCATGTAATTTATTTTCGATGATCTCTGTTCTCCAGGTATTAATTCTTCCTCTTGCAAAGGTGTCGAAATTTAAAGAGATAGAATCAATTCCACCCCTTACTAAGAAGCGGAGAAAATCAGGGTCATCACTGGGAGCTTGACCACAAATTCCAACCTTTCTATTATTTTCGTGAGCAACTTTAATGAGATGGTTGACAGCTCTTCGAATTGCTTCACTATTGGTTATATAGTTATAATTCCGGGAAAGGGTAATTAATTTTTCATTATCTCGCCCTGCTCCAAATATCAGCTGAGTTAAATCATTACTTCCTATGGAAAACCCATCGAATGTTTGGCAGAATATATCTGCAAGAAAGATATTGGAAGGAATCTCTGCCATACAGTACACTTTTAGTCCATTCTCACCTCGAATGAGCCCTTCTGTTCTCATTATTTGTTCAATCTGAGATGCTTCTTCGGGAGTTCTACAGAAGGGGATCATTGGAATAATATTTATCAGCCCCCATTCTCTTGCCTTTTTAATTGCCTTTAATTCTAAAATGAAAGCATTCTGAAAGTCTTCTGAGACGTAACGTGAGGCACCACGAAAGCCCAACATTGGGTTATTTTCATCGCTTTCATAAAACCATCCACCAATGAGATTTTCATATTCGTTTGTCTTAAAATC
>Ga0180438_10009146_pt1 | contig 12415 bp, 11 predicted proteins | sample SS_ome_12_FD_132455 | JGI IMG/M metagenome (GOLD analysis project Ga0180438, IMG submission 132455) | Hypersaline lake sediment archaeal communities from the Salton Sea, California, USA - SS_3_D_2 metaG | ecosystem: Environmental > Aquatic > Non-marine Saline and Alkaline > Hypersaline >...
AGGGCGTCGAGTCCGTCCAGGGTGAAGGGATTGCGGTTTTCGGCGGCGAACACCAGATAGTTCTGGTTTACGCTGCCGTGTTTTTGCATAATCTCGGCGATCTCTCCCTGATCGGGCAACAGACTTTCCAGATCCGGATCAACCCGGATCTGGAGCAGCGCAGCCGCGAATCCAGCTGTGATTATCGCGGACACGATGATTACGAGCAGGGAGCGGCGGCGGACGAAATCGAGGATTTTGATGATCAGGGGCTGCTTGTCAGACATGGATAGTTTGAAAATCACCGTACTATAGATCAAATTCTTTCATACCGTCTACCGGTGCGTTTGCAGGGCGCCCCGCAGTTGAGGTACAGTGGGGGAGGAGGGAGGTAACGATGAACCTTGGCGTAATGTCCGACTCCCACGACCATCTGGACAATATCGGCAAAGCCGTCGCGGCTTTTACCGAGAGGAAGATCGGCGCCCTGATCCACGGGGGGGACCTGTGCTCGCCTTTCGTGTTCAGGCAGCTCGAGCAGCTTCGGGAGTTTTGCCCGAGTATGTACGCCGTGTTCGGCAACAACGACGGCGATCGGGTTCTGTTGACCGAGAAGGGAAGGGGTTTTTGCACCTTTCGCGACGGAGCGTTGACCTTGGAGCTGGCCGGGCGCCGGATCGCGGTGATGCACTACCCCGATGTTGCGGAAAGCCTGCACAGAAGCGGAGATTTCGATCTGGTGATTTACGGGCACAGCCACCAGGTGCGGGTGGAGGGCATAGATCGCATCCTGCTCAACCCGGGAAGCTGCGCCGGCTACCTGGCCGACAGGGCTACGATCGCCGCCGTTGATCTGGCCAGCCTCGAGGTTGAGCTGATCGAACTCGACTGATCCGCCGGATGCGCGCAGCCTTCTGCCTCTCCGGCAGCCCGGAGGCGGCTCTGTCCAGCAGCTGTACCTCCCGGGACAGTGTGAATATTCTATTGTTGATTGATCTTCTGCTCCGCGGTTTGGAATGCGGCTACCGAAGCGGCGAACGCCGGATCCAGCCAGAACTTGCCGGCCCGCAGCTCTGCAGCCGTTCTGGAGCCGGTGAGAACCAGCACGGAGCGCAGGGTGTTTTCCAGGCGATCGAGATAACGTACCACCGCTTCGGCTCCTCCGGATAACACCTCGCGAATCAACGGCAGAGCCAGGCCCGCCGCATGTGCGCCCAGGGCAATGGACTTGGCCACATCCAGACCGGAGCGTACGCCTCCGGAGGCCAGGATCTGCCCCTGATACCGGCCCAGGCAGGCCAGGATCAAAGCCGTGGGGATGCCCCAATCGGCGAACTCCTCGGGCTCCTGCCGCTCCTGCTCCGGCAGCCGGTAGGCTTCCACGGTCACCCAGTTGGTTCCGCCGGCGCCTGCCAGATCCACGTATCGAACTCCTCGGGCCAGAAGCTCCGAAACCAACCCCGGACGGATCCCGAAGCCCGTTTCTTTGACGATGAGCGGTACGGGGCTGCCTTCGCAGAGGCGGGCGATCGAATCCTTGATTCCCCGGAAGTCCCGGTCCCCCTCCGGCTGGAACAGCTCCTGGCCGGGATTCAGGTGCACGACCAGGCTGTCCACCTCCAGTTTCTTGACCAGCTCGAAGAGCTTGCCGTGTTCTTCGTCTCTGATCTGGACGCCCCCGATGTTCGCCAGAACCGGAACATCCGGAGCCAGTGCTTTTAGATGGAAGTGATCGAACAGCTCGGGATGATCGAAGAGGATGCGGATCGAGCCCATTCCCACGGCGTAGCCTTTTTCCCTCGCCGCTTTGGCCAGTTCACGGTTGGCGGAGAATCCCCGCTCCGAACCGCCGGTCATACAGGAGATGAAGATCGGGGCGGCCACGGTATGTCCGAGGAAATCCGTTTGAAGATCGACCTGCTCTGCAGCTATCTCCGGCAGAGCGTCGTGAATGAAGTGGACAGAATCGAATCCGGTGAAACCGCCCTCAACGGAGAATCGGGACGCGTCGGCGCATATCGACAGGTGCTTCTCTTTGCGAAATCCAATCCCGGACGTCTGCTGCGAATGCGTACTCACGGTATCCATCCTCCCGTATACCAGAAAGATAGAACGATTCGGGGGGAACCGCAACATCTTTCAGCAGATTTTCATAGTCCTCCCTGCCGTGCACACCTTGGGTCCATCGCTGGTACTCGGTAAAATCGGCATCTTTGGCGCTTCGAAATATTCGATCGAAGTCCCAACTCCGAATCACCTCGGGTGCACCCTCGGCGACCTTGGCCGAGTACACGATCATGGTATTGCCCGAACCGTAGGATGCCAGCAGCATCCGCTTGCCCACTATCTTCGCCCCCATCTCCTTGAAGCGGTCGTTCAGCAGGGAGGCGAGAAAGAAGTACATGGATCCGGAGTAGATGTTGCCAACCCGGGCAAGAGGATCCACACCTCTGTAGAAACCCCGTTTTTCTAGAAATCCTCGGATCTGATCCTCATCCAGGTTCAGGTGACGCCGGAGGATGACGTTCATCGCGGATTCCGGCATGTTGCGAAACGGCGTGTGCAGAACGAAGAAGTCTGTTGCCTCCAGAGCTTCAGAGGGCAACTCTCCGATTCTCTGGGCGTGATCCAGGAAGGCCTCCTCCAGATTGGCCCAGTACTGTTCCATCGAGTAGCGCCCCTTGACCTTGGCGGTAGCCGATCCCAAGGGCCGGAAGAAGTCATCCACGTCCCTGGAGCACATCCCTATCGTGGACAGATCCAGTTCGAGAAGCCGTGGGGCGGTCTCGACCAACAGAGCCACCGAACCGGCGCCCTGGGTCACCTCCGCCGTGGTTTCCGTCTCGTAGTGGGCGACATCCGTGGCTATGACCAGGCCGGATTCGGCGAAGCGGTTGCTCATCCCCAAGAGTCCTCCCACACTGAGCAGGGAAAGGGTAGCTCCGGCACAGGCGTGCTGTACCTGGAAACTCGAAAGGGATTCGGGGACCTCCAGACCGGAGCGCTGCAGCATGCCCTGGACGAAGGCGGAAAGCGGTTTGCTGTGATCCAGTCCGCTCTCCGTGCCGACCACCAGGTGCCTGAGATTCGAAAGGGTTACGGGATCTTTGCTTTTCAGAAGCCCGTAGGCAGCCTGGGCGGCCATGGTGGCCGAGTCCTCCCAAACGTCGGTAAAGCGGATCGTCTTCTGCCCGGTAACCCGCAGTGCCCGGTCCAGATGTCTTGCCAGCCTGGGATTGTCTTCGGATCGCTTCTTGATCAGTACCTCCAGTTCGAGCTTAGCCGGAGGCACGTAAATGTTGATGTCACTGATCCCTATCTTTTTGTTGCCCATCATCTCTCACCTGCCTTGATATTCGGATCACAAAAAGCACCGCAATCGCATTACGGTACAATAACCGAATTGGGGAGATTGTACCAGTTCCCGGATAATTTAACACAATACGAGTAAGCGGTCCAGAAAAATTGGAAAATTTTCCTTGATATATTACAAATTGTGTTATAGTTTTCGGGGTAGAATGCGAAGCCTTCCTCCGGCGGGAAATATTGGTATAATAGGTTCGGTCGAGGGCTACCGGAATATTAGAAATCTAAGGGGGGCATGGTGAACAGGAGAGCGGTTGTTATTGGAGCGGGAGTCGGGGGATTGGCTTCGGCGGCTCTACTGGCTCGGGCGGGTTTCCAGGTTACGGTATTGGAGAAGAACGACTCCGTCGGAGGCAGAGCCCGATTATGGGTAGAGGGGGGATTCCGGTTCGACATGGGTCCCTCCTGGTATCTGATGCCCGAGGTTTTCGAGAACTTCTTCGGCGTCTTCGGGCGCCGGCGGGAGCAGTACTACCGGCTCGAAGAGCTTTCTCCCTACTACCGCGTTTTTTTCCATCCCCGCGAGTGGGTGGACATCACTTCGGAGCGGCGTCAGGTCCTCGATCTTTTCGAGAGCTTCGAGGCCGGCGGGGCGAAGCGGCTGGAGAAGTATCTGGACCGGGCCCGATACAAATACGACGTGGCCATGAAGGAGTTTCTCTACAAGGACTACGGATCGATATTTGATTTCCTCAATGCCCGCATGCTGATCGAAGGTACAAGACTCAACGTGTTCGGCCGGCTGGACCGCTCTGTGCGCCGCTACTTCCGCGACCGGCGAGCCCGGCAGATCCTGGAATACGCAATGGTCTTTCTGGGTACCAGTCCCCAGGCCGCTCCGGCCCTCTACTCGATCATGAGTCATGTGGATCTGAACCTGGGCGTGCACTATCCCATCGGCGGATTGTCGGCGGTAGCCGCGGGGATCGCCAAACTGGCCGAAGAACAGGGGGTGCGGATCCGCTTGAACGCCGAGGTGAAGCGCATCCAGGTAGACGGCGGTCGAGCCCGCGCGACCCGCGTGGTAACGCCTGAGGATGAGCTGGAAACCGACGTCGTGCTGGTCAATGCGGATTACCCCTTCAGTGAAACCAACCTCCTGGAAGAGAAGTTCAGGACCCTGCCTGCGAACTATTGGAGGCGAAAGGTGTTCGCACCCTCGATGTTCATCCTCTACCTGGGTCTGAACAAGAGCTTGAAAAACATGGTTCATCACAATCTCTACTTCGCCGAGGATTGGAATGAGCACTTCGATACGATCTTCAAAGTGCCGTCCTGGCCCCAAGAGCCCTGCTTCTATGTCAGCTGCATTTCCAAAAGCGATCCGCAGATGGCTCCCAAGGGGCACGAAAATGTCTTCGTCCTGGTCCCCGTGGCCCCGGGGCTGGCCGACGGCGATACCTTCCGGGAGCGCTACGCCGAGCAGGTGATCGAACACATAGAAAAGGTGATCGGGGAGGAGATTCGCTCATCCATAGTGGTTCGGCGCATCTTCAGCCACCGGGATTTCATCTCCGACTACAACGCCTACAGGGGTACGGCCTTGGGGCTGGCCCACACCCTGAATCAGACAGCCTTCTTCCGTCCCGCCTTTCGCAGCGCGAAGGTGGAGAATCTGTACTACGCCGGCCAGTACACCCACCCGGGGGTCGGCGTTCCCATGGTGCTGATCGCCGCTCAGGTGGCGGCGGGGCTGATCACGGGAGGTTCCTCGTGAGTCTGGACCGGATCCATTACACGACCTTCAAGCAGGGAAGCCGAACCTACTTCAACTCCAGCCTGTTCTTTCCGAAAGCGGTGCGCCAAGACGTGTTCGCCCTCTATGGTTTCGTGCGGGTGGCGGACAACTTCGTGGACAGCGTCCCCCAGGACCCCGACGGTTTCTATCGCTTCAAGGAGGCCTATGAAAAAGCCCGGCAGGACGGTCCTATCGGAGATCCGATCATCGATGCCTTCGTGGAGCTCGGCAAACGTAAAAGCTTCGATCCGGCCTGGACCGAAGCTTTTCTGCACTCGATGGAGCTGGATTTGAGCAAGAAGGAGTACAACCGATTGGAGGAAACCCTCGAGTACATCTACGGCTCCGCCGAGGTGATCGGACTGTACATGGCCAAGGTGCTGAATCTGGCACCCGAGTCCCTTCCCCACGCCGAGAGACTGGGCCGCTCCATGCAGTACATCAACTTCATCCGGGATATCGATGAGGACCGCTCCCTGGGCAGGCGCTATCTGCCTCTGGAAGGTACGCCTCTGAAAACTCTGGACAGAGAGTATGTGCGCGGCCACCCGGGCGAATTCGATGAGTTCCTCCGGCATCACCTGGACAAATATCGGATCTGGCAGCGGGAGGCCGAAGAGGGGTTCCGCTATATCCCCCGTCGCTACCTGATTCCCATCAAGACCGCCTCGGACATGTACAACTGGACGGCCCGAAGCATCGAAGAGAATCCCATGGTGGTATTTGAGCGCAAGGTCAAACCCTCCAAGACGCGTATCTGGAGGGCGATACTGGCCAATACGCTGGGGATCGGACAACGATGAACCTGTACCTGTGGATTCTGGTGGGCATCGCCGCGGTCCCCCTGGTGCTGTCATTCGACAAAAAGGTGCACTACGTCAGCCGCTGGCCCGCGGTTTTCGCCGCCGCCGGAATCGTCGGTGCTGTGTATGTCGGCTGGGACATCCTCAAGACCGAGGCCGACGTCTGGAACTTTGTGGAGCGCTACGCCGGGTCCTTCAGAATCCTCGGCCTTCCCCTTCCGGAGATCCTCTTCTTCGTGGTCGTTCCCTTCAGCTGCATCTTCATCTACGAAGTGGTGCGGGCATATTTCAAGGAGCGGATCGTGAGGATACCGCGCTGGATCTGGTTCGCGGCCGCCGCCGCTCTGGCGGTGCTGGCGGTGATATTCCGTTCCCGGGTATACACCCTTACCGTGCTGCTCTCCGTGGCCGTGTTTTTCGCCCTGACCGCCGCTGTCCGCCCCGGGCTGCTGGGAAGCAGACATTTCTGGCTGGCCGTGCTTCTGACCTACCTGCCCTTCCTGATATTCAACGGGCTGCTCACCGCCATTCCGATCGTCGTCTACAATGATGCGGAGAATTGGGGGATCAGGGTGTACACGATTCCCCTGGAAGATTTTTTCTACAGTTTCTCCCTCCTGGGCTTCAACTTCCTGGTATTCCGGCTGCTGCGGCGTCCTGCGGAGGTCCCCAATGTTTGAGAAAAAGGTGGCCGTGATCGGTGCCGGCTTGGGCGGACTTTCCGCTGCGATTCGGCTTGCCCATGCCGGTTATACCGTGGATCTGTACGACCGGCAGTCGATCGTGGGCGGCAAGGCGGGCACGAAGCATATCGGGGATTTTCGTTTCGATACCGGCCCGTCCCTGCTGACCATGCCCCCGGTGTTCGGGCAGCTGTTCGAGGAGGTGGGGCTGCGGCTGGCCGATCATCTGGAGTTTATAACTCTTGCCCCCATCTGCCATTATTTCTTCCCGGATGGGACGCGCCTTTTCAGCTACAGCGAGCAAGAGCGCTTTGCCGAGGAAATCGACTCCAAGACCCTGGACAGCCCTCACGCTTTGGAGCGCTATCTCGACTACGGCAGAAGAATCTATGAAAACGCGGCCGAGCTGTTTCTCTGGAACAGCCTCCACGAGCTCTCCTCCTATCTCAAGGTATTTTCCCTCAAGGGTCTGTTGAACCTGGGGAAGATCGACCCTTTCCGCAGCATGGATGCGGCCAACCGCTCCTTTTTCCGGGATCCCCGGATGGTTCAGCTTTTCAACCGTTACGCCACCTACAACGGCTCCAGCCCCTACAAGGTGCCGGCTACGCTGAACATCATCCCCTACGTGGAATACGGCCTGGGGGCGTTCGCCGTGGCCGGCGGAATCTACGCAATCCCGGCTGCTCTGGGCAAGCTTGCCGAGAAACTCGGCGTCAGGCTGAACCTGGAAACCCGGGTGGAGAAGATCCTCCACCGGAACGGACGCATCCGGGGGATCCGGGCCGCCGGGGAGCTCTTGGACTATGACATCGTGGTATCCAACGCCGACGTGCTGCGTACCTACGAGGATCTTTTGGACGATGCCGGGGCACGGCTGGCCAGGCGCTACAAGGCACTGGAACCCTCCTCATCCGGGCTGGTGTTCTTCTGGGGTATGCAGGAGAGCAATCCCGAGCTTGGGGTAAACAACATCTTCTTCTCCAACGACTATCCGCGGGAGTTCCGCGAGCTGTTCGTGGAGCGGGTGTGTCCGAACGATCCTACAGTGTATGTGAACATCACCTCCAAGGTCACTCCGGAGGATGCCCCGGAGGAGGGGGAGAACTGGTTCGTGCTGATCAACGCCCCGTGCGATGTTGAACAGGACTGGCCGGAGGAGGTGGCTGCCAGCAGAGAGCGTATTCTCACCCGGCTGCAGCAGGCCTTGGGCCGGTCCGTGGACGGAGCGATCGCCGTGGAGGAAGTGATGACCCCCCGGGATATCCAGAGCAATACGGGAAGCCGGCTGGGAAGCCTCTACGGCATCTCCTCCAACACCTCGATGGCCGCCTTTCTCAGGCATCCAAACCGAAGCCGCAAGTACCGGGGTCTTTACTTCTGCGGCGCAAGCGTGCATCCGGGCGGGGGCATGCCCCTGGCTATCCTGTCGGGGAAGATCGTCTCGGATCTGATCCGGCGGCATGAAGGAGGGGTGGGATGAGCAGGCGGGAACTGATCGTTGCGGTGGTGCTGGGGGTGTTTTTCCTGGTGGGTTTCATCGGTCACAGTCTGCCGGCCACGCTGCCCTGGATGCTGCGCATGACCCCGTACACGTTGCTGGCCTGCGGCCTGATCGCCTTTTTCCCGGTTTTCCTGGAACGAAAGCGGGAGGTTCTGATCTGGGCGCTCCTCGTTTTCGTGATCACCTTCGCTCTGGAAGCTCTGGGAACGGCCACGGGCAAGATCTTCGGCCCGTACACCTACGGACAGACTCTTGGACCCAAGCTGTTCGCCGTGCCCGTGGTGATCGCCTTCAACTGGCTGCTGGTGATCCTGGGCGCCCTGAGCCTGGCCCAACTGATCTTCCGGAGCCGCCTTCCGGTAGCTGTTGCCACCGCAGCCCTGGCCGCGGGCTTCGACTATCTGCTGGAGCCTACGGCGATCCGCCTGGACTACTGGACCTGGCAGGCCGCGGGCATACCGCTTCAAAACTACCTGGCTTGGTTTGTCATCGCACTGGCCGCCGCCCTGTTCTACGTGTATCTCAAATTCTCGGTGAAGACTCGGCTGCCCCTGGTCTACTTCCTCATCCAGCTGGTGTTCTTCGCCGCCCTGCGCATCTTCCCGCCGCCGGTCTAGCGGAAACGCTGCGGCGGGCGCCCGGCGCACCGCCGAATGTGCTGGCCGGGCAGCCGGTTCTGGCAACCGTCATCTTCTCGAGAAATGTAGGCTTTGCACATTCTGTACATAATTTGAAAATGTGAAATCTTCCGGGGCATACCTGCGGGTGAATATTACGTTACGTGGTTCGATTCGCGCCGATTTGCTTGCCGTATTACGATTCGAGTAGTAACTTAGCCGTAGAAGATCGCTGGGCGACTGGAAGGGCGGAGGAACAAAATGCTTTCCTACTTTGACGATAAAAAGCAAAAGATAAGCGCCTACCTGAAGGAGTTTCTGGCCGAGAAGGGAACCCGTTTCTCGACTATCAACATGTTGGGAAAGGATGTCTGCGACCGGATATACGACTTCGCAATTCAAGGCAAGATGATTCGGGGCGGACTGGTTTCTCTGGGCTTCACCATGTCCCGCAACGGCCATTTTCCCAAAGCCGGACCTCAAGCCTTGATCCAGGCCGGGACCGCGGTGGAGCTTTTTCAATCAGCTTTGCTGATGCACGACGATATCATGGACCGGGATCAGGTGCGCAGGGGATTCGGATCGGTGTTCTACCAGTACGCCCAAATGGCCGATCGGGCGGGAATTGCCGATGCCTATCACCTGGGGGAGTCGCTGGGCATCTGCGCCGGGGACATCGCCTACTTCCTGGCCTTCGAGGTCTTGAGCCGCCTGGAGATCAGTCCCCTGGTCTACCGGCAGATTCAAAAGCTCGTCTCCCGGGAGCTGGCCTACGTGGGCGTCGCCCAGATGCAGGATATCTACTGGGGCGCCTCGAACAAATCCGTCACCGACGAAGAGGTGCTGCGCATGTACCTCTACAAGACCGGCCGCTACACCTTTTCCCTGCCCCTGATGGTCGGCGGCCTGCTGGCCGAACAGACCGAGCAAACGCTGACCCTTTTAGAGAAATTCGGGGAGCACATGGGCATCATCTTCCAGCTCAAGGATGATGAGATCGGGCTGTTCGGAGATCAGAGTGAGATCGGCAAGCCCACCGGCTCGGATATTCGGGAGGGCAAGAAGACCCTCTACTACGGCCTTCTGCAGAAGAGAGCCTCCAGCGAGGATCTGGCCCGGATCGCCTATTTGATCGGCAATCCCGATATCAACGAGCAGGACGTGCAGTACTTTCGGGATCTGGTGATCCGATTGGGAATATACGAGGAGGTTCGCAACCTCATTCAAACTCTGGCCGACAAGGCCCAAGCCCTGATACCCTGGCTGCCGGGATTCAAGTTCGAGGAGCGGGAGGTGATGCTCAAACTTCTCGATTATTCTCTGGTAAGGACACGGTAAATCGCATACACTACGCTCAAAGCTATGAGCGTCGGTCCCCTCTCTGAAAAGTTCCGCAAACTCGATCTGTCTCAGAGGCAGGAACAGATACGCCGCACCTACGATCCTCAAGCGGAGGAGTGGGCGGCAATCTGCACTGAATCCAGCCTCGATGATCTGTCTGACATCATGGTGGAGGCGGCCATCGGATCCGTGCCCGTTCCCTTAGGCGTTGCCACTGGTTTTCTAATCGACGGAGTCGAGCTCGATATCCCCATGGCGACGGAAGAGCCTTCGGTTATCGCCGCCGCTACCTTTGCCGCCCGGATCCTGCGCCAGGGCGGCGGCCTGTCCACCTGGGCCGACGAATCGGTGATGACGGCCCAGATTTTTCTGGAGGGCGTGCCTGCTGAGGCAGAGAGCCGGCTGCGTCAGGAAGAGGGGCGCATCGGCACGCTGGTGAACAGGGCTCTGCCGGGGATGAAAGCCCGGGGCGGAGGCTACCGGGCAATGGAGCTGAGCCGGCTCCCGGAAAGCGGCATTCTGGTCGTCGGATTGAAGATCGATGTCCGGGATGCAATGGGAGCCAATGCTCTGAACACCGCGGCGGAGACCGTAAAACCCAGGCTGGAAGCCCTTGGCGGCGGAGAGGCGGTGATGTGCATCCTCAGCAATGCAGCCCGAGATCGGCGCGCAGGAGCCCGATTTGCCCTGCCCGTGTCGAAACTCTCCGCCCTCGGTCCCGGGGGGATGGGGGGAGCGGAGGTGGCCAGAAGAATAGTCCTGGCTTCCCGCATCGCTGCGGAGGAGGAGCAGCGGGCCATCACCCACAACAAGGGGATCATGAATGGAATCAGCGCGGTCGTGCTGGCCACCATGAACGACACCCGGGCCGTGGAGGCGGGAGCCCATGCCTGGGCCGCCCGCTCCGGCCGCTACCAACCCCTGAGCCGCTATCGGCTGCAGGGCGGATCGGAACGCTCCTCCGAAGAGCAAGCTCTGGAGGGAGAGATCGAGCTCCCCCTGGCCGTGGGCAGCCTGGGCGGAGCCGTGGGCTTTCATCCGGCCACCCGGCTGGCCCTGAGAGTACTCGGATTTCCGGATGCCCGCAGACTGTCCAGGATCATTGCGGCGGTGGGGCTGGCCCAGAACTTCGCCGCCGTGTCGGCTCTTGTGACCGGTGGGATTCAGCGGGGCCACATGAAGCTCCATGCGGCCCGCCTGGCCTATCAGGCCGGTGCCCGGGGGGAGGAGGTCCGGCGGGTGGCTGAAGCTGTGGCCAGGGGGGGACGCTACAGCCGCGAGGAAGCGGCGGCGATTCTAGAACAGCTGCGGGGGGGGTGAGAAGAAATGAGTCAGGAGGTTTTCTGCCGAACTTCCCCCAGCCTGGCCCTGGTCAAGTACTGGGGCAAGAAGAATACCCGTCAAAATCTGCCCGCCACTCCGAGCCTGGCCGTAACCCTGGGCGGGGTTCACACCGAAACCCGGGTGAGGATCGCCGAGAGAGATTCGATCACGCTCAACGGTGAAGCCGTGGCCCTTGATCGGTTTCTGCCCCTGTTCGGCGCCCTCCGCCGTGCCGCCCGCCGGCAGGTGTACTTCCAGGTGGAGAGCAGCAACGATTTTCCCTCCTCCGCCGGCCTGGCCAGCTCCTCCTCCGGATTTGCCGCCCTGACCGTTGCCTGTGCCCGGATTCTGGAGCTGGAACTGACCCCCGCACAATTGTCCGCCTTTGCCCGCAGGGGCAGCGCCTCCGCCGCCCGGTCGCTTTTCGGCGGTTTCACTCTGCTGCCCGCCGGGGGTTTTGCAGCCCAGCAGCTGTACGGACCCGAGTACTGGCCGGAGCTGCGCATCGTCATAGTGCTGGTCAGCCGCAAAGCCAAACCCGTTTCCTCCCGCGCAGCCATGGAGGCGACCCGCATATCCTCCCCCTACTACCGTGCCTGGCTGCGCAACGCCGGGCAGCTGCTCGATCCGGCCCTGCGCGCACTGGAAAGGCGGGATATCGAGGCTCTCGGCCCTGTTGCCCGATTGAGCTACAGCCGGATGCACGCAGCCCTCCTGGCGGCAAGCCCGCCGCTGCTGTACTGGCTGCCCGCCACGATTGCGGCGATCCGGGAGTGCCAGAGCCTGCGGGATGAGGGCATCGGCGCCTGGGAGACCCTGGATGCAGGCCCTCAGGTCAAGGTGCTTTGCCTCGACTCCCAGGTCCAAATCATCTGCGAACGTCTGCAGGCTCTCGATCCGGAGCTGAAGCTCATCGTCGCCTCCGTGGGTGAAGGTCCCTTCTGCGAAGTACCGGAGTCGTGATGCGTCTGACAGTGCCGGGGAATCTCTTGCTCCTGGGAGAGTACGCCGTCACCGAGGAGGGCGGCCTGGGTCTGGCCCTGGCCGTGGACAGGCGCGTG
>Ga0180438_10009148_pt1 | contig 12412 bp, 7 predicted proteins | sample SS_ome_12_FD_132455 | JGI IMG/M metagenome (GOLD analysis project Ga0180438, IMG submission 132455) | Hypersaline lake sediment archaeal communities from the Salton Sea, California, USA - SS_3_D_2 metaG | ecosystem: Environmental > Aquatic > Non-marine Saline and Alkaline > Hypersaline >...
ACCGCCGGTATTTCACCCAGAGGGTCCTCTCGTCGCTGGGTCTCATGGCCCTGCCCTTCTTCGCCACCTACGCGGTCACCGAACTGGGGGCACAGGCGGCGCAGGTGGGCATCATGGTCAGCCTCTGGATGCTGAGCGGGATGGTGTCCAATCTGCTGTGGGGCGTCCTGAGCGACCGACGCGGGAGCCGGGTTCTGGTCGTCGCCTCCGCCGTCCTCAGCGTCGCCCCGCCCGTGGTCGCCCTCGCCTCGGTGCTCGTGCCCCGACACCCGGTCGCGCTCCCGGCGTCGGTGGCCTTCTGGCTGCCCGAATGCATCTGCGACATGGATCTCAGGCTGTTGGTGTTCCTCTCCTGCTTCGTCCTCAACGGATTCGCCGACGCCGCCAGGAAGATCAGCATCAGCGCGTACCTCCTGGACATCTCGCCGGCCGTCCTCCGGCCCACCTACGTCGGCCTCATGAACACCCTCTCGGCTCCACTGGCGCTCTCGGCCGCGCTGGGAGGCGTCATTACACAGGTCTTCTCGTACCAGGCCGTCTTCGGCGTGAGCCTGGTTTTCGCTTTACTGAGTGCCTGGGTCTCCCTAAGATTGGCCGAGCCGGGAAGGACCACGGGCGAGTGCGCTCCGTCGGCCCAACCGAGCTAGCGCGATCCATCCAGGGATCCCGGTGGGGTCGAAGAACGGATCCGGCTGGAGCCCGAGAAAACCAGAGAATGGACGTGTAGATTCCGGTTCAGGGGGAATGGGAATGGAATGCGACATCGAGAAGAACCTCGCACGCTGCAACTGCACGTACGAGCCTTGCTCGAAGAAGGGCAAGTGCTGCGAGTGCATCACCTACCACTGGCGCTCCAGGGAGATGCCGGCCTGCTTCTTTCCGCCCGACGTGGAGGCCACCTACGATCGATCGCTGCGCAAGTTCATCGAGGTATGGAAGGATCGAGTCTAGCCCGGATCAAGCATGACCCGGGTGGGAGACCCATGCACGATCCGCGCCGGCGTTACGGGTAGAAGGCCCACGTGTCGTTGACGGGCTCGCCGGCGCTCGTCCCCACGAGGGTCCAGCCCCCGAAGAGAATCATCCGCTCCCCCGAGACGTCGTAGACCGCAGCATGCTGGTGACGCCGTGAGGGCGCCGTCCAGACGCCATCGTCCAGTTTCTCCCAGAGGTGGGTCGTCAGGTCGAACCCCCACGTCCCGGTTTCCCCACCGTATCCCCCGAAGACGATCATGCGGTGCCCCGCGGGCTCGTACACCGCCGAGTGCCCCCGCCGTGCGGATGGGGCCGTGCCGGCGCCGTCGTCCAGGATCTCCCAGGTCCGGCTGGACAGGTCGAAGGCCCAGGTGTCGTGGACAAGGTCTTGCTTGGTTCTCAGACGTCCCCCGAAGACCACTATCCGGCCGGCCGCCGGGTCGTAGATGGCCGTGTGCTCTCCCCGGGCCGCCGGCGCCGTCCCGCTGCCGTCGTGGAGCTGCGCCCACTGGTCGCTCGTAAGATCGAAGGCCCAGACGTCGTTGAAGGTCTCCAGCGGCGGGCCCGCCGACCACCCGCCGAACACGACCACCCGTTCGCCGTCGACGTCGTAGACCGCCGAATGCTCAGTCCGGGCCTCGGGCGCCGTGCCCTCCCCGTCGTGGAGATTCTCCCATCTGGCGGCTCCGACGTCGAAGGCCCACGTGTCGTTGAAGGGGACACCGCTCAGCCCCCCGAACACGATCATGCGAGCCTCGGGGGTGTCGTAGGCGACCGCGTGGCCCTCCCTGGCCGCCGGCGCGCCGCTCCCGCCGCCGTTCATGAGCGTCCAGGTCCCCCCCGAGGGGTCGAACGCCCAGGTGTCGCCGAGGCGCGTGCCGGCCCGGTACCCCCCGAAGACCACCATCCGTGCACCTAGAGGTTCGTAGAGGGCCGCGTGATGGGACCGCGTCGAGGGCGCCGTTCCCGCGCCGTCATGGAGCAGGTCCCACCGGCTGGCCGTGAATGTCCACGTCTCGTTCTCGCCTTCGGCCGTGTTCCCGACGCCGTCCGTCGCCACGACCGTCCACGAGTACGGTTGTCCGGGGATGAGCCCGTCCACGGCAAAGGATGTATCTTCGGTGGATCCCACGTGCGTCGTCGGAGGCGACCCGGCATCCAGGAATACGTCGTAGGTCACCGAGGGACACCGGGTCTCCGCGCTCGGACTCCACATGAGGTTCATCGACAGCGGGGCCCCCTCGGCGCCGTCGACCGGCCGAGGGTTCGAGGGAAGGCTGGGCGGCGTCTGGTCGAGGACAATCGTGTCGCTCGTCTTCCCCACTGCGGAGACCGAATCGTTTGCGAATTGGACCCAGACGACTTTCGGTCCATCTTCCGGCAGGATCCGCCAACCCGTGCGCGCCGTGGAGAAGACCTCCCACGAGGCGCCCGTGAAATCCGAGCTGTTGGCGAGCATCATGAGACTCGCCCCCGTGGCCTCGACCCTGAGCGCGACCGTCGTCGAGGCCGTGCAGGTGGAGTCGTCGTTGATGACGATCGAGGTCCCGACGATGTACCAGGGGGGCACCGCCACGGCGAACGGGGAGAAGTGGGTCGTCGTCCCATGGACCCGGTTCGCGAGGAAGTCCACGGTGGACCCGTCGAGATCCACCCACCCCACCCCGTCGTGCTGGACGATCCTGAGATCGGTCTCGTCCAGCTTCGAGGGGATCTGGGCCGCCGAATAGGAGATGGACACGGTGCAGGGAACCGAGAACTGTGCATCGGAGGGACTGAACTCGTACGCCGTGCCCACGATCCACATCGGGTCGGGAGGGCTCGTCTTGGGGTCGATCGTGACCGTGATCGTGCCCGAGAGCGCGCCCGCGGGGACCGACAGGCTCGCCCGCTCGTCAACGGAAACCGCGCGCCCTCCGGCGGGACCGATTTGGGTGCCCGCCGAGGGGGCCGTCGTCTTCTCCTCGTCGCCGCACCCGCCCGCCAGGACGCCCGCAAACACGAGAATCCCCCCCGCGCATCCCCAGAATCTCAAAGGTCGCATGCCTCCCCCGGCCAGGTTCGAGTCTCGAACAAGGGTCACGCTCTGCGGACTCCGCATGCTACCACAGACCTGGCGATCAATCAACGTGGCGACGGGCGGGACGGCGGGGGATGATCGAAGCTGCTGGGCACCCACACCGGGCTGGTCCAGGCCACCGTTCCGTCGGCGAGCGTGACCCTCAGGTAGTAGAACGTCTCCTGCACACGAGGGTCCGGGTCCGTCCACCGGAGGGTACACGCCATCGTTCCCGGGCTTTCGGTGAAGACAGTCTGCCACCACCGCCGGATCTCCATGGATTCGATGGGCACGGGCCCGGCCACCCGGGCGATCACGTCCACCTCCTCCGGCCGGTCGGCCACCTCGCCCATGCGGGCGCCGGCCACCCGGACGTCGATCAGGATCCGCCCCCCCGAGCTGGCGTAGGTCCGCCGGGCGCGGACGGCATCGCCGACCGCCTCCCGGTTGAGCGCTTCCGCCCACACCCCCGCGAGTCCTCCGGATTCCACCTGGAAGGTGGGCGGCGCGGCGAACGACCGCCCCGGATGACCGTTGTGGGTATCCGAGGAGGCGATGAACCCGACCCTCTGGCCCGTCTCGATGCCCAGCAATCCGAACTGCTCGTTCCGTCCCCACGCCGAGTGGACCTCGCACACCGTCTTCATCCCCGGCGCCGCGAAGTCCCAGGATCCCGGCGCTCCTCCCACGTGCGGGATGAGGAACACGTCCCGGCCTTCGAGCAAGCTCAGGAGCTCCCGCCAGTTCTGGGCATCGCACCGGGCGGCCCGCTCGCACCGCAAGAGGCGCGGTTCCCCGCTCACGTAGTAGACGTCGTGGTGACCGCCGTCGCCCGACTGCGCGGACCACTCGTAGGCCGGGAAGGTCACGAAGCGACCCGGCGCGTACGCGGCCTCGGCGGCCCGGACCGAAGCCTCCCACTCGGCGTCCGACAGCATCCAGTCGTGGTCGGTCGAGGCGGCGAAATCCAGACCCGCCGTCCACCGGGCGAACTCGAAGTAGGCCTCGGGGGATTCCGCCCCGTCGGACAGTTCCGTGTGCCCGTGGAGGTCGCCCCAGTAGAGCCACATCTCGGGCGTCTCGGCCAGGACCAGGATCGGGAGCGAGACCGATTCCAGATCCCCTTCGGCCTTGAGTTCATACAGACCGGGTTCACCCAGCCGGACGCCTCCCAGGACCACCCGGCCGTCCTCCCACCGCTCGGGCCAGATCTCCCACCGGTGCCGGATCTCTCCCTCCCCCCCGACCGGATGGATCCCGGGCTCCGGCGCATCCGTCCAGAACTCGGGTCCCGCTCTCTTGACCACCAGGAGATCGACGTCTCCGGAGTAGTCCAGAGCGGTGTTCCAGTAGCCGTCCTCGGCGCGGAGCAAGACCGTGAAGACCTCGGCGACCCGGATCATGGCGGGCGCGGTCATGTGAAAACTCACGCCCTCTCCCCCGACCACGCGCGCGGGGAGCGGATCCGGGACCGGCGCGAAGACCCCGTCTCCGTCCCCGTCCGTGTACGCCCTAAGCGGAGAGGTTTCCTCGGACATCGTCTGCACCCGGAACCCCGGCCCTCCCGCCGAGCGGTCGCCGAGAACGACTCGGAGGGTCCCGCCGAGCGGCAGACCGTCCGCCAGCACCACCTGGACCGCCCTCGGCCACGGCATCGAGCCCTGCCGATCGAGCGCAGAGATCTCGGTCCGGACGACGGGTCCCTGCGGACCGTCGCCGGGACGGCTCACGTAGCCGTGGGACGCCAGCGACTCGAGCGCCTGGGGGTCGGGACCGGATTTCCCCCACGCCAGCGCCGTGGCGTATCCCTCGCCTGAGGGGTCGGTGGCCTGGATCTCGCCGGCGTTGGACCCCCTCCTCAGCGCAACCCGCACACCCCCGCCGGGGGCGATGGCCACCCGATCGGCGCAGAACGTGATCCGGCACTCGACCCACGACCCGGCGATCCAGGGGGATTCGGGCTCCACCGTCACGCTCGCCAGTCCGTCCAGCTCGGACGGCCAGCCCTCCGCGCCCACCGCGCCGTCTCGGGGCCCGTCCAGACTTCCCGGCGGACCCGGAGGCCCGGACACCCCGGCGGACGGAAACAGCAGAAGGGTCACGAGAAGGGGACCGATCCACCCCGAGATGGACCCGCGACCTCCGGATCCTCCGACCTCTGATCGCCGCATTCGCCTGCCCTCCTCACCGACGGCGCCGCACCCGCGTGCGACCGGCCGCGCGGCCCCCCCGCTCTCTTCAAATGCCCCCCACGTGCGCACAAGCCGCGAGTTGGGCGGCCCGCCGTCCTCGCGGCTCATGCTGGTGTTCGCTGTCGAGCGTCCGGCGTCGACTACTTCGCGGCGGCCGCCTTGTTCTTCTTGGCGAAATCGTGCATTTCCTTGGCCTTGGCCGCGATGTGCTCGGCGCTGACCTCAAACTCCTTGACGAGCTCCCAAGGCGCCCCCGACTCCCCGAAGCGATCCTTGACGCCGATCATCCCAAGGAGCACGGGCCTGCCGTAGACCTCCTCGGCCTGAGAGACGGCGGCCGCGATCCAGTTGCCGAAGCCCCCGATCTGGTGCTCCTCGGCGGTCACGACGATCCCGGTGTCCGCCGCCGCTCGAACGATGGCCTCCCGGTCGAGCGGTTTGACCGTGTGCATGTTGACCACGCGGGTCTCGAGGTCGAACTCCGTTTTAAGGATGTAAGCCGCTCGCATCGCCTCGGGCACTTCCGGCCCACAGGCGATGATCGAGAGGTCCTCGCTCTCGTTCTTGTACTCCGAGGCCAGCACTGTCTCGAAGGCGTCGGCGAACTTGGGCTTCTCCCCGCGCAAGCGGATGACGTTGGCCCGGCCGAACTGGAACGGGGTCTTGCGGTCGGTCACGATGGGCGTGGCCTCCCGGGCGAACCGGAGGTACTTGGGGCCCTCGAGTTCGAAGAGCAGGTAGTCGGTGGCCCGTTCGGTCTCGACCGAGTCGCACGGGACCACGATGTTCATGCCGGGAACGCCGCTCATCAGGAACAGTTCCTCGAGCGCCTGGTGGGTGGCCCCGTCCGGCCCGACGGACACCCCACCGTGAGCCCCGGCGATCAAGACGTTGAAGTTGCCGTAGGCGACCGTCGTCCGGAGCTGGTCCCAGTTCCGGCCCGAGGCGAACACGCCGTAGGTCCCGAAGACCGGGAGCTTGCCTTCCTTGGCCAACCCGGCGGCCACTCCTGTGCCCGACTGTTCCGCGATGCCGACGCTCAGGAAGCGATCGCAGCGGTCCGGGTGGTCGTCCTTGAACTTCGAGATGGCGATCGAGCCGGAGATGTCGGCCCCCAGGCACACGACCCGCTCGTTGCACCCCTCCTCGGCCAGCGCCCGGCCGAACCCGAGGCGCGTCGGGTCCATCTCGACCTTCATCGTATCCCCGGTGTTCCAGAAGTAGTCCTTCGAGAACTTGGGCATCTTGGCTTCGAGCGCGGCCGTGGCTTCGATCTGGTAACGCTCGGCGCGCTCGAACATCCGCTTGACCAGTTCCTCGTCCCGCTCGCCCAGATCGTCGAGCGCCTTCCACATCTGCTCCTCGTTGGGGGCCTTGCCGTGCCAGCCGGCCACGTCCTCCATCTCCTTGACGCCCTTCCCCTTGACCGTGTGGGCGATGATGACCGTGGGCTTGCCCCTGACGGTGTGCGCCACGTCGAAGGCGTTGAGGATTTCCTTCATGTCGTGCCCGTTGATCTCGATCACGTGCCAGCCGAAGGCCTTGTACTTCTTGTCCAGCGGGTCGATGTTCATCACTTCCTTGACCTTGCCGTCGATCTGGAGCCGGTTCTTGTCCACGATCCCGACGAGGTTGTCCAGCTTGAAGTGACCCGCCTCCATGACGGCTTCCCAGATCTGGCCCTCCTGCTGCTCGCCGTCCCCCCTCAGGCAGTAGACGCGATGGACGGCCTTGTCCAGCCGCGCGGCCAGCGCGATCCCGACGGCGATCGAGAGCCCCTGACCCAGCGAACCGGTGGAGGCCTCCACCCCCGGCAGCTTCGGCCAGTGGGGGTGCCCCTGGTACGGACTTCCCAGCTTCCGGAGTCTCGCCACGTCCTCGACGTCGAAGTACCCGGACATCCCCAGACCGATGTAGAGGCTGGGCGCCTTGTGCCCGGTGGACCAGATGATGCGGTCCCGATCCTCCCAGAAGGGGTTCTTCGGGTCGTGCCGCGCCTCGTGGAGGTAGAGCGCGGCCGTGATGTCCATGATCGAGAGCGTTCCGCCGGCGTGCCCCGACTTGGCGGCGCAGAGAGCGATCAAATTGATGGCCCGCATGCGGTTAGCCGCTTTCGCGAGTTCTTCGACGGTGTAGACCTTCCTGACCTTGCCTGTCTTCGAGTCAACGATCGGCATTCTCTCCTCCTACCGCCATTCGAGATCCTGGAATCGAACGCATCCTCAGGTCCCGTCCGCATTGCGCAGGATTCGTCCCATCGCAGGCACCCAAAAGCCAAACAAGCGATTTTATGCCCAAATGGCCCCGGAAGTCAAGTCTGGATGAGAGGCAGAGAACCGACAGCCGAGAGCCGAAAACCGAGACTGCAGAAGAGCAATTGGAAAGAGCGCGCACCACGAAGCGCACGGAGAGCACGAAGAAACCCGGGAATGGGTGTCGGGGCGGACCGCAGATCCGCCCCGATAGGATTCCCCTTCGTGTCTTTCGTGATCTTCGTGGTGAAAGGCTTCTGGGCACCGAGGGGCGAGAGCCGAAAGGCGAGATTGGAGAAGAGCATCGGAAGAAGCGCGAACCACGAAGCGCACGGAGAGCACGAAGAAGAGCCGGGATAGATCTTCGGGGCGGATCGGCGATCCGCCCCGATGGGATTCCCCTTCGTGTCCTTCGTGTGCTTCGTGGTCTTCGTGGTGAAAGCCTCTCCGGTCGCTTGTCCTGAGTAGTCCCGGATTTCCTAGATATGCATCAAGGACTCCGGGACATATCGAAGGGTCCGGTCGCCCCGCGCTAGCCGGTCAGCTGGCGGAAGTCGATCTCTTCCCACGCGTCGCGGCCCCAGCGGTAGAGGACCACCCGATAGCTCTTCTCGGTCTCGGAGAGGACGAGTTCTTCCTCCACCTCCCCGCCGATCCGCTTCGAGTAGTGCACCTTCCGGTCCAGGACGATCGGGCGCGACGTCCGCTCCAGTTTCATCAGGCCCTGGGGACCCTTGAAGGTCACCCACTCGATCACGGCCCCCGCCGGGCCCTTCTTCTCCCCCCGGTCCTGGAAGCCGAGCTTCTCCTCCAGATCGTCGAGGAGGCTGTACCATCTTTCATCGTTCACAGTCGGCACCCCCCACGATGCACGCTCCCGGATTCCCGAGTTCCTGCACCCTCCAGGCTAGGCGTGGATGCTGGGCGCGTCCAGCCGCACCCGGTGGAGCCGTTCCAGATCGGCCACCCCGAGCCCGGCTTCTTCGGCCGCGGTGAGGAAGGTCGCCCGCGCGGTGTCCACGCCCTCGTCGGCCAGGATGGACAGCCCCGCGGCGTCGGCGGCCACCGGATCGGCCGAGACCACGAGTCCGTTGTGGGCGAACCCCGGCGGCCCGGCCGGACCCCCCTCTTTGAGGCCGAAGAGCGCATCGCCCACGGTCAGCACGTACTTGTCCCTGAGAACGGGATGCCCGTTGATGTCCACGATCCGCCGGTCGAACTCCTTGTGGAAGACCTCGCCGATGCTCTGCCAGTCCGGATGGCCGGTCGAGAACGCCCCGTAGTTGTTCTTGAGCGCGAATGTGATCCCCACCCCGCACTGCTTGAGGACCGGGACGTTGATGAGGTAGTCGCACTCGCGGGACGCGATGTTGCTGAAGTAGGCGGTGTCCTCCAGGGACGTGAACGGGCACTCGCCGTCGTAGCCGACGTCGTCGTCCCGCCAGACCTGGTGGGCCTCACTCGTGCCGAAGCACCGGACGCCCTCCGCTTTCTTGTTGACCGTGAACCCGCCCCCGTCGAGCTCGGCCGTCCAGCGGTCCCAGATGAGGATGTTCTCGGGGCCGAAGCCGCGGACGCGCATCTTCAGGAGACCGTCCACGATCGCATCGACCACCTCGGGGTGGCTTACGAGCTGGCCGGGATGCGAGTCCGCCACGACGCAGTTGACCTTGATGCCGATCACGGTCTTGGGGCCGATTTCAGGGAAGAAAGCTCTCCACGCGCGCCCGACATCCTCGACGCCCGCCAGTTCGGTGACGGCCGCGTCCACCATCTGCTGGACCACCGGCTTGTGGATGGTCCAATCGTCTCCGGTGGCCGCCGGATCCCGCACCAGGACGACCTTGAGGGGATCGATCACGGGCGTACGGCCGCACGAGATCAGGGACCCGCCCATGGCGACCCCTGCCGCGGCGACCGTCGAGGTCTTCAGGAATTCTCTGCGCGTCCATCGGTCGACCATGCGGCGCCTCCTCCAGATGGGTCTCGTTCCCTGCGTCCGACCCCTGACGATAGCACCCGGCAGGGGAGCCGGTCAAGTCCAGGCGCGCGCATCGAGAAAGCACGAACCACCAAGACCCCAGAAGCCCGAACCACGAAGCACACGAAGAGCGCGAAGAAAAGCTGGGGTGAATCCCCGGGGCGGATGTCATCCGCCCCGCTGGATCTTCCTTCGTGTACTCTGTGCGCTTCGTGGTGAAAGGCTCTTGCGGCCGATGGGCGAGAGCCGAGAGCCGAAGGCCGAGATTGGAGAAGACCATTGTAAAAGGCCCGCACCACGAAGACCACGAAGAGCACGAAGAAAAGCCGGGGTGAGTTGTCGGCGCGGATCAGCGATCCGCGCCGATGGGGTTTCCCTTCGTGTCCTCTGTGCGCTTCGTGGTGAAAGGCTTTTCCGTCGCCTTGTCGCCCTGTCGCCCTGTTGCCCGTCGCACCTCACGTCCCGCTTACGGTCATCTCCCGGACGCGGTAGGTGGGCGTGGCGGTGGGAGAATCGAGGGTGAGGTCGTTGGCCACGGCGTCGATCCCCTGGAGCATATCGAGCATCTTGGCCGCGATCGTGACCTTGGCCACCGGCTGCGTGAGCTGCCCGTTCTTGATCCAGACCCCTGCGGCGCCGGCGGAGAAATCGCCGGTCACGGGGTTGGTGGCCCCGCCGAGCGTTCGGAGGACGAAGAACCCGTTGTCCACCTCGGAGAGGACCTCGCCGGGCGTGCGCTCTCCGGCTTCGAGGTAGAAGTTCAGGGTCCCGATCACGGGACGCGAGGCGTAGGAGTCCCGGGCCGAGTTGCCCGTGGGGCGGGTCTTAGCCTTCCGGGCCGAGTAGGTGTCGTAGAGGAAACAGCGGAGCACGCCCTTCTCCACGATGAGCTTCCGCCGGGTGGGCACCCCCTCCCCGTCCACCGGGGAAGAACCCATCCCGCTCTCGATCGTTCCGTCGTCGATCACGGTCACCCGGTCCGACCCGATCTTCTTCCCCAGCTGGTCGACCAGGAACGAGCGTCCCCGGTACACGCTCTCGCCGTTGATGGCCTGGCCGAGTCCCCCAAGAAGCGCCGCCCCCGCCCGGGCGTCCAGCACGACGGGGACCTTCTGGGTCTCCACGGCCTCACCCCCGAGCAGGAGCTTCGCCCGGCGACACGCCTCCCGGGCCACGTCCTCGGGGGGTTTCAAGTCCCGGAACGCCCTGGCCGAAGTCCAGTCGTGGGCCACCTGCTTCTGCCCCTTCCCTTCGGCGACGGGCGAGACGACCATGGACACGAAGGACTCCCGCCAACGATGGACGAGTCCCTTGGAATTGAGGATCAGATTCTCGTAGACCCCGTCGGAGTAGACCGACCCCTCGGTGTTGTGGATCTCGGGGCCTTGGTCGAAGACCAGCGCGTCCAGCCTCTTGGCCACCTCGAGCTTGCGATCCAGGGACACCGCCGCCAAATCCGGGTCGTAGAGGCCCGGAATCTCCGGGGCGGCGTCCATCTCCGGAAGGGCATTGTAGGGTTCCGCCGTGGCCTCGGCCGCCAGGGAGACCGCCTCCGCCACCAGGCCGTCCAGCGTCTGTTCGCTGAAATCCGAGGAGGACAGGAAGGCCAGGCGGCCCTCGACGAGAACCCGAAGCCCCACGCCCTTGAACCCGGCCCGCGTGAGGTTCTCGACGCGGCCGCGGATCACCTGGATGTGCGCGCGCTCGCCGTTCTGCGCAAACGCTTCGGCCTCGGTGGCCCCGGCGTCGAGCGCCCGCTCGATCAGGCGCTCGGCCACGGCCTGGATTCCCACCTCTACGGACACGTCGTCACACCCCCGGCTCTAGCTCCTAGTACCTCCGATGGTCATGGCCGAAATCCTCAAGCCCGGTTCCCCCACACACACCGGCACCATCTGGCCGCCCTTGCCGCAGGACCCGGCCGCGCAGCCCGCGCCGGAGGCGACCATGTCGACGCGCTTCATGATTTCCGGCCCGTTCCCGATGAGAGTGGCCCCGCGCACCGGGCGCGTGGTCCTGCCGTTTTCGATGAGGTAGGCCTCGCTCACCTTGAACACGAAATTGCCCGAGGTGATATCCACCTGACCCCCGCCGAGCTTCCTCACCTCGAGACCGTACCGCGCACCTCGAACGAGATCCTCGGCGGCGGCCTCGCCGCCCTCCATGAAGGTGTTCGTCATCCGGGGCAGCGGCGGATGACGGAAGGTCTCGCGGCGGCCGTTCCCGGTGGATTGCGTCCGCATAAGGCGCGCGTTCAAGAGGTCGAACAGGAACCCCGTGCAGATACCCTTCTCGATGAGCACGGTGCGCTGGGTCGGGGTCCCCTCGTCGTCCACGCCGGTCGTGCCCCGGTGGTTCATGAGCGTGCCGTCGTCGACCACCGTCACCAACGGCGAGGCCACCTCGCGGCCGAGGCTCTCGGCGTAGAAGGAGGTCCCCTTGCGGACGAAATCCCCCTCCAGCCCATGCCCGACGGCCTCGTGGAGCAGGACACCCCCCCATCCGCGGGGCATCACAACGGGCATCTCGCCCGTGGGCGTTTCCTCCGCCCCGAGCATGGAGACGGCCTCCCGCGCGGCCTCCCGGCCGACCGACTCCGGGGCCACGTCCTCGAAAAGCTCGTACCCGCGGCGCTCACTCGCCCGCTCATACCCGGACTGCCGCACCGACCCGTCGACCGCGACCGCCGAGACGGCCAACAGGTTGAGCGGCTGGCGGTCTTCGACCCACCGGCCCTCGGAATTGGCGACGAGGACCCGGCGCTCCTGGTCGTAGTAGGAGACCGACACCTCGCTCACGCGGGCGTCGTAGTCTCTGGCGCCGGCGTTGGCGCGCCAGAGGATGTCGGTCTTCCTGGACGGGGCCACGTCCGAGAAGGGCACCCTCACATCGTAGCGGCGGGGGACGTCGGACGCCACAAGCGGCGCCGGATGGACGGGCCGCCCCCGGCTGG
>Ga0180438_10009150_pt1 | contig 12407 bp, 19 predicted proteins | sample SS_ome_12_FD_132455 | JGI IMG/M metagenome (GOLD analysis project Ga0180438, IMG submission 132455) | Hypersaline lake sediment archaeal communities from the Salton Sea, California, USA - SS_3_D_2 metaG | ecosystem: Environmental > Aquatic > Non-marine Saline and Alkaline > Hypersaline >...
CAGCTCGCCCGACGCAGGATCCCAGGGCCGGGCCGTGTCGCTCATGCTCTGATAAAGCGACCGCTTCCAATCGGCGTAATTCGCAGCGGTGCGGCCGGTCTTCTGGCCCTCGGTCCAGCCGGATCCAATGTCGATATCGATCCCACCGTCTTCGGGCGCGGTGTCGCTCAGGTCGCTCCAGTCCGGCACGGACTCTTCCCCGCGGCCGGTCTTCTCGCCTTCGGTCCAGCCGGATCCGGTGTCGATATCGATCCCACCGTCATCCGCCGCGGTGTCGCTCAGATCGCTCCAGTCGTCGCCCTCGTCTTCTCCGATATCGATCCAGCCGTCGCCCTCGTCGCCGTCGCCCAGGTCGATGTCAAGGCCGGGGGGCTCGAGCGCTTCGATATCATCCGGCGGGCTGTACGTGGTTCCGGCGGTGTCGAGGCCCGGCCCGGCTGAGGTATCCCTGCCGGTGCTGCTCTGCTGGCCCGTCTGCAGCAGCAAGGCCGGAGCTGCGCCCAGGGTGGTAGGCTCCCGGCCAGCGCTGCGCCAGTAGCGCGCGCCGTCGCCGTCTGAACCATCCCGCACCCATACCACGCCGCCCAGGGCGACCCGATAGCCGCGCGGGTAGGACTCCGGCAGAAGGCCTACGGCGCCGGGATGTGTGTCGCCCACGTCGCCCGGTATCCGCTCGATCGGGGCGACGGCGCCGGTCGCGGCGATCCGCTCGATCTCTCCGCCCAGAGACGGATCGGACCCTGGGCCGTATCCCAGCGGCCGATCGTGCGCGGCAAGGTCGAACGCTATCCAGCGATCCGCGCTGCCGTCGTAGGTTTCCAAGTATATGTGTGAGTAGGCGCCGAGCTGCTGCCCCCAGAGCACCAGGCGAACCGGGTGCCCTATGGACTCGAGGAGCGCCCCGGCAAGGGCGACCATACAGTCACAATCCAGGCCCACCGCGGCTCCGGCCCGTACCCGCTCAATCACTCGGCGGGGGGCTTGCAGCAGCTCGTCTCCGGCCGGATCCTGCCTGTAGGGGATATGGCTGCGGAGCCAGTGCCACAGCAGGGCGATTTCCGCTGAGTAATCCTGAGCCGGAGCGCTGGCTACGATCTCTTGTGCCTGGGCGACCACGACAGGATCGCGGCGACGGTGCGGCGGAGGTCTGCCTCCGGATCGGTGCCGCGCTGGATATCATAGGCGCCGATCATTCGCCGTCCCATGCGTCTACCGCTACCAGCTCCGCGCGGGCTTGCTCGGGAGACTTCTCGCCGCGGAAGAGCTGGACCACCACGGGGGCAACTTCGATTAGGCGATCGAAGATCCGGTCCACGTCCACCGCGGGGGCGGGCCAGCCGGCTGCTCTCCGAACAGCCCGCCCAGCTCCCGAAACTCTCGGATCAGATCCGCCGCCTGCCGCACGCCGGAAAGCGGCGAGGGCGGGCCAGCCGGCGAACCGGCCGCGGCGCCGAGCAGCTCTGAGCGCAGCCGCTCAATCTCCGCGCGCTGCTCGAGGCGGAGCTGCTCGAGCCCGGTCTGAAGCTGTGCGCTGAGAATCGCGGTGAGGTCGCTCGGAGCTGCAGCAGCCGGAGCGGTGGGGGCCGCGGCGGGGGTAGACGCGGCCGGGGACTCCGGCGCCAGCTCAGGGGAGCTGCTCGGCGCCGCGCCGCGGTGGATGCCGGGGAATGTCACGCCGATCCATTCGGCTTGCATCTTCCGGGCGTACCAGAGGGTAATTCGGTAGCCGCCGGGGCCGTCCCGCTCCTGTATCTCCGCGATCGGCCAGGGATCGTGCGGGTCCAGCTCGATCGCCTCGAGCTGCTCCCGGAGATAGGCCGGGCTGATCCGCTCGATCCGTAGCTCGAGCTTGCCCCGTTGACCGCCTCTAGCGTAGTGATCCGTGATTAGCTCGTCGCGAAGCGCGTTGATCTCGCGCTCAACCACGGCCGGATTGCTGATCCGCCGCGGCTGCGGGCGCTGCCTGCGGCGCTGCTGCTCGGGCGCCGCGGCGTCAACCGCCTGGGAAACGGTGTCGTCGGTGTCGGTGTCGGTGGGGTCGAATCCAGGCACCGGGGGCACTCCCGCGCGGTCCCTGGGGTCCAGCTCCCGTTATCCGACCCTTTGCAGGGCTCCCCCGGATTCGGTGCCGGTGTATCCGCACGGTAGACCGATCCCGGCGCCCGTGTCAACCGTCATTCACGGATCTCTGCACCCGCATCACAGGATCACGCCACCGGTTGCGGGCCGTCCGATGGTAGGGTATACCCAGGGTCAGGGACCGCCGAGGCGGATTGTCGTGGCCGAGCAATTGCGGGATCTGTTCGACGTGCTGTGCTATCTGCTCCCGGTGGTGCTGCTCTCCGAGACGATCCGGCGCGTTGTCGGAACCGGAAATCGAAAGGACAAGAACCAATGAAAATCCCGATCGGGTACGGCGCGCTGTGGTGCGCAACGGTAGCGGTGTGGTTGGTGCGGCTCTGCGTGCTGTGAGCTACCGGGCCCGCCGCGCTGCAATCCCCAGCAACGCTTGACACAGCGGAGCGCCCTCGAGCGTTTCCACCTGGTCACAGCTCGCGATCTGCAGCTCGCGCAGGCACCCCACCAGATCCGCGATCTCGGCGCCGTCTAACAGGTAACAGGCGATCCAGGCCGCAGACTCGCAATCTACGCCGTCCACCGGACAGGGCGCGTCACAGCGCAGAAGCAGCTCCGCGACAGAGGTCGCGATCGGATCGCAGATTTCCGGCCAGGTATATGACTCAATGGTGCTGCCGTCACCGCAACCGCAGAGCAGCAGCAAGGCAAGGGCCCGCAGGTGTCGCATATCTCATCTCCCCGCGGTCCCTTGCGACAGGATACCACCGCGGGCCGGCATTGCAACCGGTGGCGCCCGTGGTAGAGTCACGCAGGGACCGCTGAAGGGATCGGTTGTGGAGTTTTTCGAGTCACTGACGGATACCGTGTCGGATGCCGCGTCGGAAGCGGTGGCCAGCGGAATCGCGCGAATCATCGAGGAACAGAAGGCCCGAGCCATCGAGGAAGCAAAGCGCGAGCTGGCGCCATTCGTGATCGGGATCGGTGTCGCGTCGGGAGTCGCGGGAGCGCTCCTGCTGAGCGCCTTCCGGAGCCGGTGACGCTACTGCAGCGCCGCGTTGCAGATCGGCGTGTTTCCGCAGTCCGACAGGAACAGCTCAACGTAGCAATCGCTCAGCTCCGCTGTGCTGGCCTTGCTCGAGCTGCAGGCCGCAAGGGTGCGCGCCTTGCAGTCATCGCAGGGCACGCCGCACCGCTCTGCAACGATCGGCGTCAAGCCTGCGATCGCCGCACAGGTCTCCGCGCGCTCGTCTGAGTCATCGCTGCCGCCGCAGCTCGCGAGCAGCACCAGGCCGAGGGCAATCAATCCTTGTCGCATCTCGATCCCCTTTGTCTGTGTCCCTGTAGCTCCGACGCTGCCCGCGCCGCTTGGATTCTTTCAGGGCTCTGTGGTAGACTGCAGCTCGCCACCTATCCAACCGAAAGGGGTCTATCATGACAGAGTTTCAAATCACGTTTTCTGTTGAGCCCAGCACCGAAGCGCAAGCGCCGATCTTCCTGCAGGCGTTCAAGGCTCCGCTCGGAGCGCTCCCCGAGATAGAGCGGATCTTGTCCGTCGCGCTCTCGAGGCTGCAGGGGGAACAGCGCATCGCATCGATCGCCCTGTACGCGGTGGGCCGCACGGCCGAGGGGCGCAGGCTCGACAAGGCGCGCGAGGCCCTGCAGGCGGTCCGCGCTGCCTGTGCAGACCGCGAGGCTTTCGTGATGCACGGCCCGAGCATGATCGCCCGAGTCGCGGAGCTGGCCCGCAAGGGGCTGCAGGTGTCGCAATGAAACGCTGGCGCAGCACAGAACCGCTCAGCAAGTATGAGGCTCAATGGTTGCGCTGGCGCCGCGGTGAAGGACCGCCGCCCGATCCTAGATTGAAAGCCAGCAGCCTACTCGCGGATCCAGAAGACCTTGAGCCGATGCCGATCGAGGGGATACCGATCGAAGACGGGCCGATCGATCCGCCTGATTATCTGGTGGACGATCCCGCCTGCCGCGGGAAGTGAACTCCCCCAACGGAGGTGATACCGTGAGTCAGGAAGACTTCGATCGTGGATCCCGCCGGATGAGACTGATCCGCCTGCAGCTACAGCGCCAGCGGTTGCTGATGCTGCTCGCGGCCGTGGTTCTGCTCGGTATCGCGGTCCGCGCCACGCTGGCATTCTGATCCCGCCTCGCGCGTTTCAATCTTCGGGCCAGTTTCCATAACATCCGATATGCGACACCGCCCGCCGGCGCCGATCCCGCTGGCGCCCGATCTCGCCCGGTCTGCACCGCTGGCGCCCGATCCCGCATCGCCCGAGCTGCCCGCCCGATCGCCTCGATAATCGGAAATCGTGCTACCGATGCCGAGCCGGCCGATCGGCCGTTTGCTCCCCGGATCGCCCGATAGCTTGCGCGGCTGCCGGCGATGCCACGCCCAAGCAGTGAGGGGGGAGGGCCCCCCCCCCTGAAAGCTGATCTGAGCAATGCCGCGCCCACTGCTCGGGTGTTCAGTTACCGCGGCGATCCGGGGGAGGGGGGTTCCGATCCAGGGGCGCCGCAGGCGCCCCGTTAATATGCGTTCTCGCGTGGGAGCCGGCCGCCGGGCCGGCGGCGCGCGATCCGCAGAAGGCCCGTGCATACTACCCGGTACCTCTCTAGGGCACTGAGGTACGTACTTGGAGCCCAAGTACTTCGGTCAGGCTGACGGGTAGCAACTCCGGAGTACCCCCCCCAGGGTTTTAACGCGCCGCGTCAACTCTCGAGGGTTTGTTACTGATTTTCTAAGGTCACTGACAGGATCCGTGCCAGCCGCTTTCAGCCCGGCCGAGAGGGCCGCGAGCTGCTCCGCGGGCGATTGCAGGCAAGGGGGTAGGGTTTGCCGGTGGGCAGGCGATCAGCGCGTCAAATGCGGGTAGGAATCAGGGCCGCTAGCCGGGCCCGGCGCGCGAGGGCCCGGCGCGCTGCTGCTCCTTGCTCCGGAGCTTGCCGGCGAAACTCGCAACCCACTGCTCCCGATCGAGTCTCGCCGCTATGCGGGGGGATTTTGCGACAAGCGCGTCCCAGAGCTGCCGCGCGCGGTTCTCCGGATTTTCCGCCAGGCCGAGCTGCTGCCGCCTCGCCTGGGCCGCGCGCTCAGACCACGGGCGATCCCAGCACCGCGGCTGGCGGGCCGGGGGCGCTGCAGGGGCAGGGGCGCCCGTTATCAGCCGGGCGTGGTCACTCAGGCGCATGTAGACCGGCGCCCGGCGGGGCCCGCGGGGAAGATCCTTGATCCGGTATCCGCCGCCCGCCTTGCGCTCGCGTACCCGCTCGGCGCCGCGAAATTCTGTCATCCGGTGTTGCTCGAGCAGCCCGGCCCGCTCTGCTCGGCGCCGGGCCCGGTCCACCGTTGACACAGACACGCCGGCCGCTTCCGCGATATACGCTCGCGAGCGACGAACCCAAACAAGCCCGCGGAATAGCCGCCGGGCGCCGTTGCGTCTCACCTCGAGCCGCTGCAGCGTCACCAGCACGCGGGCATGATTCGGCGGAAGCGGCCGGTCAATGTCGTTGTCATCCGGGGCCCACACGTGAAACAGGGGCTCAGGATTGTAGTTGCGGCGCCGCTTGTGCGGTGGGCGGAATCCCCGCGGAGGGCCCGGCGCCCGGTAGCGCGGTGTGGCGTTCATCGGTGCCCGCCGCCGGGGAACGGAACGATCCCAGCACCGGAGCCGGCAAGGGTCGGATCTGGAATAAACTTTCTCTCGTGTCTGCAATACGTGACGCAGGGCACCCCGGCGAGCAGCAGCGTACTCGAGCCCACCACGACAGCAGGCCACGGCCCGTTGAAGTTGAAGCGGTCACAGCGCACAAACCGCATTTGTCCATTCAAGGAATCATCCTGAGAATGCTTGCGCAAGATCCCCCGTGTCGCGCCTTCGTCCAGCACCGAATAACAGATCAGGCATTGCCCGAGGGGGGATAGGTCCGCGAGCATGATTTCAGGGATCGGCCGGTTAACCTCAGGCATTTTTGCTGCCCCCGCTCGACGTAAGCGACCGCCTGTTGCGGCAGGGGTGCACCTTCTTGGGCCGCGAGGGGGCGGCGCATGGCTTGCCCACGGGCGCAACACAGCCCGTCAGGCCGCAGATCCCACGCCGACAGGCCCAGCAATCGCGCGAGCAGAACAGGCGCGACACCGGGGCCCGCACCGGGCGCCCAGGCCGACGGCCGGTGCGACCCGAGGGCAAACTGAAAAGGGTTGGCTGGTTCGGGTTCTGTTTTCTGGATTCGCTCAAGAGTCCCTGCCGTTTCTTGACACCGGCCAGCGATCTGCTAGGCTGCAGACCGTTGGCCCTGCCGTGAGAGAGGAGGGCCGACAGAGAACGCCGCATCCACCGCGGCGTTTCTCATTTCTTGGGCCCGAGAATGCCGCAAGATCCCCCCTGGAACAAGCGCGGGATTGTCGCGCGCTCCGAGCTGTGCTGTAGTGGTGCTCGGCTGGCGCCCGCCGCTCCGATGCAACACGACAGCGAACGGGGGGGGATCGCCCACCGGTCGCAGTGCATCAGATCCCGCCAACACCGCAGGGACCGCGGTTGCTGGTTGGCGGTGACGGGCGCCAGCCTTCGCCCGTAAACACAGACTCAGTGACACGAAGTATCGGTTCGGACGGGAAGGAGCCGCGCGCCGCGTCCGTGCGCGGGGTCTAGTGCCACCTATCGCCCGATCCGGGGGTGCGGCGCGCGGCGTGGGCTGAGTAGCAGTCAAGGCACGGTCCCCCGGTATCGCGATAGGTGGCATGCTGAGACTAGGCTCAGCTTGCCGCGCTGTCAACTTCCTGCGGCAGATCGATCCGGATCTCGACGGTCAAGCGGGATGCAATGACACCGAGCATTCCGGCGAGCTGGCCCGCTGCAGCCTCTTCCGTCTGGGCGACGGTGGCGCCCCCGCGGATCTGGTAGCGCGCCAGCCGCAGGGACTCGCGCTGCGCAGCGTCCACCGCTTCCGCCAGCGGCACGCCTGCGCAGGTTGCCGAGCAGCGGATCAGGTTTAGGCCCATTACTGCTGAACCGAATGCGTGTATTGGGCGAACATCCTGAAAACCATTGCCGCCGTCGCGCCCGAGCCCGTCAAGGCCAGGTTGGTATCGTCAATGTCTCCCACCTCGAGAATCGGCACGCCGACCGGCTCCGAAAGTCCGCCGTCATCCCAGGGGAATCCACAGAAGAAATCCGGCACCAAGCCTTCTCCGGTATTGGGATCCGTGATGCCGTGTGCTTCGGTCACGGTCGCGGCGCCTGCAAGCGTGATGTCGATCGGGCCGGAATTCAGGGCCGCTTCGATGCTATGGCAGTAGTGGAGGAAGTACGCGACAGAGATGTCCTCAGTCGCGTGCCAGTTCTTGAAAGTGATCGATGCGTCATCGTAGGCAATCACCGCCCAATTGACCGCCGCGGTCGGTCGCTCCCGGAGGTGAGCACTCATGAGGTTTGGCACAACCGCAACGCCCGCACGGGTCAGGGTGTGCGGGACAACCTTGGTATCATTCGCGGGTACAGTCGTGAATCCGTATGCGGTAAGGTTGTCGTTGCCGCCGATGTTGGGCGCGAAAATCGAGTGAAACTGGCGCATCTGCAGCAAGATGTCCAGCCCGCCCGCCTTTGCCGGGGGTTGTACGATACAGGTGCCGCCGGGCCCGTCCAGTGCCGCGCCGATCCGATCGTCAACCCCGCCGTCCGCCACCTCGAGGAGCCAGGGAACATAGGTGTTGGCAATGTCGCTGGAGCCGAGCCCTTCCCGCGGGACCACTACGTCCGCCGTTGTTCCGTCGGTCGTTTCTTCCACGAATTTCTGATAACAGGGCGCGCTCATTTCAATTACTCCCGCCCGCTAGATACGGGCCGTTTGTTTCCGGAAGAATCGAGCCCCGGATCCCAGCCCGATGTGAAGCCGAGTCCCGCGCCCGTTGACTTCGTACAAGATCACTTCTTGCAGCACGCCGCGGAGCTGCTCCCGCCGGCTGTACAGATCCGCGTAGACTTCCGCCGGATCCGTCTGCGTGGGCACGACATCCACGGCCCGCGCCTGCAGGTGCAAGCTGCTGGGCACGCCGCCCACCGCGGCATTGACCGCGGGCGAGCGGTAGCCGCTGGTGACGCGCAGATCGCCGTAGCGCTGGCGTAGCTGCAGCACCAGGCGGTGAAGTGTCTGCAGCGCCGGCCACAGCTCGCGCGGGGGGGTGTTCTCGAGGGGCTGCGATGTCGTGGTGAGGTAGCGCAGATCCGCGGGCACGGGATCGGGATCGGCTTGTTGCATCTCATCCCCCCACGCGCGGCGCGCTACCCAGGCCGCTCCGATGCCGGCCGCAAGTGCCGCGAGCCATCTCACCAGCTACCGCCGGATCAGAGCGTAGCCGCCGAGGCCGACCAGGGCGACGGCCAGGCCGACGCCGAACCAGTTACGCCGGGCCATCGCGGGCCCGGTGAGCTGGCCCGCCTCGCGCTGGTAGACCGGCACCAGCGACAGCACCGAGTCAGCGAATGCCCGCATCTCCGGCCCTCGCTCAGTGAGCTGTGAGAACACTTCCCGAGGGCCGGCGCCCAGCTCGATCGCGGACAGAATGTCACGCGGGCCGAACCAGTACGCGGCGAGCACCAGCGGGAGGATCTCCCCGTCGCTGATATCCCACCGGCCCGCCTGCGACAGCGCCGCCTCGATTCGCTGGCGGTGCTGCTGCAGCAGCTCGGCCGCGGTGGCGATCGCCGTCGCGGGGTCGGCCAGCGCTGCGGGCTCCACCCCGAGCGATCGCGCGGTGTCCTCGTGAATCAGCGTGAGGCCCGAGGCCCCGGCGCCGTTCGCTGCCAGCGGGTCACCGGCCGAAAGCCGATGGATCAGCGCGAGCATCTCCGCAACTGGAGTGCCCCCGCTGTATTGCGTTGCCAGCTCGCGCCACTGCTCCACAGCCGCGATCGTCTCGTCGCTCATTGCCTACCCTTTCGCCGCGAGGCCGCGCGCCGGCCCGGCCATGGAAAAGAGATCCGGCGGTGGCTCCCGGCGCCAGTATTGGACCGGAACGTCAACTCCGAGGATCCGACCGCCGACCCAATACTCTCCGGCGAGGGCTCCCACGTTGAGCTGTAGCTCAGTGCTATCGCCCTTTGCTGAGTCCGGAGTCGGATACCAGCACGGGGCGGGGAGACCCGCGTTGTTGTGCCAGGGATTCCGGATCTCCTGCACTGCTGCAAGGTGGCGCACTGATTCCCCGGCTTGTTCCAGCCGCCAGCTTGCATCTTCAGCGGCCCAGCGCATGAGGAAGCCCGCTTCGTAATTTGCATCCCACCAATACTGAAGCCACCACAGCAGCACGCCGACGTATCCCGGCGGGGTATTGTGCCTCGCAAGCACGTTGACCCCTGCGGAGATGTCGCCCTCGTCGAGAATTCCGGCCGTCTCATCCCACCATTGCAGCGCGCCGAGGGGGGCCCCGGTGTGAGCGGCGATTGTGGCCAACTCGCGCATGTCTACTCCCCGCCGAGTGCCTGCAGATCATAGCCGCTCAGGTGCATTCCGACGCGGGCCGCGTTCTCTTCCGATGCCCACGGCCAGCCGCCCGCCCACGCGGAAACCTGCGAGGCCGGCGGAATGATGCGCGGGATCCGACACATGATCGGGTTGTACGAAGCAAACCCGCCGACGCCTGCACACTGCACAGGGGAATCCTGTCCATTCCAGGGCGCCTCATCCACGTATATGTCTGCATCAGCGGGCAATGCCACGTAGGGCGCCCCCTGCGGCTCCGCTTCCGTGCCTTCTCGCGGATACTGATAGAACTGGATTCGATCGCACAGGAAAGGCCGGTTGCGGGTCCGGATGCTGAGCCGCACGCGGGATCCCACTTCTGACATGTCCAGTTCTTGCAGGTCCGCATAGTAGGACGGCCCGAGGATCGCGGAGCGGTTCCAGTCCTCGCGCGAGAGGTTGCGGATCTCGGATCCGTCGCAGAGATACCGATCGGAGCCGAGGGGGAACAGCTCGCACCCGTGCAGGGTGACGCCGAGGTATTGCGATGAAATCGCCTCGCTGGACATCGGGAACGCGCGCCGGATATCGAACCGCACGATCGAGCCCTTGGGCAGATAATACCCCGGCCCGAGGCCCAGGAATGTTTCATCGCCCTGCAGAATTGCGGGATCCGCCCAGGTTCCTGAAGCGAGCTGGCCATTGATGTAAATCTGCATCTGCAGATATTGGGGATGCATCGGGCCGAAGTGCCCGCTCTGCTCCTGTTGGTAGATCGCGGAAATCGCGAGCCCATGCCACCAGTAGTCATGGGCCACCTGTACGCTGAGCGTTACCTGCGATCCCTCTTCCAGATCGCATTCCGTCCAGGGCGCGGACAGGAAAAACGGCCGGAGGTCGAACTTTGACAGGGCCCAGCGGTACGCCTGCCGCCATGAGCTGCCGATCAGATCGGGCGCGAAGTTTGCCATTGGGGATCCCTCGCGCGGCGCCGGGCGTGGTGCCCGGCGCCGCTACAGTTTTCGAACAGCTCAGCAGCTACCGGGAAATCAGCCCATCTTCCGGAAGCCGTAGCCGAACAGCCGCGCCTCGAGCTGAGCACCCTGGTCACTGAGGGTGTAGTTCGGAGACTCGCCGCCGAAGGCCATCGTCAGGAAAGCCAGGCCGTACGCGTCGAGGTGGAAGCGCGCGACGATGTTTTCCTTCCGCTCGAGCATGATCCCCATTGCCGGATCCGGGCCACCGGGACGCCAGTAGTTGCGCAGGTGCGGCACGCCGGACTGGTAGTGAGCGGACTGGCTCGCGGTCTGCGTGGTTGCCATCGAAGTTCCGTAACCGGTGGCCGGTGGCACCAGCGAGGCCGGGGCGTTGAACACCTCGTTGTTGTCCCGGCACCGCACCTCGAATCGGCCATGCTCGCGCATGATCTTGTTGACCTGGTAGTAGTGGGGATCGTCGTAGAAACGATCGTCCACGTTGATGTCCAGGGCCCAGCCGTCCAGGCCGTACGCGAATGGGAGCTGTCCGGCGCTGTGCAGGTTGCACAGATTCATGTCCGCGGGGAGGGTCGTGAAAAACTCCACGTACGCACGCTGGCCGAAGGCCGCGAGCAGCGCCGGGCCGTCCTCGTACTGCAGCTTGTGGAAGAAGGGATGCCAAATCTTCTCCCGCGAGCTGTTCACGATGTCCTGCAGGGCGGGCATGTTGCCGGGTCCGCTGAAGCCGTTGCCGTTCTCCATTTTCTAATCTCCTTGTTTTGCCGCCGCGCGGCGCTGCCCGAGTCGCGCTCAGGCGGTAATGGTGTGTCCTAGTAGCCGAGGCCGGTGGAGCCTTCGGACAGCCCGATCCGCCGCCGGGCCCCCCCGGTCGAGGGCGCCGCGCCGACGCGGCCCGAGGGCGCGCGCACGATGCCGGCGAGGCTCATGTCCGTTTGCGGCACGGGGTTGACCACGATCCCGGACAGGCCCGGCGGTGGCGTTACGACGCCGGCCAGGCCGATCGAGATGGTCTTGTCCCGGCGCGGATCGTAGATCAGCACCGAGCGATCGGAGCCGGAGCCCACGGCGCCCAGGACCTTCCCGCGGATCTTGCGGCCGTTGGTCAGCTCGAGCGTGCGACAGTTCTTCGCCGCGAAGGCCTTTCGCACCGCGCTCCTCGGAACGGGAGCCATCCCGCCGCCGGGCGTGCCCACGAACAGATCGCCCGTCACCGGCTGCATCAGCAGCCGCGGGGGCCCGGCCAGCGGGCCGAGGTCAAGATCCGCCAGGCCGGGGACGTGGGGCTTCAGCGCGCGGATCAGCGCGAACACACCCGTCGCCGCCCCGGCGACGATCGCCACGTTGCCCAGGTTCCGCACCTTCTTGTCCTTGGCCCGCGCCATCGCGAGGCCCGCCGCCAGCGGCACGGCCGCGGCGATCGCTCCGGCCGCGGGCTGAGCCTTCGGGTAGGCCCGCACGATCGCCCGGCTCGCCACGTCTCCGCCGAGCATCCCGATCGCGGTGACGCCGCCCGCGATCGCAACGTCCACCGGATCGATCTTCATCTTGCGCGGGGAGCTGCTCCGGCGGGGCTTCCGCGGCGCCGACCGTGCCGCGATCGCCGTGGTGCGCCTGCCGCCGTTCTTCTTCTTCTTGGCGGTCTTCTTGGCGGTCTTCTTGGCGGTCTTCTTCTGAGCCCCTTCGCGTTCCGCGGCCTCGGCCTCCTCCCGCAGCTCCTTGCGATTCACTACCTTGCGAGCCATGACTTTACCTCGAAAGGGCCAGGGAAAACCGCTCACCCGAGCGGATAAGCCGCATCGGAAACCCCTCTAGGGGTCCGTCAAGTTCTTTCCCGTAGGACGGATTTTCAATCCGTCTCAG
>Ga0180438_10009151_pt1 | contig 12406 bp, 10 predicted proteins | sample SS_ome_12_FD_132455 | JGI IMG/M metagenome (GOLD analysis project Ga0180438, IMG submission 132455) | Hypersaline lake sediment archaeal communities from the Salton Sea, California, USA - SS_3_D_2 metaG | ecosystem: Environmental > Aquatic > Non-marine Saline and Alkaline > Hypersaline >...
CTGCTTGTGGTGATAGCTTGGCGTGCCCGCTTCGATCAGGATGGGCCGGCCGCAGGCGATGAAGTTGACGTGGCCGCGATCTTGGTGGTCGTGTTGGTCGAGATGATGGCCGCCGCGCACCCACACCCCCGTGGCGTCTTCGGCCCAGCTACTCCGCCAATTGACCCGGGCGGCGCGTTCGTAGTGGGCAAATAGCGGCGGCGCGGCTTCCGTTCCTACTGCCGGCAATGCGCGCGCGGCAAGCCCGGGCAAATCGCTGGACGGCCCACCGACGTATTCGGCCAACGCCCAACGCGCCGCGGGACTGCTGGTGCATACGGCGAGTAACGACAGGAGTCCTCGACTTCCTGCTGCGGCATCGTAGGACGCGCCGGCGTCAAAACAATTGATGACGTATTTGCCGGGCTGGAAATGGTGGACGAACCATGTCGGGAAGTGTTTCAGAAACGGGTGGTCGGCGGCGCGCCGGTCGCCGGCGACCGCCATCGCGTGCGCGGCGTGGAGCATCGAGGTCACGGTGAATGACGCATAGCCGAAACCTTCCTCGAATTCGCCTTTTGGGCCGTGCACGTCGAGGGCCTCGAGCAGGTTCTTGACGCCCAGTTCGTAGGCGTCGCGGTGATCGTCGACGCCAAGGATTAAGCACGCGCGAACCAATCCCTCGGTGGGCAGTACCCATTGGTTGGTGACGGGATTGTGGCTGCTGACAAACCAAGGCCGCTGCGTCTCCCAATCATCCACAACGCCCGCGATTTCGGTTTCGAGCAGGGCGCGAATCTTCTCGAGCAGGGCCGCGTCCAACGCGCCGTCGGGGAGCACTTCGAGCGTGTCGCCGATAGCGCGTACGCCGCACCCGGTAGCCAGCCAGTTGCCGTCTTTGCCGTCCGCGGGCAGCCGGTGGCCCGGCGCGTACAAGGTCCACCCGGGACGCTGCAACGGCGCCCACGCGCTCATTTCTTCGAGTTGCGCGATGACGCGCTCGAGGAAAATGGCTTCGCCTGTCAGCCGATAGGCCGCAGCCAGGAGCGGCAACTCGCTCGATAGGGTGCCGCACGCCGCGAAGTCCGACATGGCCAGGGCGAACTGCTCGCGTATTTCGTCCTCGAGCGCCGCGCTCCGTCCATCGAGCCAGGTGCGGTTCTTGCCCACGTCCTCGAGTGTGTACGGCCGCCGAATAATCGCGTTCTCGGCAATCGAGCGCGCCCGCGTGACGAGTTCCTTGCGCGCTTCGTCGAACGCCAAATCGGCTTTGACGCGGTCAAGAAGCTCGGGCCAAAACACGGCCGGCGAGACATCGGCGCCCTGTTCCGCCGTCGCCTTATGTGCGCGGCTTATGATCAAGAACAGCATGCCTGCCAGTGCAATCCATTTCATTTCTCAATTCCGCCTCTCAAGGTTTGACATGGCCCGCCCCATTATTCATAGTGTGCGCAAGATTCGCCATACAATAGCGGCGCAGGTCCGCACAATCAAGCGAGAGGACGCGATTATGGGGAAGATTCTGCTGCCGTTCCTGGTTCCGCTGTTCGTTTTCTGGTGTTTCCCGCTTGCCGCGCTCCGATACTACGTAGCGCCGGACGGCGATGACGGCAATCCGGGCACGAAAGTAAAGCCTTTTGCGACGCTCGATGCCGCACGCGACGCTGTGCGCGGCCTGAAAGAGGCCAAGGCGCTGCCGCAGCGCGGCGCGACGGTGTGTCTGCGCGAGGGCGACTACCTCATTGCGCGTACGTTCGAGTTGCACACGGCCGACTCGGGCACAGAAAAGGCGCCCATCATCTACCGCGCATATCGCCGCGAGGCCGTTCGGCTTGTTGGGGGCCGCGCCATCGAGCCGTCGGCGTTCGTGGCCGTAAGGGATTCGGGTAGTCTGGCCAGGTTGCCGGAAGCGTCGTGGGCGCACGTGTTGCAGGCCGATCTGGCGGCGCTCGGCGTCACGGGGTGGGAGCGAATCGGCCTGTTCCCCGTTGACGACCCGGCCAATAGGGAGCGACCGTTCACGTTTGACCTGTATTTCAACGGCGAGCCGATGACGTTGGCCCGTTGGCCCAACCAGGGGTATGCGCGATTCGCCAAGGTGATCGAGCGCGGGCCGGCGCCGCGTGAAGGCGAGACGGGCGAGACCTTGCCCGTCTTCGAGTACGATGGGATGCGGCCTTCGCGCTGGGTCGGCGCGTCCGACTATTGGTTGCACGGCTACCTCGTTTACGATTGGTATGACGAGCATGTCGCCGTCAAGGCCATAGACGCTGAAAAGCAGCGGATCACCCTGGTTAAACCGGGCTTCTACGGGATTGGCGGCTACGGTGAGTCGGGCAGCAAATACTGCGCCATGAACCTGCTCGAGGAACTCGATGCGCCGGGCGAGTACTATATCGATCGGCGCACGGGTGTGCTCTACTTTTGGCCGCCGTCGCCGACTGCCGAGGGGCGCGTGATCGTGGCGACCTTCGACCAGCCTCTGATCCGCGCCAAAGACGCCTCGAACGTTGTGATTCGCGGGATGACTTTCGAGGCAAGCCGGGGACACGGCATCCAGATCGAGGGCGGATCGAATGTTCTCATCGCGGGGTGTACGCTGCGCAATCTGTCGCAGCGCGCCATAGTCATTCGAGGCGGCGCGGCCCACGGCGTATTGAGTTGCGACCTGTACAACCTCGGGCGCGGCGGCATTCTCTTGTCGGGCGGCGACGTGCCGACGCTTACGCCCGGCCGCCATTACGCCGTCAACAATCACATCCATCATTTTGGGATGCAGCACAAGACGTACGTCCCGGCAATAAACATCGAAGGCGTGGGGAGCCGCGCCGTGCACAATCGGATCCACGATGCGCCGCATATGGCGCTCGGGTATTTCGGCAACGATCACGTCATCGAGTTGAACGAGTTTTTCGACGTGTGCCTCGAGTCGGATGACGCCGGGTGCATTTACACCGGCCGGACGTTGCTGACGCGCGGCAATACGATCCGGCACAATTTCTTCCATGACATTAAGGGCAGACCCGGCAAACAGAACCATGGTGCGTTCATGATCTACCTCGACTACCTGATCGCCGGCGAGACCATTACGGGCAATGTGTTCTGCGACGGCAGCGACCGCGCGGCGATTTTCCTGAGCGGCGGTCTTGACCACACGGTGACCAACAACATTTTTGTGAACGTGGGCGCGCCCGTCCTATTCAGCTCGTGGGGCCTGACGTGGTGCGCGGACCTTATTCCGCCCATGGTCGAGGGACTTGAGAGCACGGTTGACCGCACCGTCCCGCCATGGAGCGTGCGGTTCCCGCGGCTGGCTGAATACGAGCTGACCCAAGACTGGCTTGCAATACCGAAAGGCAACGTGGTGGCCAACAACGTCATGGTTCAAACGGACGACGTCGCCTTGTATTACGACCCGCAGGTGCCCGCGGACGCGGTAGTCCAGCGGAACAACTGGAGACCCGACCACGATCCGTTCGCGGACATCGAGAAACACGATTTCCGCTTCAAGCGCAGCGCCGCGATCAATAAGCGCCTGCCGGAGTTTAGAACGATTCCGTTGAGGAAGATCGGGCTTTACAGAGACGCGTATCGCCGGGCACTGTCGCGTACGCCGCGATAACTGTTCTCGCTCTGTTGCTATCGGTCGCTTCAACATGCGAAAGCGACGGGGGAAGCTGTGTTGGACTTGGGAAAATGGCGGTCTGAGCTTATACGCGGCGCGGTGAAGCCGTTTTCGTTGACGCTTGAGAGTGCAACGGCCGAGTGTCGCGTGACCTCTGTGCGGGAATCGAGTATGGATGATTGGCACGAGGCCGTCTTGGATTACGCGATCGCAACGCCGCAAGGGGAAGCGCCTCTTACAGCCCATCTAACGGCTCGTTTCGATGAATCCTTTTCGCTGGTCCGACTTACGCTGGCGTTGCACGCTAAGAAGACAGGGGCGGCCCCGTCTCGCGCCACGTTGCACGCTGAGAAAACAGGGACAGTCCCGTCTCGCGCCACGTTGCACGCTGAGAAAACAGGGACAGTCCCGTCTCGCTCGGGGACTCGCTCGCTTGGGACAGTCCCTGTTTTCTCAGAGGTCGCCATTCGCCAGATAAAGATCCTGGATCTTCTGGCGCCAGATGAAGACAACGAACAAACCAGAACGCTGTATGGTCTCAGCGGCGGCTTCATGTATGAGCCTTCAGACTTCCAAATCGAGGGCATCTTTCAATCCGGGCCGACGCGGCCTTTTCCGCTCGATTCGTTGAAACCCTGGGAAAAAGCCATCGGGAAAGGTGAGAAATACGTCCTCGATTCCGACAGGACAGGACGATCATCGAACAGCCAGATACCCATATGGGTTTATGCCGATTCAGGTCAAGGGCTTTGGCTGGGGCCGGAATGGTCGGGCTGTTGGGGCCTCGAGGTCCGCAGGGAACAGGACGGCTCACGACTCCTAATCGGCCTGCCCACATTTGATTTCACGATGTGCGAAGGGGAGAAGATCGAACTGCCGACCGCTGCGTTCGGCGTCTACACGGGCAAGCCCCATGCCGGTTTCAACGCCCTTCGCCGCGCCATTCATAAACACTATCTTCCGAGCGTTACTAGCCCAGACGGCCAAGAACGTCAGAAACCTCAGCCGCCAGTGCTTTTTCAGGGATTGGGCGGCCTGCCGGCGTACCAGGACGAGAAGACCCTCTATGCGGAGGCGGATCGGGCCGCGGCGGTTGGTTGCGAAGCGTTCGTATTGGACGCGGGCTGGTACTGTTTTCCACCTGTCAACTGGTGGGAGAATATGGGCGAGTGGCGGCCGGACGCGGAGCGGTTCCCAAGTGGCGTGGACAAGTTTGCAGACTATGTCCACAGCAAGGGGATGCGATTCGGTCTCTGGATCGAGCCCAGGATGGCGCTGACTGTCGATGCATTCGACCATGCGCGGGACATTTTCTTGGCGCCGTCTCCGGAGGTCGTAGCGCCCTATGGCTCACACGCCCCGTTCTTTTCCCAAGCGATGCTTGACCTCGGGAAGGCAGCGGCGCAGGACTGGTTTACGTGCGAATTGGAGTGCCTCATCAGCGAGTATCACGCAGACTGGATCTGGTTTGATTTCAACACCGACCCACGAATGCAACATTGGGATGAGCGAGAAGGGCGAGCCCGCAAAGGGTTAATGGAGTTGCGTTTTTATCAGGGGATGTACAAAGTCTTTGAGACTGTCGCAGGACGCCACCCAAACGTCTGGCTCGAGACGTGCTCTTCCGGGGGCCGCATGATTGACTTGGCGCAGTTGAGGCGATTCCATTCTATTTGGGTGAATGATCTCTCCATGGACGACGACCAAAATCGCAACTTCCGCGGCGCGCTCAGCCGTGTCCTCCCGGCGGTGTGCATCCAAAACGCCTTTTTCCTAAATGATCGGATTCTGTTTAGCGCACCGGAGGATAGGCGACTTCACACCGCTAACCGCTTCTTGACGTGTTTCGGCGGCGCATTCCAGTTTGGCCAAGGGCTGGCCTACTGGGAAGACGATGCCATCCGAACGGCCGCAAGGTATACCGCGTTGTACAAGGAGTACCGCTGCTACCTCGACAAAGAGTACTACCACACGCTCCCGATCCCGAGTAGCCGCGATGCGTGGGATGCCTGGCAATACCACGACCCGGAAACGGATAGCGGGATCGTCCTCGTGTTCCGCCTCGGGCAAAGCCAGGAAGACAAGAAGGTCGTACCCCTTGAAGGGTTGAATCCACATCAACAATACTCTTTCACCGTCGTGGACAGCGACGCCGCTATTGAAGAATCCGGGCGCGCCCTAACGGTTGGGATGGAGCGCGGCAACGCCATACTTGTGCATTACAGAGCTGCTTGATGCGATACGCAATTGTGACGACGTTGGCCATCGTAGAAATACTCGCGCTGCTGGGCCGACTCGGGCGCGACGTTGACGATGGACGGACGACGATCGAGTTCTGGACGTACGGGACGGGGGGCGCGGACAATCCGGCAGGCCCGTTCTGGGACGAAGTCGCGAAGCGTTTCACGGCGCAACATCCCCGGGTGCGGGTCAAAGTGGTAGCGGACATCGCACACGGGCCGTATCTTTCGGTTCTGACGACGCGTTTTATCGGCGGGAATCCGCCCGACGTGATGATCATGGACGATGGGTACATCGGCCAACTCGAGAACGAGGGTTTGCTGATGCCGCTCGAGGCTTTTATCCAGGACGATCCGGAGTATCGCGCGGGAGATTTCCCGCCGAGCATGGTGCGCGACGGCTACGTCGGCGACACACGGTTCGGCATCCCGTGGTACGGCGGGTTCGGCTGCGTGTTCTACCGTCGCGACTTGTTCGCTGAAGCGGGCGTCGAAGCGCCGCGTACCTGGGACGAACTGGTCGAGGTATGCCGGGCACTGCAAAACCGACCCGGCCTCGAATATCCTTTGGCGTTCACGCCGAAAGAGGCGTTCTGGATGATGCCGTGGGTGTGGCAGAACGGATCGAGCGTGATCTCGCCGGATTGCCGAACCATTGCCATTGATTCCCCGGCCTTCATCGAGGCGGTGCAGTTTGTGCATGATTTAATGCACAGACATAAGGTTGCCGATCCCGGCCTGGCGCGAGGCGGCAAGGTCACGGACGCGTGGAGCAACGGAACAGCCGCCTTAATCATCGCGGGGTCGTGGGACATTGCGCGGTTCGACGACCTGTATCCGCAGTGGAAAGGTAAATGGGAGGCCGCGCCGTTGCCGGCCGGCAGACGCGCGGTCAGCTTTTTCGGCGGGCAGCACCTCGTCATGAGCAAGCAGAGCAAAGTGCCCGATCTCGCGTGGGCATTCATGTCGTTTGCCTGCTCGCCGGAGAACCAACGGCTTTGGGCCGACTACGGCGTATCGCCGCCGGGGAACCTGAGGGTGTACGCGATGCCCGAGTTTCAACGACGCCACCCCCACCTCAAGATCGTGCCCGAAGTCATGCCGTACGGCCGCAACAACAGTTTCGCGCCGTTCTACAAAAAGATATGGTATGAATTGTTCCAGAGCAAGGTGCTCGACGTGGCAATGCCCGATCCGAACGCCGACATCGCCGCCGCCGTTCGCGAGGCGGCCCGCGAGATGCAGGCCGTCGCCGACGACTACTGGGCCACGCATGAATACTATGTGCAAGGGAAACAGAGTTAGTGGGCAGTTGTTGATTGCTTGGCTCAAGGCCGAATCTCGTTGCTGAGCACCGGCAGAGGTGGTAGTATTTCACTATGGGTAGCGTATTCGACAGGATTGTGCGGCTCGTTCAAGATCTGAACGTAAAGGTGTCCGATCACGGTTATGACGAGATGGTACAGGATAGTATTCTGGTGAGAGACATCATAGCTCACGTTTCGGAGGGCGTGGTTGTCGAGGAATATCCTCGCTATCCCAAGGGGCCTTGCGTTCTTGTCCTTCAGAAAGGTGAGCGTGGCGAGCCGATCCACGTGGTTTGGGGCATTCCACGAAACACCTCCGCCCCTGCCGTTGTGGGCACAGCCTACAGGCCCGATGCTGATCGGTGGTCAAGAGACTTCACCAGGAGAAAGGAATGAGAAGACGACATCATACGAAGCTCGTGCACGAGGGGCAGTACGTCGCCGAAGTCGACGTCGAGCTTGTTGACGCAGACGAGGGATGGGCGCCTTACTTGTCGCTCGAGGACGCTTACAAACTGGACGATGTGCGTGACGCGCTTCGTCGCAGAGACATCAAGACTGCAACACAACTTGCCCGTGTCTTCACACTCACCCCCGTCACAGAGTAGCGGTTTGCTGAAGACGAGCGTTCTAAGTCAGTAACCAGCAACAGAGCTGGCGCCTTGAGGAAGGCTTCGTAAAAGGGCCATTATCGAGTTTCGTGTGGGCGAAATGTGGGGAAGGGGAGGCATGTCGACAACATTGAAGATCATATCGATTTCCGTCGTGGCGGGCCTGGGGGCGTGCCTTCTGCTCTTTCCGTGGCACATTTCCTCACCACGCGTTATTGCCCGCGCTGTAGCGCCGAATGGCATTGAGTTGTGCGTTGTCCAGGAGTGCAATTGGAGCACGGAACCGTTCACAACAAGTGTATTGTACCGTAAACCCGGCGGGGCTTGGGGGTGGTTCTACTACGACCACGAGGACCTCTATTGGCGAAAAGGCCACACCGAGATCGATCCTCAGCAAAAGCGTATCACAGTCTTCCGTGGCGGCAAAGCCACGGCCAGTTTTGAATGGGAGACAGAAACACTCGTGCGCTATTGGCCCGACGTGCCGCCACGGAAAATACGGGGAGCGCAGAAATGGATGCCGCCGGGCTGGCGGCTAACGCACTCTGTCTACACGAATCCATGACTGAGCCGTGCGACGCAGTCCGCGAATTGCACCCTTACGCTTCGCGCGTGGAGTCGAACCAATGATCCCACGCAGAAATGCACGCCGCGACGAAGCGCTGACGGGCGCCGTGTTTATGCTGCCCGGCGTGGGGATTATATGCGTTTGCGTCTTCATCCCGATTGTGCTGGCGTTTGCGTTGTCGTTCACGCATTGCAGCCGGTTTCTGACGATTCGCTGGGCGGGTCTGTACAATTATCAGAAACTCATCACCGACCCGCTCGCCCTGAGAAGTCTGATCAACACGTTTCTTTACGTGGTTACGTTCGTGCCGTTGAACCTAGTCCTTGCGCTGACGATTGCGCTGCTGCTTAACCGGCGCTTCGCGGGCATGAAACTCGTCCGCGCGGTATATTTCGTGCCTGTCGTGTTGTCGATGGTTGTAACGGTCAGCATTTTCCGGTTTCTTTATGATTACGAGTATGGCCCGATCAACGCGGTGTTAAACGCCATGGGTTTCAGTTCGGTTCCGTGGTTGGACCACAAATCCTGCGCCCTGTGGGCCATCCTTGCTATGGCCTTGTGGAAAAGTTCGGCCTTCTTCTCGATTATTTTACTCGCGGCTCTCCAGGACGTGCCGAAATCGCTGCACGAAGCCGCGATGGTCGACGGCGCAGGGCCGATCTCGCGCTTTTTTCATGTAACGATCCCGTCGCTTATGTCCGTTATCACGGCCGTGGTCGCCCTCTCGAGCATTGGCGCGTTCCGCGTTTTCGTGCCCATGTTTGTGCTGACTGAAGGCGGGCCGGCTTTTTCGACGCGCACCATGGCCCTGCACGCGTACAAAATCGGCTTCGACGATGGCAACCTAGGCCAGTCGAGTGCCGTTTCATTTGCCCTTCTCGCCATCATTGTACTCGCCACCCTGATGCTCAATCGGGCGCGGAGGAGGGGCACATGACGGGACGCGGCGGCAAACGGCGGGCCGGCGGCGCGGGGTACGCCGCACTGCTCGGGCTCGGCGCCACGGTGTTTGGCTTCCCGCTGTATTGGATGGTGCGGGGGGCCGTCATCGACCAGGCGACCTGGACTCGGGTTCCGCTTGTGTGGTTCCCGGGCCGCGACCTTATCACGTTGGACGCCTTTAAAGAGATTTTCACGAGCACGCAGTTTCGGATGGGACGGGTGTTGCTTAACACGTTTGCGCTGGCAACGATGACGATGGTGTGCAACGTGGCCTTTGACTGCATGGCCGGGTTTGCGTTAGCGAAGATGCGCGTGCCCGGCAAGAAATACGTTGTCGTGGGCCTGTTGATCACGCTCATGGTGCCGTTCGAGGCCCTCATGGTGCCTTTGTATCTCGTCGTCACCAAGCTGGGTCTCGCCAACACGTTCCCCGGAATTGTGTTGCCCGGGGCGGCGAGCGCCTTTTGCATCATCCTCATGCGTCAGTTCTTCCTCAGCGTTCCCAACGACCTGATCGAGGCGGGCGTCATCGACGGCGCGGATTGGGGGCAGATCTTTGCTCGGATCGCCATGCCACTTGCGGCGCCGGCCGTCGCGACGGTGGCCGTTATCACGTTTCTGGCGGGGTGGGAGTCCTACATCTGGCCGCTGCTAATCACGGATCCGCACAGCGAGTTCGACGTGCTGCAGAAAGTGCTCGCGCAAGCAACCATGGTTACCCAGTCGGGCACGATGGACACGGAGTTCCCGTGGTTGATGGCCGCAGCCCTTATCTCAACCGTTCCCGTACTACTCCTTTTTATTCTCTGTCAGCGGTTTTTCATTGCCGGCTTGACGGGCGGCGCGCTGAAGGGGTAACGGCAGTTGTTCACAGAATCCTTCCGCAGCATTTTTTGTATTTCTTGCCGCTGCCGCAAGGACACGGCGCGTTGGGGGCGCGTTTGTCGTCCTTGGCGGCCGTGTCGCGGCGTTTGGGCGGCGCGGATTTGGGGTACACTTCTTGATGAATGTACTCGTAGACCGCGTCGAACATCTCGACAAATTCTCGGCGGGGCATATTAACGAGGCGGTAGAACGTCCAATTCTTCTTTCGCTTGAGCGCTCGGTCGAGGATGCTGAGCGCCTCCCGGGCCGCGCCGCGTTCATCGAGCAACTCCGCGAGCGACAACGCCGCTTCCGCGCAGGCCGGTTCGAGTCGAACGCACTTGCGATAGTATTTCTCAGCGCGGCGCGGGCGATTAAGCGTGTTGTAGCAGTTGCCCAGGCTCAACAAGTCCACCACGCTGTTCGGGCTGCGTTCGAGCGCGTCTTCATAGTGCTGGATGGCTTTACGGGGCGGGACCACGCGTCCGTCCGCCAGTTCCACGGACATTATCTTTACCGGGCTGTCGATATCCTCGCCGGCTTCAAGCGCTTCGATTACTCTAGCGAGTCCAAACAGAATAGGCGTTTTCCCCTCGGGCGTAATGCCGAACTCAGCCGTCGCGCCGCACGACCTACACGTCAACTCATCGGCAATATACGGTTCCTCCTCGGGATGGTCGGGATCTATGTAGACCGCTTTGACCTCATATCGGTTCACATCGCCGCAGAGGTGGCATTTGAGTTCCAATGGCAGCACGTCGTCAGGAAGACCGTTGGATGATGAGAACAGATCGAGTCGCTCTTTCGAGCGGCGGTCCCTCTCGTTTACACGCTCGCGGAGGGCGGAGAGTCTGGCATGATCGTGTCCGAGCACGGCGCACAATTGCGCAAACGTATGGTCGGCCGCGGGGATTTCGCGCCGTAATTCGGGTTCGAGCGCCTCGATAAGGCGCACGTCTGGGAAACACTCGGCGGTCGCGCACCAGGTCTCGAGATCCTCGCTGCGAACGGTGGCAAGTTCCCTGAGCAGGAGCTGAATTGTGGCCTCGCCCCCGACTTCTTCGAGGATCCCATAGCTGTAAATCCTCTGGCTATTGTCCAGTTCGCTCCACCGGGCAATAATTCCCTCTTCAGCAAGGGCCCCGAACTTCTCGAGCGCTTTCATGGCGCTCTCGCAGACGAAATCGCCCTTCGGGTCGGCTAAACATTCGATGAGCGCCGGTATGAATTCAGGATATCCGAGGTCGCCCATCATCCTCGCGAGGTGTATCTCGCCGCAGGTGCCGTCTCCATCGATCAATTGCTCGAGCGCGCTTCGAACCGCTTCCTCTCTAGGGAACGTTCGCACACGCGCAAGCAACGCGTCATATCCCGGCGCGGTGCTTAGATCCAAACCGATAAGCCGCAGCACCTCGTCCAAGGATAGATCCCGATAGGTGCAGTCCTTCTTCACGTAGCTTGCCGCGGCCAGCGCCAGCGCGAGAAACGTGAGAAACCGCCGGTGTTCTTTTCGGACCTTATCCTTGACGGCCTCAATGACGGGTAAGAGGCGCAATCCCGGCTCATAGCGCCGACGACTGCAAATATCGTGGACGAGCCTCATAGTCTCCGGAAGCGCCTTTTGCGGGTCGGTGACGGCAAGCCGCTCGAGTTCCGCCAACGGGGCGTCTTCCTCGAACAGAGGTGCAAGCGACACCAGATCCTGGGCTCCGTTGTGAGCGTCGAGTTCGACGAGCAACTCGAAAAGAGGCAATCCGTTCGTTATAAGCGAGTAGACTGCATCGAGATCGTAGGCCATATTGTCCGGCGTATCGGGATCGGTGACGAGATCCTCGAATATTCTCTGAAATCCCTCCGGATCGTGGTTCCAAGTAAATGTGACGATTGCTTTGAAACTCGCCGCGTGCGTCATTTCAGACACGCCGCTTTCTTCGAGACGGTTCACGAGTTCTTGTGCGAGATCGGCGCCGTCGGCCGTTCGAAGACTGCCCAGCGACACCAACACCGCCGACGTCTTCTCGACGCTCTCTTGCTCGGACTCGAGGTAGGCGCGGAACAATTCAGCCGCCGACTCAGGCGCCAGTTCCGCGATGATGGGGGCCGCCTCGCGCGCCGCCGCGCGGCGCCATTCGGGTCCGAAGTTCGCTGATTTCGGGGATTTGGCTCACCGCATGACTCCATCTTCGTGTTTACGCCCGCTGCGCCCAGAAAGCCGCCACAGTATTGCACGGGCAGGCCAGGGTTTCAAACACTCGCGTGCCGTAATCGCC
>Ga0180438_10009152_pt1 | contig 12405 bp, 13 predicted proteins | sample SS_ome_12_FD_132455 | JGI IMG/M metagenome (GOLD analysis project Ga0180438, IMG submission 132455) | Hypersaline lake sediment archaeal communities from the Salton Sea, California, USA - SS_3_D_2 metaG | ecosystem: Environmental > Aquatic > Non-marine Saline and Alkaline > Hypersaline >...
GAACAGGTTCCTGATGTCCTCCTTGACCTCGGCGACCTGCCCGTTTATCCTGTCTCTCTCATCCCGTTCGATCAGGGCCTTGTCCCGCAGTGCCTTCACAGACTCGTTGAGCCTGTCCCTCTGTTTCCTCCAGCGCTCCGCCTCCCTCTCCAGCGTCTCCCTCTTCTCTCTCAGTGCCCTGGCATCCATCTCCTTTTCCTGTATTCTCTCCTCGTCAGATGACATCCTGCTGTCCATCCTTTTCGTAGAGCTCTTTTCTCCTCGCCTCTAGCAGAGTGGGCTCCACATTCAAAAACTCTGCGGCTGAGCCAATCCCGATGCCCAACTCCTCACCTAGTTCCCGTGCAGCTGAGATGTGCCGTTCGTAACCCAGATCGCGGAGGAGGTGGTGATCCAGCACTATCTGCTCCACTTCGGTCTCCTCCATTATCCTCTTGAGGTTTTCAACAGCCCCCTTCACCTCTATGTCCACGAAGCCCGTATCGATATAGGTCGTCGGACCGTCTAAGAACAGGATCCTCGGACGCTCTTCCAGTATGAAGTCAATGTGCTCCGGGAGAGCAGGGCCATTCACGTCGGATGAGTAGAGGAACGCCTCGTCCTCCCTGACGCATACCTCCACCACATATCCGCGACTCGCTGTTGAGCCATGGGGCACTGGCCTGGAGAAGCTGATGGCGGTGTCCCCGAATATGTAACTCTTACCGTCGGAGTAGCGCACGTCCTCGGCAATCCCACGTATATCCCTCAGAAAAGATGCCGCCCTTTTTCTCTGGCTCGGGTTGATCATTCTGCGCGGATTCTTCAAGAGAACTAACTTATCCCTGAATAGATCAGGCTGCTCCGGGTCAACGTGGTCGTAGTGGTAGTGTGTTACCACCAGCACTTGGGCTTTCGAAGCTCTTTCCTTGATCTTCGATGTCAAGCTACTCAAGACCTCCTCCTCGAGTCTGTGTGGAGGGAGTCCAAACCTGTTAGGGGCTAAAGAGGCAGCTAGATCGATGCCTATCGTTACATCGCTGGTTCTCACGAATGTTGCCATACTTCGTACGCCCAGACTCTCGAAGGCCAGGGGCTCGATCTCCATACTAGCCATACAATTATTTTTTGAGAATTTAAACCTGAAAAGCGGAAACGATTAATAACTTAATAATCCATATAATTACTTAGATAATAGTGATAAGTTATTTAATGAATATATAATGATATTAAATAAGAATACGATAAATGGAAACATAATAACAAGTCTGATTTATCATATTTATTTCATTATGATATTTTAAGTATGTAAAAGAGCTATTTGTACTAGCTCCAAAATCTCTTTTAAAATAAGGAATTTAAAATAGTGCAAATAAGAAGGTCGAGGAATAAAGACTTGAAAAACCTAATAGATCGACGGAACAAGGGGCTCAGCGAAGTGGTCACTACTCTAATAATATTGGTGGTAGCGGTTCTTCTTGCAGCCGTAGTCACGTATTATGCGACGAATATAACCATGACCCGGACCCAGGTGGAGGAGATCCGGTTCAGCAAGGAGAAGGTCTGGGTAAACTACACCGGGGCCGTGGCGGCGTTCAAGATCCAGAACCTTGGCGGGAGGGACATGCTCCTGGACAGGATTGCCTTCAGGGGCGTCGTCTCTGATTGGGCGGACGTCTACTATTACCGTGTCCCGAGCGGCATCGCGATCACAGGTGAGATGAACGCGACGAGTTACGCCACGCTGACCGGGGATTTGGTCGAGCTCTTCGGTCGCAACTACACGAGGGCCGACACCGACATTCCACTGATGTCAGGGGGCGTCCTGCTGATCTACGTCAGAGGCCCCGACAACATCCAGGTGGATGACATCGGGACCACGGTGGCGATCAGCGTGTTCAGCAACAACGCGCAGTACATCACGGAGTGCAACGTCGAATCAGCCACCAGGCAGTAGGAGATGGGAACGTGTCAACTAGGAGATCCAAGCTCGAAATCATGCTCACGGTGCTGGGCGCCGTCAGGGACGGTGTTGACAAGCCCACCCGCATCCAGTACATCGCCAACATGGCGTGGAATCCGACGCAGAGGATGCTGAGTCAGCTCGTTGAACAGGGCCTCTTGGCGGTTATGGACGACCCGAGGAAGAAGAGGTCCAAGAAGAAGTATAGGTTGACTGAGAAAGGCTTCAACGTGCTGAGGTACTTCGAAGGCGCGGAGGAGCTGCTGGATATTGGGAAACTGATGGCGACAAACTAACTCCTTTTTTAATTATTAATATAGTGTTGTCCCTATTTTGTCACCCGACCGGCCTCTAGTTTGCCTCGGCTATTTGACTTAATTGACAATTTTTCCAAACCTAGATCTTCGCAAGTGAGGTTCCAGAAATCCCTCTTCCTTTTCTCGAGCTTCGAGTACTCGGAGTGGAGCTTCCTGAGGTAGCTGTACCAACGCTCCTTCAGCTCCGCCTCCTCTCGCAGCAGGCACCAATTGCCTGGGTCGATGCCGCCCTCATCATCTATCTCGGGGAAGTAGACGGTGGTGCCGACGGTGATTGTCTCGGGGTCACTGTCTGTGAACCTGTAGTTTTTTACCGTGGTGCCTTCTTTTACCACTTCCCTCCCTCTTATCGAGTCGGTGTTCTCTTTAAGAAATAGGTTTTTGAGAAATTCCATAAAGCCATTATGGACAGCGGATTAGTACTTTTGAAATTTAATCACGGTAGATAGTAGCGACGTATTATTTGCAGAGACGAGTTGCGGACTATAAAAATGAAGATATTATATTCGCTAGTATAAATGTAAAATAATCAGAGGGAGGAGGCACGATCCTCTGCCCAGGGCGTCGAGTAAGGCAGAGGAAGCAGATCCTCTCCGACAAGGATGTACATCAGCCCTATCCCGTTCTCTGGAACTCCGTCGTCCTCAACCCAGAGGGTGATCCCTAGCGTCTCCGCCTCTAGCAGGCTAAACTCAGAGTGAGCCACAAGAACCGCTCCCGAGTTGATCTCCACGTCCTGGCCGTCGCCGTCGTCACCGCTCGTCGGCTCGTGCTTCCCCGAGTTATTCGGCAGCGTGTCTATCCAGATCTCCAGGCACTCCACCTCCCCCGGTCCTAATTCTCCTACATTCCATGTCAGCCAACTCTTGTAGAACGGGTTGCTACCAGGATCCTCGTGAACCCAGTCAACAACCCCACTGCTCGCGCTCCAGTCCCCCGGCTCAACTTAATTCTCGATCACATCAGTCACCACGACATCCGTGACAGGTGTAGAGCCACCGTTCTCAACACAAATTGTCAGGAGAAACCTTGATGGAAAGGCCGCGGCAACAGCAATGTGAGTCCTATTGGGCACAGTAAGTGGCGCCCCGGTCTCTGGATCGGTGAACACACCATCCAACGACTTGCGAACTCGAATACATGCCTCCCAGCACGCCATCTTTGCCCGACCCATAAAGAGCACCTGATCTGTCCACCCGGAGTAGGAGACTCCAGCGGATACGGTCAGCAGAACGATCACTACGCCGATGACGGCAAACCTGCCCCGCGCATCCCCGACCAAGCCACGCCCCACGCTCATCCCGTTTCATCCCCCTCAAACACCAGCGTCACACGGAAACCATACGAACCGCCCTGTACGACCGCATCCCCTACTGAGACATCCAGTGAGATCCCCACGACCTCGCCCGGTTCTAGGATTAGGCCGACTGGATCAGGATCAAACTCCAGGAAAAGAATGGGACGGCCATGGGAGTCAATCAGGGCGCCCCAGACTGGGCTCCAAGTTAGAACCTCATCTGGATCCTCAATCAGAACCCCCGTGAAGTTCGCCGTGATCTCCTCTATATTCTCCACCGTGAAATCACAGATGATCGAGTACCCGGGGTAGGCGTTCGTTAGATTCACGTAGAGTTCCTTGAACACCCCCTCCTCGATCTCGTCTCCATACTCGCAGGATACGATTCCCACATCTACTCCCAGGTACTCCCCGGGAACGACAACGCCCGAAGATGGATCCCTGTGATACTCAGCACAGCTGAGGGGAGAGACGAAAGCCGGGTCAAAGACGCACTCCTCGTCAACAACTCTCCCGACCTTCGGCTCAACCATCCGAGCGTAAGACACTCCAATCACACCGGCGACCAGGAACACACACAGAACCGTAACAACCCTCTTAACAGACATCAGAACCACCCCTTAATTCTCGAGAACCAACTCGTGCGCCTCGACCGACTCCTGTAGACAACAAGAAGAACGCCAAGGAGCCCAACTCCGACAACGGAAGACCTGAAGAGAACATTCCCCACGAACAGGCCCCACACAAACTGGATCGCCAGCTTGGAGTAGATGGAGATCCAGCCCACCTTGGGTAGGCTGAACACCATCCTCCCTTTTATGTAGGCCTCCGGGACAGGGTCGAGATCCATGAGCTCATTAGCGTCGCCCTTCGTGACGACGTACCTGGACCCCTCAATCTTGTACGTGTCAATGACCCTGTGAATGATCATTGCGGAGCCCTTCCTGTACTGAATGACATCGCCAACGGCAATGTCATCGGGATCCACCTTGACGGAGAGGGCGATGTCACCAACATTCAGAGCGGGCTGCATGCTCCCACTGGCGATAACGCTTGGATACACCCCCAGGAGACCGGTGGAGATCCAGACCAGAAGAACGGAGACAAACGATACCGCTAAAATAGTCTTAGTAGAGCTCCTCTGGCCTCTCTTAACCGACGCATCTCTCTTCACCCTAAACCCAGCTCTTATGTACTCAATGCTCTTTGTGGAAGCCGAGATGACGCTGAAACCTATCGTGGGGATCATCACGCCCAGTATGGATCTATATCCCCAGGACAGCTCCGGGAGGATCGGGCTCAACCACTGAAAGAGGACTATGGGCGCCCGATATGCCAGAGACGCAGTCGGCCCTCCCATCAATGCAAGGAAAGAAGCCAGTAAATTACTGGCTAGAACAGGAAGAAAAGTCTCCCCAAGGTATTGTGCAAAAATCAGATTATCATTTATAGTCAGCAGCCCTTTAATAGACGTCTCTACAAACGTAAAAAACACCGTCATAAAGGACAATAACAAAGTTGTATCAAATTGTTTTAAATTCCTCAATAGATATGACCTTGAAACTTCAACGCCTAAAAGATTCGAGGAGATCATCAATAAATTTAAGATCAACACTGGTAGCACAAATGAAACCGGGCTCTTACCAAATTTGTTGACGAGACCCGCGTCTAAGTTCAAGAATATCGTGAAAATAGCCACAAGAAAGGCCATGGAAGTTATTTTACTATTTAAAATTTTGAATATGTATATGTCTTTTTCAAAGTATATAACCAATAGGGTAACAAATGACCATAATATAATAGGCACTATATAATTAAATATTCCTTTGAATGAAATAAATTCACCTAATGAACTTATAAGGATTAGTATAGCAAACATGATGAGACTTTTTTTACTTATAGTTTTCATACCCATCACGCTTTGTTTTTTTAAAAAGGGGGTGTAGTTCACTTTCTATCTACCATTTCATGTTATTTGCACTGTTTCGTACAGCTTATTCCACTGAATGGCGTCAACGCTCACACGGAATTTGTAGATGTGGCACTGCCGGGCTGGCTGCAGGAAGTGTATGTCAATCTCTCTCTTCTGGTATCCTTCCTTGTCTATCTGAAGAGGAAGGCCATCAACGGTCTGCATCCAGAGTACAAAGTTCTCGTCTGCGTCTTTCTCTCCATCTCCGTCGAGGTCCTCGAATAGCAGCCACTCATACTTGCCTGATGGGGCTGCTTGTGGGACGAGGCCAAGATCGCATACTTTAGCGCCTGTCTGGCTTGAGATGCACTCCGCTGTGATGTTGTACTGATAGACCATCAGAGGAACGGTTCCCAAGTTTCTGAGAACGAAGGTTGTGTATACATAAAGGCATGGATAGGAGTTATTGACCTCTATGTGCAGTTCCTTGTATCCCATAAGGCCTGTTTTGCAGTCCGTCACCAATACATCGTACCATGCTCTTTCTGAGGCAACCTCTTTACCTAGATACTCTCCAGGAACAAGCCCGCCTTCTCCTCCGATCTTGTGGAACTCGGACACTACGGGAGGCTCAGTGTAGTCGAAGGCAAGGGTCATACTACCCATTTCAGCAGTACCCATGATGTACACCTGGTCAACCCAGCCTGCGTAGGCAATGCCCAATGCGCTGAGTATCACGGTGATGAGCAAGGGTAGCGCTGCATTCTTTGCTTTCATCTCATTTCACCTCATATGTCCCATTCCCAGTCCATGTTCCACTGTATTGCGTCGACCATGAAGGCAAATGTGTACGTGTGACATTGCTCTGCCTCCTGAGTGAACTCGAATTCAAGCTTAGCAAAGTAGTGGTTGCAGGGCTCTAGCTGAACAGCCTCCGGATCCTGTGAACGCTGAACTTCTAAGCTGAGTCTCCAAAGGATAACCGCAGCATCGATCCTAGGATCGACGAGGGAACCCTTGTTGACCCAACAACCGTCCACGTACTCCCAGCCAGCCTCGATCATATCCATATCCCATGGAGTGAGATCGCCAGTAGTAGCTGTCGTATTAAGGAACAGGCACCTGATGTGAGCGGGGATTGTACCAGCGTTCTTCATCAGGAACTCGATGTGGACGTCGTACTGTGGGTATGCGTTGTCGACCTAAATGAACATGGTGTGCGCCACGGTCTGAACAGGATCGTGGTGAACACTTGTCCTAAAGTCGTCCAGTCTTACGGTGGTGTTCGCAACCCAGGGCTTCGGTATAAAGCTCTCGGGTGCGGGAAACGTCGGAGCTCCTTCCCCTGTCTCGGGGTAACCATTCGTGGTCTCAATGAGCTTGTAGGGTATATCGCACTGCCACTCACAGGGCAGGGGTCTCGTAAGAATGCCGACGATGAACTCGCCCATATGGGCAGTGCCTTCAATTGTGACCTGGTCCGTCCATCCGCTGTAGGCGAATCCGACTACACTCAACGATACTAGCATCGCAGCGAATAACGCCATTATTTTCTTTGTTTCCATGTTTTCACCTCTTGTTGGGGATCTTCCGTACTCACTTTCGCGAGCCGTTTAACGAGGGCTAATCCCCTTTTTAGCCCCCCGGCGGGGTTCCTCCCCGCGAGGATTGGACGTTCCATCGGTGGAGTCCTCTGATCCGTAGAACCTCCTACGCTCGTTCCTTATCCTCTCTAGGCAGGCCTCGCGTACGAAGGCGCTCCGACTGGGCCAGTAGCCCAGCACCTGGATCAGACCGTCGATCTCCTTCGCAATTTCTTGCGGAAGAGAGACGGTGGCATATTTTACGGACGTAACTCCACCACCAGGACGACCCCAATCAATCGATTAGAGCTATACTTAATTATATATAATTACTAGTAACATAGATCAGTAACATGTGGGGTTATACTTTAGATCAAATATCTAAATTCACGGCCGAATCGACCCCAACATTGTATGATACCTGTAATGACAAATACTTATGTAGAAAATTTCCCATATAGGAAAAATATTTACAGTAATTTGTGATATATTTAATATAGGCGTAGAAATTTTTCACGGAATTGCATCTAATAAGGCGTTCTTGGTTTAAATATTAGTAAAATTCATCGATAAAGCTTAATAAACAACGATGGAGATGTTTCTCGGAACGGAAAGCTTGAACCAGGACGACCCCAATCATCCTGCAATTCTGGCCTCTTCCGTTCCACAACACACGTTCTCATGGAAAAGGCTGGAGCACTGCCTCTACTCGAGACCTCAGTTACTCTCCAGGGCCCTGCAGATTATCACCATGTACATGTCCACGGCTCGACGAATGGCGGCCTCGGCGAAGTCCTCCCTCCTGTCGAAGCCGATGATCTTCATGATGTCATCGATCTTCCTCGTCATATCATCGGGTATCACGATCTCTAACGTCTCAGTCAAATTACCATCACCGTGCACAAGTACCAGTTGATCAGTAACATTGAACGGATGTTTATAAGATGAGCCGAAAAGTGGGTAAGAAAGCATCGTACTGAATAATGATTAGTAATATAATTAGAAAAAGATGAGGAGACTGTATCTCCGTTAATATGCATGGACTCGATCTAGTCGGCTCACTTGTATCTCTGCTCGAACTGTATGAGCTCCTCGAGCCGCTGCCTCTCCTTGAAAAGCTTCTCCAGGCAGGCCTCCCTGACGAAGGCGCTCCGGCTGGGCCAGTAACCTGACTGCTCGATCAGCCTGTCGATCTCATCAGCAATGGCCACGGGAATCGAGACGGTGACATATTGTGTGGATTCCTTAGGCATGAGACCCAATCAACAAGTACTTCACCAATTTAAAATACTTGTGTAAAATACAACGATAGGATCAACCCACAAACTGTAAACTCTATCTCAGAAATGTATGTCGAAGCAATATGTTGATGTAAAAAGGGGTTTAGATGTGAAGATAGATCAGCACACTCAATCTATCTCGTCTATTATGTCGTCCGCAACGGTGCCGCTGGTGTAGGGGCGCACTTTGCCGCCCGTCATGTACGCCAGGTATTCCAGGTTGTTGTGGGCGTCAATGTAAACCGGTAAGTCGGATCTACGCTGGCAATCGACGCAGATGATGGTGATTCCGCTGTCGCTGACCATCTGCACCATAGGCTCATAGTCGAGATCGTCGTCGGTGAACATTATCCCGTCTAGCCCCGGGTCACCGCCCCACGCCGAGGAGAACAGCTTCTCCGCGGGCGCCCATGGCTTCATCAGGGTCAGGCCGCTGGGAGCGCTGTGAGGCGGAGAGTCTGCGAACAATACGACTATGCGCGTCGCGCCCTCCCGCCAGCCGTAGCCCAGGGTTTCATACAGGATCCTGCTGTGGTCCTCTGGCTTGTCCTCGCCACAGCCCTGCTCGAGCGCATACACTGCGTCGGATACGTCGCCTGTGTCGAGGGTTATGTCCTGATCCATCTTGAAGGGATAGTCGCCTGTGGCTCCATAGGTCCCCAGGTAACCGTATGAGCTGTAGGTGCCTGGGTAGTCGACGTATGAGCCGACTCCGAAAGCCGTGTCGGGTATGGCCGCCCTAACGCTGTTCATAATGTCTATTGCCATATCCTGCATGTCCTCCAGCACCCACATCATGCTGCCGCTGGTGTCGAAGATGAAGACCACGTCGCCCTTCTCCGTGACTATGGATCCCGTGTAGCTGGCGGAGTCCGAGTCGGCGTACCAGCCGTGTTCGCAGCTGGCGTTGGCAGTCGCTGTGTTCGTTATTGTAGCGTCCTGAGCCGTTACAGAGTAGGTCTCCCAAGTCGACTCCCCCGATAGCAGTGTCGTTACGGGCATCGTAATTGTGCCCTCTTCTGAGTCGATGACCTCTAGATCTTCGAGGGTCACCTCGCCAGTGTTGGTCACAGTAACGTTGAAGTAGACGGTGTTTCCTACGGCCACATCCACGTGCTCAACCCATGGGCCAGTGGGGCCGACTGAGACCTTCTTCTCCACGGCTAGGGAGAAGCCAGGAACGAGGCCAGTGTAGCTGGCGGTGTCCGTTTCCTTTAGAGGTATGCTGTAACCATGGTACGTGCTGTACCAAGTACCCTGCACCTCGGCTTCGTTTTCGTTTGGCCCTGCCAATGCGTTGACATTGTAGAGGAGAGTCATTGACTCTTCCGGCGCAAGCCACGACTTCGATAACGTGATGGCACCCTTCACCGAGTCGAGGACCTCAATGTCCGAGAGGTTGAAGTCACAGGTGTTTATCAAAGTGACGTTGAAGTAGACCAGTTCACCCGGAGTAACCTCCACGTGCTCGTACCAAGGACCTGTCTCGCTGATGCTGGACACCTGCTTCTCGATGGAGAGTGAGACCTCGGGAAGCAGTCCTTTGTACTCCGCTGTGTCGGAGTCAGAGTATATCGTACTATCGTGTGTGCCATTTACTTCTGCCTCATTCACGTTGGAGTCCTTCTTGGCGTGCACGGAGTAAACCAGCCACATGGACTCCCCTGACTCAAGCGTCGTCTCGGGCATCGTGAGTGTGCCGTTAACTGAGTCGGTGACGGCGATGTCGGTCAGGCTTACCTCGCCCTCGTTTGTCACGGTCACGTTGAAGTAGACCGTGTCCTCGCCACCTATTACCTCCACGTACTCGAGCCACGGCCCGGTGGGGCTGTCGGAGACCTTCTTCTCGACGGATATGGAGATACTCGGGAGCTCGCCGGTATATTTTGCAGTGTCGCTGTCAGAGTAAATATCGCCATCAAACTCTCCCTCCACTTTGGCTGTGTTGATGTTCGTGCCCGAGCCAGCCTCCATGTAGTACACAGTCCAAGTCGACTCGCCAGGCAGTAGAGTCGTCTTGGGCAAGGTAATCGTCCCCACGTATAGATCATCCTCCACTTCGATGTTCTCAAGAATCACGTTTCCAGTGTTGGTGACCGTCACATTGAAGTAGACGAGATCCTCGCCCGCCATCACATCAACCTGTTCCAGCCATGGACCGGTGGAGCTGTCGGAGACCTTCTTCTCAACATTGATCTCTGGTGCGAGCTCTGAGCCGTTGTATGTGGCCTGCGACGTCTTGAAGTCGCCGTAGGGCAGGTGTAGCGCCGTTACCTCAACTTTGTTGACGTGGATTCCCAATTCAGCCATCACGTCGTACGTGAATATCTTGAACTGCCCTGGACCAAGATCTATCGCCGTACCTGTGAGTGGACCCATCTCTGAGTCGATCACCTCAACAAGCTGCAGCGCTTCCTCGTCTATGTTCGTGACGTTGACACGGTAGTATACCCTGGTGTCAGCACTCACGTTCAAACTCTTGACCCACGGACCCGTTGGGGTTATCGAGACCTGCTTCTCAACCGTTATCATCTCCTTTGGCGTGTAGCCCGTGTAGGACGCGTTGTCCTCGTCATACACCCAGTTAGTCGAGTCGACTTGCCCGCTTGCGTTCGCCCAGTTAATGTAGGGACCATTGAGCGCTGTAATATTGTACTCAACCTGATATGCATTACCATGCTCGAAATACGTCTGTGTTAGGTTAAATTCACCCATAAATGTGTCTGACAGTGTTACGTTGTCCAAGGGAGCCATCCCCGGGTTGCCAACTACAATTTTGAAGTATACCTTGCTGCCTTCCTCGACATAGACGTGCTCCGTGTAGTCAATGTCCCACTCATATTCTTTCACATACTTGTAGACGCTTATCTCGGCTTCAAGCACGTGGTATCCGAACAGGAGGTCGTCCACGACCCCTCCTGCTGGTAGGCTGACCTCCACAGGGTCGGGGCCCTTGGTCAGCTCGTAGCCCACGGGGTCAGTCACGTTCACCTCGTAGTCCCCAGCGACAAGACCTGTGAAGGAGAAGCCCCCCTCCGAGTCAGTAGTGTTCGTCTCAACCAGTCCGACGTCGTTGTAAAGACCCACCGTCAGGTCAGGGAACCCGGGCTCACCACCGTCCCGGACACCGTCGCCGTCCGTGTCGTTGAACACGACGCCTGAGATGGTGGCCTTCCTGTTCGTGTCTCCGAACCTCCTAAAGAACGAACTTCCCAGGGTATCGACGTCTATGGAGAGTTCATCGGGCGTCGTGCTCCTCCATCCCTCAGGGTTCGTCTCGTTCAAGTAGTAAAGGCCCAGCTCATCCACACTGAAGGTGAAGGCCCCCCCGATGAGACCATTAAAAGTTGTTGTGACGTTCCCCAAGACAACCCCGCTCTTCGAAAGTGTGACGTTTGCCCCCGCCAAGCCGAGTTCGCCGAAGTCCTGATCCCCGTCGTTGTTGTAATCGTCAAAGACAACGCCTTGAATCACAGCCACAGGGTCGTCCGAATAGCCAAAGTCGATGTCAGGGTACACTCCTGGACTCGGAGGCGTACAGAAGAGCTGCTCGGGCGTTGTCGAGTACCATGGAGATGATGGGCCCGAAGAGGATAGCTTGCAGTCAGAGCCCGGGGCGACGGCGAACTCGTATGAGCCGTTCACATCGGTCTGAACAGTGATATTGAATGCAAGGCCCTGTAATTCGAGGGTCACATTCACGCCGGGGATACCATTCTCAGACGGATCGAAGGCGCCCGTCTCGTTCTCGTCATCGAAAACCGAGCTACGAAGAATGGATACATCAGATGCATTTGTGTCTCCAAAGTAGAGATACGAGTTATTGCCATGCACGGTGATTAGATCATTCGTGATTTTCACGGAGTCAGGTCCCGGTATGGCGTTGGTGCTCACATACCAGTCAGGGTTTATCTCGGTCACGTTCACACTGGTGTCTGGTAGGAAGTACAGCGACCAGAGGCCGTCGGATCCGGTTGTCTGGTTCAGGCCGCTGCTCAAATCCACAACAGCCCCAGCTAGACCGGGCTCCTCATCGTACTGACCATCCGCGTCTGTATCATTGAAGACCATCCC
>Ga0180438_10009153_pt1 | contig 12404 bp, 11 predicted proteins | sample SS_ome_12_FD_132455 | JGI IMG/M metagenome (GOLD analysis project Ga0180438, IMG submission 132455) | Hypersaline lake sediment archaeal communities from the Salton Sea, California, USA - SS_3_D_2 metaG | ecosystem: Environmental > Aquatic > Non-marine Saline and Alkaline > Hypersaline >...
CCTTTGAAGGTATTTCGATATCCTCTTTTTGCTGTTCTTGCTGTTTGTGAATATGTGCTCTATTTTAGGGACCGTCCTAGATTCAAGAAGCTTGAATGCCTGAATAGATGTCCAGAAAACGGGTTTCTGAAGAAGGCTGCGCCGCTTCATTCTCCATTGATAAAGGTCAAAAGCTTCCCTGTTCGGGCTGTGGCAGTACCATATGACAGGAGAGTTGTTGTTCCTTATCCATTCTGAGGGAGTTTGATGCGCATTAACTACATCATAATCCTCCAGCTTAAGATTGTAAAAATAATTGCCTACTTCTGCTGCAGAGGCAACGCGTTTCATGAGGGGGATTTTCCTCAGCATGCCTGGTTTGGCTACTTCCACGTCAAGATTCTTGAACTCAGGAAAAGTCTTATCAGGGTCGTAGTAGACACAGTGTATACGGGCATCGAAATGCTTTGCTATTTTGAGGACGACCCTGGCAACGCCTCCCTGGCTTTCAAGGAAAGGAGTCGTTATCACGAAGCGCATAAAATCGATTCCTCACAAAGTATTTAACTCCTTATCGGAAAATTCATGTAGACTATGAGACCACGGAAAAGCTGAGATTATGGTCAAGATATCAGTGATAATCCCGACATGCAATGATGAGAGGTACATTTCTAAATGTCTAGAGACACTCAAAAACCAGAAATTCGGGGATTTTGAGACCATAATCGTCGATGGGCATTCGAAGGACAAAACAGTAGAGATTGCAAAAAAATATGGTGCTGAGATTGAATATGAAAAGATTGGAACGGCATGGGCTGCCTGCAATGTCGGCGCAGGAGTAGCAAAGGGAGAGATACTTGTTTTTACTGATGCTGATGCTTATTTCCAGGAGAACTGGCTCAGTGATATCCAAAAGGAATTTGAAAGTGATAAAGAACTTGTAGCCTGGGGAGGAGAAGACATTCTGGGAGAAGCAGGGGATTATTTCGAGATGGCAGTTTTCCAGATTGACTTGGCACGGTTAGGAGGCAATGTTGACCCGAAAAAGAGGATACGGGGGTGTAACTGCGCCTTTAGGAGAGATATTTTTTTGGCGGAGGACGGGTTTGATCCACGATTATCGTCCATGGGGGAGCAGGAGCTACTCTGCCGGCTTGCTGAGAAAAAGCATAAAATGAAATTCAATCCGAAAATTTACGTTTATCACCATAGAAGAAAGAACTTTGGAGAATTGTTCAAACAATTTTTCAGAAATGGAATTGGGACTATGAATGCCATGGTGATAGGAAAAAGGATATACAGCACATCCCACATTCTTCCCTTGTTTAGCATCCCGGCCTTTGTTTTCTGGATCTTGTTTCTTGCTGCAGAAACTACTTACATTTTGATTTTCATTGCGATATATGTGCTCTCTTTAGTTTTCAGGGGGGCCATTACAGTTGCAAAGACCAGGAAATTGGAGTATACCCTCATTCTGCCAATAATAATAGCGACGAGGGAGATTGCTTTCGGCATGGGTCTTTTTTATGGGGTTTTCACCTCTAAAAAACCAGCAAAAAAAATGTAAAATTAATCCATATACCCCAACTTGCGGAGTCTCTCTTCGATTTCCTTTTTTTCGGCCCCACTAACCTCTGATTCTTTACCTTCTTTTACGAGCTCTTTGAGCATTTCTTCAACAAGCTCATTTAGACCAGCATATCCACTGTCTTTTGCTATTGCATTTGCCTTTTCATAGAGTGAATCATCAATCTCAATTGCCTTTTTTGCCATGCTTACACCTCAATAATTTCTTTGTAATGGAAGATATGTTTTTAATGCGCTTCTCTTTCCTCTTGCATACTTCACTGTTTTCCACAAACATCTCTTTTCTCACCTGTCCGTCCATATCATCATATAGGGGAACATCGAGAAGAGTGAGGGCAATTGAGGTTATGTCCCATATGAACATACTCATCTTCTTGTGTGAGATGTCTTTCCCGAAAACAGCATATATACCATTTAGTTCATGAGCGCCACTAGTTTGTGAGGGATCTGGAGTTGTAATCATTTCCTTGGGGTAGTCATTTAGAACACTGTATGGTTCATTTGGTACAAAAAGAACTCGGGGAAGTTCTTCAGAATAGGGGCCCCAGTAAAGATCTGTGCTTTTCCATATTTTTTTGAATATCTTTTTATCATTTTGCGGGTCTTTCAAGTTACTAAATTTGATTTTTAGCTCCTCGGCTATCATATCATCCTTGACGATAACCCCTGCCCCTGCAATAGGGGAATTCCAAGCTTTACTATTTTCAAAATCAACATTAACATTTTCAGCTTTCCATTTTGGGATGTTGTGCTTAACGCCGAGAGGCAAGAATCTCCTCAAGCCAAAAATATCTAAATTCCTTAAGACCCGGCGTCGTAGACCAAATTTTAAAAGAATGGTTTTCATTAGGCTTTTTTTAGTCTTTAGAAATCCTTCATTTTCCAAATATCTATTCACATGGAATAGTTTATCTCTCCCTTTAAATCCATGGTCAGACATCAGTATAATCCATGTATTCTCATCATAGACATGTTCTAATACCCAGCCTATAAACTCATCGATTATTTTGTAAACAGGTAAAATTATTTTTTCATGCCCCCAGAAAAAATGTTGGAGCCAATCTGGGGATGAGAATACTGTAATGAAAAGCTCCCAATCGGGGTTATCCCCAATAAGTTTTTTTGTTACTTCGGCATTTTGGGTAGCTATTTGAACGGCTTCTTTCTTATACAAGCTTGGATTGCCTTCAAAGCTATGTGAGGGATCAATAGCATATTTGGGGAAATTTTTCAATAAATCATCTTTGAAGCTAGGCGGAAATGTAAAACCTTTCTCAATCCAAGGCGTACCAAAACCGGTAATCATGATGCCATTCATATCTTTAGCAGGATAAGCAAAAGGGATTGCAACGGCGATAGTTTTCATATTTCTCCTGGATAGTGTTTCCCATATATATGGATATTTTACATCTAAGGAGCTGATATGCCTTTTGTCCTTCCCTGCACATTTGACAAAATCAAAGATACCGTGTTTACCAGGGTTAACACCAGTAAATGCAGATGTCCACGCTAGAGGTGTAAGATAAGGAATTGTACTTATCAAATTGCCACTACAACCACCATCGATAATTTTTCTTAAGTTAGGCAGTTTATCAAGCATTTTATTGAGTATGTTCCAACTCGCGCCATCCAAACCAATGATTATGACTTTTTTCTTCATTTTTTCACCAATGATAGAATGCTCAACGTTGCTGCAGTATTTGCGGCTTAACTTTGTAGAGGAGGGTCTTGCGCTCTACACTCCTCTTTTTCTTCTGGTGTGTTTTTATTTTATCCATCAATTCATCTACAATTTTCGGATTTGAACTGCTGATATCCTTTTTTTCTTTAGGGTCTTTTTCCAAATCATAAAGCTCAGTAGACCCCATATCACTGTTATGTATGAGTTTCCACTTCTTCGTTCTTACACAAATTTTGTTGTGGCCACTAAAAACATCTAGAACCTCTGCGAAAATTTCTTCTTTTTTTGTGCCAAGTGGTTTTCCCATAAAAATTTTGGGTTGTTCAATGCCGGCCAGTTGGGCTATAGTTGGAGCTATATCTAGATTTTCACAAAGCCCCTTAAATTTACCATTGCCAATATTCGCAATGAGGGGAACATGAATGAGTTCATCGTAAAGTTTATCTTCATGGCCTAGATTCCCATGCTCTAGAAATTCTTCCCCATGGTCTGAACAGATAATGATATAGGTATTATCATAAAAATTGTCTGCTTTAAGCTTATTTATGAACTCCCCAATTTTCTCATCTATATATCTTATCTGAGCTATTCTTTGTTTTCTAAGTTCACTTATCTCCTCGACACTGAACTGATACTCGCCTTTACAATGAAGCAACATTTTTGCTGTTATTTTGTCATCTCCATTTGGGTAAGGCACATGGGCATCCATGATATGTACCCATAAGAAAAAAACCCCAGTTGTTTTCCTCATATACTCATTGGCAAGAGCAAGGATTTTTTCTGCAGCAATGTAAGGGTCCTTAGGGCTGAGTTTTAGATTGATAAAAGGACTTAGAACTATTTTCAACTTACCAAAAATCCGACGAATTATTATGGCAACATTTTCATTTTTTCTTCTTATTGAATCTAGAGTATCCAGTGCCCAACCTCTTTTTTTCTCAAGCCCATCATAGTAAAAATCAAAGCCCTTATGATAGCCATATGGACGAGCATGGAAAGCATTGGAAGTAAAGCCTGCAGTAGAGTATCCATTTTTTTGCAGTATTTCAGTAATTGAAACTCTCCTAGATATACCCTTATCTGTATACCCCCCAAACATTAGCGGATAGGTAGATGTCATAAGTGAAGGAAAAGAAGAGGGGGTTCTGGGGCCTTGAGAGAAGCAGTTGAGAAATATCTTTCCGGTTTTAGCAAATTTATCTATATTGGGTGTTAAATCTGATGTTGGATTTATACACCCCACTTCATCTGCCCTTAGGGTATCGATTGAAATAATTATGATATTTGATTTCTTCATGGCTTCTCCCATTATTTTTTCTATTACTTCGAATTTAAATCTTGTTCCCGGGGCTTTGTTCTTTTTTCCTTGATTTTCTGAGGTGTATCGCTTTCTTTGCTACAGTTTTAACATTTGGTATATATTGTGCTTTTTTGCTGTAAAAATCGCTGTTTTCCTTGAACAAATCTCTTTTGAATTCTCCATCCATATCATAGTAAAGGGGGAGCCCTAAGAGAACAAGGACTGTCGTGGCTATATCCCATATGTACATGTCTAGTTTTTTATTTGAGACCTGGCCCCCCATAGCAGCTATAATCCCTTTTTCATTATGGGTTCCTATTCTGTCAGGCCAGATGACATCTATAATCCATTCATTATGATAAGTCTCTACAATTTCATAACCAGTCTTTGGATGAAGAAGCAAATCGGGTGCCATTTCAGTATATGGGCCTTCGTATATGTCTTGTCTTTTCCATACGTGGGTAAATATATTCTGATTAGTTTTTGGATCTTTTAGAGAAGATAATAAAGAGGCTAGATCATCAACAAGTGATTTGTCTTTCACAAACACCCCCCTGCCACCTGTTGAGGGGAACCAAGCGGCACTTTTTTCCAAATCGATAGAAACAACATCATATTTTTTGGTCGGTATTTGTTCTTTTATACTATATGGCATAATCCGTCTGAGATTGAAAATGTCGAATTTTTTTAAGCTTGATCTTAGACCGCCCGTTGAAGCAAGAATGCTTTTTGTTGCGCTTTTTTTTGTTTTTAGATAGCCTTTTTCTTCTAAAAGACGATTTATATTTACAACACGGGTTTTTTCCTCAAAACCATGGTCGGACATCAGAATTATTGTTGTATTCTCATCATAGACATTCTCAAAAAACCATGCAAGGAATTTATCGATGGTGGAGTACACCCGAAAGAGAGAGTCTGGTTCATCAAGGTAATAATGTTGAATCCAATCAGTAGAGGAAAAAACAGTTATAAAAAGATCCCAGTCAGGAATTTCTTTCAGAAGCATCTTTGTTAGTTCCGAGTTTTGTTCTGCTATGTCAAAAATATCCTGTCTGTATTCGGTAGGATTTGCCTCAAATGCGTGTGGAGGGTCGACATGATAGTTAGGGAATTGCCTTAATATTTTAGATTTGAGTTCTTTAGGATAAGTGAAGTCACAATCAGTGCCCGGAGTTGTAAACCCAGAGATCATAATGCCGTTGATTTTTTTGACCGGGTAGGTTAGGGGAACTGCAACACTAATTGTTTTCAAACCTTTTTTGGATAAGAGTTCCCATAAGTAGGGGTATTTGATATCTGACGAATTTGTCGGGATTTTCTCATAAGTTTTGGTGTATTTAAAAAAGCCAAAACCACCATGTTTGCCCGGGTTGACACCGGTAAAGGCAGATGGCCAAGCAGAAGCAGTTACACATGGTATGGCACTTATAAGGGTTCCGCGGCAACCACTGTTAATTATCCGCTTAATATTGGGCAACCTATCAATGAACTTGTCAATTATATCCCAGGTGGCACCGTCTAAACCTACAATTATGACTCTTTTCTTCATTTTATCCCGTTTGCTGAAGCCAGTTCAGATATTTGCTGGCTCCGTCTTCGAAAGTGACTTTCTGCTTCCAGCCGAGCTTTTCCAGCTTTGAGGTATCGAGAAGCATGAGAGTTACGTCCCCCACCCAACCCTTGGATGTTCCTGTGTATTTGAATTTGGGCTCAAGCTCCATAAGCTTGGACATGTGCCCTGCGACATCCTTCACTTTCGTCTTCTCATTGCTTCCTACATTGAACACATCATACTGGGCCTCCTGCTTCTTCCAGGCAGTCAGAGTCGCTGAAACGCAGTCTGAGACATGTAAATATGATTTATCCTGGTTGCCGTCCCCCAGAATCTCAAGCTCTTTGGGATTCTGCTTCAGCTTGTGGAAGAAATCATACATGACCCCGTGGTTGCTTCTTTCACCGAAGATATTTGCAAGGCGCAATGAAGTGCCTTTCATGCCATATGAGGCAGAGAATGCTGAGATATAGGCCTCGCATGCAAGCTTGCTCGCTCCATAATTGCTTATAGGAATACAGTGGTAATCCTCCGGAGTCGGGATGGCTTCTGCCTCCCCATAGACTGTGGATGTTGATGTGAAAACTATATGCTTCACTTCTGCTCTTCTGCAGGATTCCAGAAGGTCATATGTGCCTTCCACATTAATATCAAAACTTTTCCTTGGAACTGCTGCGCTTTCCCGCACATCAGGGTCTGCTGCGAGATGGAAGACAGTATCAATGCCTTCGAGCTCTTTCTGCAGGTTTTCCCTGATGTCTTTCTTGACAAAAACAGCCTTGGGGTTCACATTCTCTTCCTTGCCGGAAGAGAGGTTGTCTATCACAACAACTTCATGCCCCTCTTCAATCAGGCTGTCCACCAAATGAGAGCCTATAAAGCCTGCTCCTCCCGTCACTGCAATCCTCATAACTAGGATTAATTTCGAAACCTGTTTAAAAGCATCTCAGTCGCAGTAACTGTTCAGCTCCCTGGGGAATGTTGTCCTCCTCGGCTTGTAGATTCTTTTATGATAACGTGCTTTCCTGGTCTCCCTGAAGTAGTTGCAGACGCTTGCAGCTGTCTTGAAATCCTCAACGCCATGGCGGCTCCATGATTTCTTCTGGCCCTGCCAGGTCATTCTCTCCCCTGAATAATCTATGTCAGGCCAGTCCCGTCCTATTACATGTGAATGGTTCTCATCAAACTGGCTGAGGTTCCTGAAGCCTGCATTCTTTGTGAATTTTAGATGGAATTCAGCTATTTTCTCTGCTTCTGTCTTTGAGACGCCTCTTTCTCCTACCCCTGCTATGAGCTCCACTGTTGAGCGTGGCATTATATCGAGAAGCTTCCTTGCGTTGGGCATCTCTGGAAGATATTTGACAACATAAGATGCGATGGCACGGGCATCTGCCTCGGAGAGCTTCATCTTCCTTTTCTTCTGGCTGACGCGGCGCTCAAGCTCCTCGGCAACCGCCCCAAGACCTGCCTCATGCAAAGCTCCCATGGCGCCATTGAAATTGGAGGGCACGGATTTCCTTGGCGAATCTTTGGCAGGGGCCCTGGTTGAAGGAGACGAATTCTTCTTGGATGAAGGAGAGCCGGTCAGCACACTGTAATAAGGGCCTGGTTCGCTTGGTGCCGGTTTTTTGGGGATAGTTCTTACAGGCGGAGGAGGTTGTGGTTTAGGGATAGGCTTCTCCTCGCTGCATCCTGAAAACAGCAGTGTAACGCCCAGCAGCATGGAAGCTGCCATTGGAGAGGCCCTCCTGAAGCGCCGCGGCTGCTTCCTGGGCCCCTGGGCTGAAGAATTTCGCTGAGCATAAGCAAGTTTCATAGTATTGTTGTGTATATCAATGTTATTTTAAGTATTTCGAAACCGTTAAAATGCTTAAAGCAGAGAAGCTTGGGGGGATGGATGTGCTAGGCTGGCAGATTCTTAGAGAAGGGGACTATTTTGTGGACCTTCCTGCGCTGAGCAGGGAAGAGGAGGAGCTTATAGTTGCCGCAGAGCAGAGGTTCAAGGAAGCGACACGCTCCAGGGATACCCAGGGCAGGGAGGAAAGCGAGGCTTTGATAGAGGAGATACTGCTCAGGGCAGCTGAGGAGACGGGCATATACCTGAGTCCTGAGCAGGAAGGCTATCTCTGCAGGGTTGCTGTGATGCACATCTATGGCTTCGCCTTCATGGAGGAGCTTATCGCAGACCCGCAGATTGAGGAAATAAGCGTGATAGGCCCCCAGAGGCCTGTATACGCTTATACGCGCCAGAAAGGCTGGAGAAAGGTCAATGCCTGCTTTGAGGATGAAAAGGCCATAGCGGACATGATAAACAAGATGGCGAGGTCCCTGGGGAGGCATATCACCATGCAGAACCCAAGGCTTGATGCCACCCTGCCGGACGGCTCAAGGCTGCATGCTTCTTTGCCTCCTGTATCCCAGGGGGAGATAACTGTGAGGCGGTTCAGGGACAGTCCTTTCTCTCCGCAGGAGCTTGTGGCAAACAGCACAATCGGCATAGAAGCCCTTGCTCTTCTTTCTGTGCTGATGCAGTGCGACTGCTCCATGGTCGTAGCAGGGAACACAGCAAGCGGCAAGACGACAACCATGAACGCCCTTTTCTCATTTGTCCCTGCCAATGAAAGAGTAATCATAGCTGAAGAGACCCCTGAGATAAACATCCCGCATAGCCATCAGCTTAGGCTGGTCGCAAACAAGGAGATGGGCATAGCGCTCAAGGACCTGGTATATGATTCATTGAGGATGCGGCCAGACCGCATGATTGTGGGCGAAGTGAGAAACAGGGAGGAGGCAGAGGCCCTTTTTGATGTTCTGCTTGCAGGCCAGGCCAGGGGAAGCTATGCGACACTGCATGCACAGAGCGCGAATGAGGCCCTTGCAAGACTCCGGACTTTCGGAATAATGGATATGGACCTGGAAAGCATAGACTGCATCATAGTGCAGCGCAGGATGCTGCTTTATGATCCCAAAAAACGCAGGGGAAGGGAGGTAAGAAAAATTATAGAAATTGCGGAGCTGAATGACGGCCTGAGAATGCTTTTCAAGGACAACAAACAGGTGAAGGAAAGCAGCCTGATTGAGAAGGCTGCAGAAAGCTTCGGGCTGAGCAGGAAGGAGATGCTGGAAGAAGTGAAAACAAGGAAGAAACTGATTATGAAGGCCAGGGCAGAGCACAGCGGATTCTATGAGGACATACAGCAGGAGCTTTTCGGGGGATTCTGATGGGCCTGGCAGATATATGCGGATATTTCCCTGCGCTGGACATCAGAAGCAGCCAGGATAAGGAACTGGAGATGCTCGGAATAAATCCGCCGCAGTACATGGGGATGTCGCTTATCCTTTCTTTTGCAGCGGCTGTTCTTGTTTTGCTGGGTGCAGGGCCGGCCATTGCACTGCTCGGATTTGGCCTGGTCTTCGGATTATTCCTTGTCCTGCCCAAGGTTGAAATGCAGAAAAGAACCGCAGAGATAGAGTCGGAGATGCCTTTTTTCCTCAGGACTGCAGGGATGCTCCTCCAGATAGGGCTTCCTTTTGAGAGGGCATTGGAAACGGCGGCTGAAGGAGCTTTAGGCAAGGAGATTGCTCTGATAAGGAATGAGATGGGAAAGGGTATGGGCCTCCAGAGGGCATTCTCATCATTCGCAGCATCAATGCCTTCCCTTGTGATAAAAAGGGCCGTCTCACAGCTCATATCCGCATATGAGATAGGAAGCAGGGGAGAAGAACTGAAAGAAATAGGGAACGAGCTCCTTTACATAGAGCAGCACAAGCTCAAGCAGTATGGCGCAAGGAGCGCCATGTTCGGCCTGATATTCATAATGTTCAGCGCTGTTTTCCCCACCTTTTTCCTAGTCTATGCAATCATAGGGAAATTCGCCTTTGGGGCAGAGATAAGTGAATTCCAGGTTATGGTCGCCATGCTCATAGTCTTCCCGCTTGTCAGTTCTGCCACAATAATAGTATCCAGGACAAGTATGCCGCATTCGTCCTTTTCGAATGCATCCGGCTTTGACATCTGTCTCGTCCTGCCGGGCCTGCTGTTCGCTGCAGGCTTCCTGCTGCCCCAGGTGCAGCTGGTTTTCCTTATTGCCGGTACTGCGCTTGGAGGTTATTTCATTTACAAGAATTACAAAACCGAAAGAAAGATTGAGGAGATAGAGGAGATGCTGCCTGATGCTTTGTTTTCAGTGAGCGGCATGCCTAAATCCACGCGTCCTGAAAGAATATTTGAGACGATTGAGAATGGCAGTTTCGGAGCGCTTTCTGAAGAGGCCTCGAAATCAAGGCGGCAGCTGGCAATGAACGTGAAGATAGATTCAGTGCTGGATGATATGTGGCAGAGGAATCCTTCTGTGATGCTGAAAAAGACGTGCAGGATGATGAAGCAGATGTTCCATACAAACGCCCTCAACAGGCTTGATATGCTGGCAGAGGACATCATAAGGCATTTCCAGATAAGGAGGGAAAGGAGCCAGGTGTTCGCACTCCAGAAATACACATTGATATTGGGCGCCCTCCTGGTCCCGCTCATAATGGGCACTGCGCTCGGTCTCCTTGAAAGCATGGGAGGGCTGCTTGACGACGGCTCTGTAAATGAATCTGTGGCCTTCTCACACTCGGTTGTACCTCCTTATCTCATGCTCTATGCCATGATAGCATCGGCAGCCATAGCAGATGCGGAAGGGAAGAAATCCCTGGCCGCATCATATTTCCTGGGGCTCGCGGCCGCGAGCCTCCTCACATTTCATTTTATAGGTTTATGAACGAAAAGATTTCAGATGGACACTATCACAAGGCTGGCCCTTTCAGTGGACTGGCCTATTCTTGAGAGCATAGGGATGATTCTGCATGAGCCTTTCGTATATGCAGTTGCAGTCATAGGGCTCCTTTTAATTGGGGAACGGAAGGTTGAGAAACAGAAAAAGATTATTCTTGCACTGCTGGTGACAATGGTGGCCGTGACAGCAGTGAAGCACGCGATGAGCATAGAGCGCCCCTGCATTGAAGAGAGCGGCTGGTGCCCGCATACCTATTCATTCCCCAGCATGCATGCAGCAGTTGCATTCACGCTCATGACAGGATTCCTGAACAAAAAAAGCTACCCGCTGTATCTCATGTTTGCTCTTTTCGTGAGCTTCACACGCCTGAACATCGGAGTGCATACATTCTATGACATAGCGGCGGCCCTGCCAATCGCCTTGTTCTGCTATTATGCAGTGGCATTGGCATATGAGAGAGTGATAGGGGATGGATGACGAACTCAAAAGGCAGGCATTCCATATTGTACTTGGCATTGCTACATTATCAGCCCTGCTGCTTTTTGGGAGGGGCTTCATGATAGCAGCAGTCTTCCTGACCATCATCACAGGCAGCCTGCTCATAAATGCAAGAATGCTGGGGAAGAAGATTGCGCTGGTCCGCTGGTTCGAAAGGAATTTTGAAAGGCCGGATGCGATGTTCCCTGGATGGGGTTCGGCATGCTACGCGACAGGGGCCCTCATCGCACTCACATTCCTGAATGATGTAGGGGCCATAGCTGCAATCATCTTCATACTGGGCATAGGGGACGGAATTGCAACGATTATAGGGAAGATGGGAAGGATAAAGCTCCCTTACAACAAGAACAAGACTTTGGAGGGAACGATAGCGTTCTTCTTTGCATCCCTGCCGGCATACTATTTTGTAGGTCCTTTGATTATTCCTCTTGCCATAGCCGGAGCGCTTGTGGAAAGCATAGATTTCAAAGTTGATGACAATTTAATGATACCCATTGTGTGCACTGCTCTGGTGCTGGTGATATAGATGATACTGCTCTTCACTTCAAACAACATGGCGAGCCTGAATATCGCAAAAAAACTAATCAAGAACCATGGCTTTGAGAAGAAAGCTGAGGGTGAATGGGAAAGAGAGGGGACAAGGCTCATAGATACAAAGGCCCCGACAGTGCTTGACGTGCCCACTGCTTTCGATACGGACTGCATCATCGTTCTGAGCTCCCATAAAAGCAAGGCAGGCGGAAAGATGCTCACTGCACATTTTCCAGGCAACTGGGATGAAGCAAAGATGGGGGGAAAGCCCAGGACCCTCAATACGGCATACGGGAGCAGGCTCAAGGCACTGGTGCTTGAGCTGAAGAAATCCAATGAGAAACTTGGCTGGCCGCTTTTCGTGGAAGCAGACCATCATGGCCCCACTTGCGGTGTCCCCATCATGTTCGTGGAGATAGGGAGCACAGAGGCTGAATGGAATGATGAGGAAGCAGCTGAAGCTGTGGCTGAAGCACTGTCCGAATTCCTGAAAAAGGA
>Ga0180438_10009158_pt1 | contig 12400 bp, 4 predicted proteins | sample SS_ome_12_FD_132455 | JGI IMG/M metagenome (GOLD analysis project Ga0180438, IMG submission 132455) | Hypersaline lake sediment archaeal communities from the Salton Sea, California, USA - SS_3_D_2 metaG | ecosystem: Environmental > Aquatic > Non-marine Saline and Alkaline > Hypersaline >...
CCAGTCCCGGCGGAATCGGCTGCGGGGGCAAATCGCAATAGCCCGACGGCCCGCCGCAACTGACGAACGCCTCGCGGATCTCGCCCAGGGCGCCGCCCCGGACCAGCCGCGGCCAGTCGCCGTAGTCGCCCAGCACCCGCTGGCTGCCGCCGGAAACGATCCGGGCGTAACGCCGGGCGGCGGTGACCATCGCACGGCCTTCGGGCACGGTCAGCGTCTCGGGCTTCTCGCAGAAAACGTCTTTGCCGTGCTTGCGGGCCTCCATGCAGCTGATCGCGCGCCAGTGGTCGGGCGTGCCGATCATCACGGCGGCGATGTCCTCCCGGTTGACCACCTCGCGGAAGTCGTTGTAGGCGGCGCAGTCGCTGTTGCCGTAGTGTTTGTCGACGGTCGCCTTGGCGTTTTCACGATGGTCGGGCGCGGGATCGCAGACGGCGACCATCTGCACTTCGCGTCGGCCCATCAAGCCCCGCATATCGCCGGTGCCCCGGCCGCCGGTGCCGATGGCGCCCATCACGATCCGCTCGCTGGCAGCGGTGCCCTCGTCGGCCCCCAGGACGGAGCCGGGGACAAACCACGGAGCGGCCATCGTGGCGGCCGCGGTGCCGCGGACGAAGCCGCGTCGGTTGATTCGCTTGGTTTTGTGCATCACAGGATCTCCTTTGCCGGTGTTCTGGGCGTGGCTTCCCCGAACGAACGGATGGCCGCGTCTTGCGGAATGACTTCTGTACGGCGGGTGGGCGGGGGTTGAGGGTTCGGGGTTGAGGGTTCAGTGGTCAGGGTTCAGGGTTCAGCACTCCGGCTTCCATCGTTACCCCGAAATCCTGAACCCTGAACCCCGAACCCTCCTTTGGCCGCCTGCTTCACCCTTGCGGGCGATTATAGCCCCCGGGCATGTCCGGTGCCAGCGACCGCGTCGGCCCGGCGACCTCGTGGCGACGGTCGGCGTCCGGGCGTCTATCCGCGATTTCACAGCCCGTTCGTAGTGACCGCATTCATGCGGTCTTGGCGAGCCCGTTCGTAGTGACCGCATTCATGCGGTCTTGGTGGGGTGGGCCCGATGAATCGGGCCACTACAAACACCTGTGGGCAATCCCTGCTATTGTTCCACACTTTTTCGACCGATCGGCACAAAGGGCCCAAATCAAGGTGAGCTTAAGTAGACCGAAACCCGTTTGACGACAATGGTTTGCGTCACGGCGGCCGGTTCTCCGGCGGAATCAAAAACCAATTGTTCTCCGCCCAAAGCCTACCCGCTCGTCGACGGCCGACCGGTCAGGTTTGCCCAAGCCTTTGTCGCCGGCCGGGTTAGGCCGCGTGGCCGGCACTTGACGCAACCGGTTGACGCCTGTACAGTATACCGGCGAGGCAAATTCTAAGTCGTGTCCTGCCATCGAGTTGGGGCATTGTTCCTCGCTTTTCGCTGATTTCGAGGTTTGCGGTGGGAAGAATTCCAAACGCCCGATCTCCGAGCCGTTTCGAACTGGTACGTCGGGTCTCCGCGCCCGTCGACATCCGGCCGTTTGCCGGCGCCGACGGCTTCGGAGAGCCGTCGTACCCATTACAAAACACGTCCTTGGACCACCGGTTGGCTCGTCGGTGGCGCCAGATTCAAGTTGTAGAGTCGAGAGGTGGCGCGGTGGTTTAGGCGCGGCCTATCTGTTTCCGACCCTTTCGTTCGCCGGTGCCTCACTAGCGTCGCCATGCTCCGTTTCCACCTCCCGCTCATCGAACCGGACGTGCGGATTTCCCGCATCCGGCTCTCGGACAAGACATCACGCATTCGCACACGAGACGCGGTGTCGCTGATCACGGAGACGGACAACGCCCAACTCCTGGTACAGATACCTGCTGGAGAAGCGTGCATCTCTCCGATTCCGTACCATGTGCTTGCGACACCACCACTGCCGGAGCCTCTGGAAAACATAGAAGTCCACGCTGCCAAAGGCCTCTCCGATCGCGCCCAACCGAAGGGGAAGCCCGGGGTCAGACCGACTTTAGTCGTTAGGGGAGTTCCTAACGACTAAAGTCGGTCTGACCCCAAGAACCAAGAATGGCTACCGCAGCAAAAAACCTCATGGTTCACCTCCTGAAATGGGATCGAATGCTCCTGTAAGAAAGCCCCGGGATTCGGCCCCGGAACGGTGCGTCGCAGGTCGCACCGACGATTTTGCTTGGTAGACGGCGCCAAACCGGCCGAATGATGCGCAAGTTCGTCAGCGTTGTGCAACATCGGGAGGATATCAGAATACCGTTTCCCGTGATACCCTGTCACCAAGAAACGGCCATCGCCGGCTCGGGGGGCAAGCCGGCGACAGCCACGGGAGGGCGATTCAAATGGAGGTGCTTTGGACGAGACGTAAAGGTGAGTCTATTCCGGCGGCAGGATGCCCAGCCGGTCTTCTTCTTCCTCTTGGATGATGATGCGGGGAGTCACCATCATCATCAGGCTTTGGGTTTCGCGCCCCACGCCGACGTTCTTGAAGAGCCGATTGACGTAGGGAATGTTCTTGAGGATCGGCACGCCGAACTCGTTTCGACCCTCGCTCAGCCGCTTGATTCCGCCGAGCAGGACCGTGCCGCCGTCGGGTACGCTGACGGTGGTGGTTACGGTCACGAACGAGAAGGTCGGCAACTGCACGGCCGTTCCTTGACTGCTCGTGGTTTGGTTGGCGCTACTGTTGTTGGGCGAGTTGGGATCGGCGTTGTCCGGATCGACGACGCCTTCGGTCGACGTGTCGGTGGTGGTGCTCTGCGAGCCGGTAAACTGGAACGTGTTGACCTCGCCGATCCGGCTGAAGAACGGTACCACGGTCAGGCGGACGAAACGCCGGTCGTTGGAGACCACCGCTTGCACCGTCATGAACGTTCCCTCGGAGAGGATCACGATCACCGGCTGTTGGGCGGCGGCGAAGTCGCCCACGACCGGGATCACGCTGACCACAAAGGGGCTTTGCGAGGTGTCGGAGACGTACGCCTGCTGGCCGTTGAACAGCGTGACCTTGGGGGCCTGCAACACGTTGCTCCGCCGGTCGCCCGTGGCCGCGTTGATGAAGAAGAAGGCCTCGATGTCGCTGAGGATGGCAAACCCCAGCGAGGCCCCGGCCGCGGCGTCGAACCCGCCGAACTGCGGCACCGACAGCCCGTAGCTGTTCTGCGTGAAGGGAATGTCCAGATCGGCCGAGAAGACCCCCGGCGCCTGCATACCGATGGTCACGCTCCGATCGTGGTCCTGGTCGAGCGTATTTCGGGTGGGCTCCTGACCGGTGAGCGGATCGCCGTCGTCGGCACCCGTATCGTCGACGGCCTTGCGGCCGAAGACCATCAACGGGCGGTCGATGTCGTCGTCGATGTCGAAATCGAAATCGACGCCGATCCGTTCGAAGAAGTTGTCGTTGAGCGTGATGAAGCGAACCTCGATGGTCACCTGCAGGTCCTGCAACCTTCGCAGCTGCTCGAGCAGATCGACGATTTCTTCATGGACGTCCTGGGTCTGGCTGACCACCAGACTGAGGTTGGTGTCGAACGGAGCAATCGAGCCGGCGCCGCCGATGTCGGTCCAGCTTTCCGGCTGGATGGTCGAGGTGATCAGATCGATGAGGCTGTCGAAATCGGCCTGGGAGGCGCCGCCGAGTCCACCCGGGCCGAATCCCATCGGCATGCTTCCGCCCGCTCCACGCTGCACCGGCCCAGACATTTGGGCCAGCAGGGCGGGGTTGATCATGGCCGAGCCCGGCGTGCCGTCTTTGCTGGCCATCACGGCCATCGGCGAGGTGGCCGAGCCGAAGGGTGCGCCCACGCCGAATCCGACGTTTCCCATGGCGTTGTGATACGCGCCGGCCAGGCCCATGTTCGGGCTGGGCACGAAATTCGGAATCGGCGTGACCAGATCGGCCACGCTGTAGACTTCGCGATAGACTTCGCCTTCGCGCTGTTGCTCGCTGGTGATCTTCAAGACCTCGTCCTTGATGACGTAGGCCAAATGGTGCGGCTCGAGGATCAGGTTCAGGGCGCTCTTGAGCATGATTTCGTCGCGGACCTGGATCGTAACCGGCACGCTGGCCGAGACGCCGTACTCGGCCAGCGCCTGGGGATCGAGGTGCATGTTCACGTCGGTCAGCTTGGAGAGGTAGTCCAGCACGTTCTGAAGCGGCTCGTCCTTAAAGTCCAGCGGTACGGGATGCCGCAGCTTCCGCTCGATCTCCAGATCCTGCTCGGTCTGGTGTCGGCGGCGATCGGCCTGCAGCCTTGAGCGGCGGTTGGTCAGATCGGCCCAGGCTTGCGCGTCGGGCATCCGGAACGGCTCGCGGTCGTCGAACCCGACGCTCGAACCGGTGACCGAGTCCAATTGGGCCCAAAACCCCTCTTCCTTTTCGTCCCTCAATGCCAGGTTGTGCATGTGGCGGCGGACAAACTTCGATTGCCACGTAAGTTGTCTGACAATCGGGTTTTCCGGGTCCAGCTCGGCCGCCCGCTTGGCCAACACTTCCGCCTCGGCATATCGCTGTTCGTCCATCATCCGGTTGAAATCGTCGACCAGCAGCGCGAACTTCTCTTGCACGTCCAGCTTCATCTGCTGCTCGCGCTCGATCTCCTCGCGCGTCCGCTGGTTCTTCTCCTCCAACTCGATGCGCGGCCGATTCATCTCGATGAAACGGCGCGTTTCGGTCAACTGCCGGTCGACTCGACGCAGCAATTGCTGGCGACTGACCGGATCCAGCGCCGCCGCCTCGACGTTTTGCCGGGCTGCCTCCAGCACCGCCATCGCCTCTTGGGGATCATTCTCCAGGATGGCGCGGGCCTTGGCCTCCTGCTGGGTCAACTCCGTGGAGACCTGGCGGGCAAGCAGTTGTTGCGGGCTGGTCGCCTCGTCGCCCATCGGCGCCGGGGGTGCGGTTGGAAACTGCGTCGGCCGCGGAGGCGAAAGCAACTGCAAGTAGCTTTGCAGACGTTGTCGGGTCACCGGATCCAATTGCTCACTGCGCGCGGCCGCCTGTTGGAAGTACTCGAAGGCCCGCTGCTTGTCGTGCGCCTTCAGGGCGGCTTCGCCCTGCTGGAACAGCGAAAGCGCGGGGGCGGTCGGATCGGGCGGCGCGGCCGAGAGCGAGGGCTCATCGGACGGGGCCAGCGTGGGACTGGTCTGTGCCAGGTCGAACGGTTGCGGCCCGGCCGAAAGCCGGCTGACGAGTGACCGCGGCTGCCCAAACCCCGCCGGAACGTTACGCGTCGGATCGTTCCGTGAATCGTACAGCGCACGCTTCGCGGCATTGTCGACCGGCAGCGCTCCGGTGGCCGGCACGGCAACCGAGGCACTCGCCGGAATCACGCCCGAGGGGTTCCGCTGCCGCGCCTTGCGAATATCGAGCAACACCAGGCCGGGACGGTCGTCGTCCAGGGAGTAAGCCGAATCGGGGACCTGGAGGCGTTCGGCTTCGTGCGCCAGCCGTTCGGCCAGATCCAGTTGACCGGTCGTCAGGGTCGCACGGGCTTGACGCACCAGCTCGTCGGAGCGCTTTCGGGCGGCCAAAGAAGGCGCGGGTGCCGCCGGGGACTCGGCAAACGCGACGCCCGGCGAAGGCTGGTTCGGCTGAAGGTCCTGTCGGCGTGCCGCGGCAATCCGCGCCAGCAAATCGCTCGGTTTTGCCTCGAACGGCCCGTAACTAAGTTGTTGCCGAAAAGCCCGGTCGGCCAACCGTTCGGCCTCGTCGTAATCGCCGGCTTGGAGCAAGGCCTGGGACTGTTCCATCAACATCCGCGCGTACGCGCGGCGGTACGCTTCCGTCGTTTTCACGGATCGGGTCGACAGATCCTCGTATTTTCGGATGGCGGCTTCGACTTTCTCCGGCCGATCGTCAAGCGGCTGGTATTGCGTCTGCGACTGCCTGGCCTGTTCGACGAAGCGGGTCGCCCGCTGGACGTCGCCTACCGCCAGCGCGCGGCGAGCCTCCAGCAGCAGCTTGCTGCCCGCGGAGTTCAAGTCGGACCCGCCTGCCCGCTGTCCAACCAACGCATCCAAGGATGCCAGGTCGTCGGGCCGCTCGATGATCTGCACTCTGCCCGGCAATTCGCCGGCTCCCGCGGTGCCTCCGCCGCCCAAGGCCGTCGGCCAGGGGCCGAGGTCTTCATCCGATGGCCTGGTGATCGGTGGACGTCCGAACGGGGAGCGTGACGGCGAGCCAAACACGTCGGGGCGACCGGTATTGCCCAAACCGAGCGGCAAGGGGGAATCGGCTTCCGGGGGGCTGATGGCCCTGGCGACGGCAGCCGGTGCGTCGGGATTGCCGCCCGCCCGGCGAATCTCGGCGGCCAATCTGGCGGGTGAGTATTCCGCCGCGCCGAACGTGGCCTGTTGCCGGGCGGCCATGCGATACCAGTGGGACGCACCCGCAAGATTGCCCTGGGCCAAGTCGCTGCGGCCCTTGGAAAGATAGGAATCCGCCAAGCCCTTCTTGTCGGTCAGACTTGAGGTCAGCGCGTTGCCCGGTCTGCCGGCAAAAGGATCGGTCCGCGGCGGATCGTCTCGGCGGGTGAAGTGAGAGAGCAACTCACTGGGCTTCCGAGGCGCCGCCTGGGCCGCGTCACGTTTCCTCTGCAGGTCGCGGCGGGCTTTCTTCGGGGTATCTCCCAGGTGCAAGAGGTTGAACTTCACGTTCAGGCTCTCGGCCTGAGCGATTAGGGACTCGGCCGCCGCCAGGTCGTCTTCCGCCATGGCGTCGCGGGCTCGGCGGAGCAAGTCGGCGACCTGTTGTTCTCGCTGTTCGGGGCCCGTGCCGTATGGTCCCCCGACCGATCGATTGACCTGTGCAACACTCGCCGCACCCACAAGGGCGTCTGTAGTTGCCCATGGCAGCCCGGCGATCACGATGCCGGCCGTCAGACACGTGGCGACGGCGATCCAGCCGGCAAACATCTTTGCGGTCGTTTTCAACACGATTCTCCTTTCGAGACTCGCAGAATTCCTTTGGAGTCGAACTGCCCGGGGGTTTCGGAAGTATGGCCCTTTACGTACGCGGAACTGCCCCAAAGGCGAGTACGCTCCCGTTAGGTTTCTTCTTTACACCGCGCCGGCGTACACGCCGTCCGCGGAATGCCCGCGATCGCAGGCTTCTTGACAAGTCTTCTGAAAATTCGGTAGAAGGGAGCGGGTAAATACCTCGCCCAGCAATTTCAGTCAAGAGCACTTCCGCCAGATTCGTGACGCAAGGGCGAATTTCCTTCGTGGACTGCCGACGGTCGGTCCGTATCGGCCGAATCCGATATCCTTGTGCGGGGTAGAACTCTGTCCATACTGGTGGTCCTTCAGATACGGCGGTCACAACGGCCTTCGGACCGGCCGGCCTTCGGTGCGCTTGCCGTTGACTGTCTACACCGGGTCTGCTATGAGGGGCGGCGGCAGCGGCTCGGACCATGAAGGACCGTTGGCAAACAACGAGAAATGAACAAGGAAAAGAGAACCGTGGAAACCACGCCACGCCCCGTTGCGGCCCCATCGCCGGTGCAGCCGCAAGCGGTTTTCAACGTTGCTCTGGCGGATGGTACGACCCAGGACCTCGCAGCGTTCGGACTCGACGAGTTGCAGAGACTCCAATGGCAGCAGGAGCAGGCGTTTGCCCGGCGGATTCTTGATGCCCCGAAAGGCTCTACGGCGCGGATCGAGGCGGTCCGCCAGGCCTACGACACCGTGTCTGCCATTCTGGCCGCCAGGAGAGGAGTCTGCTCGGAGCCGCTGGTGATGAGCGGGGAGGATCATCGGCACGTGGGTCTGGTGGTCGGGCTGCTGGCGGAGGCCGCCCGAGGGGGACGGGAACCCCGCTTCTTCGAGATCGGCTTAGGCAGCGGGACCTTGATGAAGAACGTTCGAGACGCCGGGTTTCCCGTGGCCGGCATCGAGGTATCGGCCGAGTTGCACGCGCGGGCTTGCCAGCTGCTGGGGGAAGAGCACCGGGGCGATTTGCTGCGGGGAGATTTTCTGCGTCAAGGGTTCTCCGCACAGCAGCGATATAGTCTGATCTATTGGAATGCCGTCTTCGAGCACATTCCGCCGGACGAGATCGGCGACTATCTGGAGAAGATTTACCGTCTGCTGTCGCCGGGAGGCCAACTCGTTACGCTGACTCCCAGTTGGCACCTGCGACCTTCGGACATCACGGCCGAATTCTGCCCGCCGCGAACCGAAGCCGCCGGATTGCACCTGAAGGAGTACACGCTGCGCGAGATCACCGGTCTAGTGCGGCAGGCCGGCTTCGCTCGCGTCGCGACGCCGCTGGTGCTCACGCGCAAGCGATTCGTGCTTTGGGGAAAGGGGCTGATCGACTGGAAACGCCTCTTCGAGCCGTGCCTGGAGCGGCTGCCATTCTACTTGGCCCAAATCGTCTGCCGTAAGCTCGGCTTCTGCTGCACGATCGCTGCGAAGCCCTGAATAGTTCCGGTTGCGGAAAGCGATCCTCCGCGTCCCGGTTTAGCCGCCGCGGCTATTGATGCTCAGATAGACAACGCGACATGCCGTTTAGCGGCCGACGGTACATCGGCCGGGAGAAACGCCCCCGTCGCCGTACCGGCGACGGCTAAACGATGCGCCATTCGCTTTCTGAGAGTCAATAAACGGCCGATCTATCGAAGCGCCCCTTTCCGCGACGGAAACTAGAACGGCAGACCGATCAGAACATGGCCCAAAAACGGTTCACCGCCGCAGTTCGACGGCCCTCAGCGCACGTGCTGTCCCTGAGGTATCCCGGCCTGCATCGTCCTCGCGGCCAGGTTGGCGTAGTGGCCGGGCGTCTTGCTGAACTTCGTCAGCGAGTCTTCGCCGGCAAACAAGTAGACCTTGCCGGCAAAGAAGACTCCGTACTTGCGGTGGCCCGGGATCTGTTGGCCCTGTTCCACCGCGGCCACGACGTCATTGCCCGAGAGCACCGGCGCATAGCGATCCGGCTCGGCCAGGAAGCGTTGCTGCTGTTCGGGGCCCGAGAACAGATAGGTCCGTCCGCGATGTCGGGCCCCCCACAGGCGATTGCCGACCGCCCACGTGACGTTGTCCGTCAGTGCGACCGGGCAGTATCCCTCGAGGCCCAAGGGTGGATTGACCACCGGAGATTGTGCCGTCTGGGGCTGCACCGGCGGAGACTGGCCCATCGGGGGCTGAATTGCCGGAGACGGATCAAAACCAGCTGGGGGAGTCTGGAGGCCGAGGGCCGCCGGCGGCGGCCCGACGGAGCCTTGCGTCGGCGGGGCGGATGGCGGCTGAGACTGGATGTGCTGTGGCGGCATGATCGGCTGCGGGGGCCACGCCTGCTGTGGCGGCGCATACGGCAGCTGCGTCTGAGCGTGTTGTTGCGGCGCGATTGGCGGCGGCTGGGGACCTCCCTGGGAAAGTGCCGGGTCGCCGTAACGGTCGTTCATCGGGGCCGCCTGCTGCCGTTGGCGGGCGAAATAGTCCGCGTACCGATCATCCGGATCGTTTGCAGCGACGGAGGGTTGCCGACCAGGAGCAGCTCCGGGGGCGACGGCCCCTTCCATCGGGCTATTCTGGGGGCTACCGGGAATCTGCACGTAGGCCTCCGCGCCACGCTGACGCGCAGCCGTCGCCACTCGCATCAAGTGATTCACGTATGCGGACGCGTCCAAAGGGCCGAAGATCTTCTCAATTTGCTGGCCTTGGGGAGTGATCACGACGTCGGTAGGCAGAGCCGTCACGCCGTACTGCTTGCGAGTCGCCGGAAAGTAGTCGGCGTTGACTTTCACGGGCACGTAGTGGGCCTGCACGGCCGCGGCCACGTCCGGCCGGCTGAAGACCTCCTGGTCCATTTGCCGGCACGCGCCGCACCAGTCGGCCCGAAAGTGGATCAAGACCAGGCGATCGGTCTGAGCAGCCCGACGCTTCGCGCTGTCCAAGGTGGGTTCCCAACGCAGCGTCTGCTGGGCAACCGCACCAGAGGTGTACAATACAACCCCTACCAGAGCCAAAAACCGCCAATAATATTTCCGCATGTTCCGTAGCCTCGCGCGCAATAGATGAAGGACGGCCCTTACTATCGTGGTCTAGTTATCGGAAACGCCGGTCGACGGAATTTTGTCAAAATCGGCTGGCGATAACGAATCGACCGATTTTTCGTAATGAGCCGGCCTGGCCGGGCAGAAACGCCGGGGCAGAAGCCGAGAAGCTACGGCTGCTTGCTGAGGCTAAAGATCGGCAGCAGCAGAGCCAGCCCGATGGTGCCGACCACCACGCCCATCACGGCGATCATGATGGGCTCGATAAGGCTGGTGGTGGCCTTCAGCGAGGTCTCGACCTCCCGGTCGTAATATGTGCTCACCCGCTGGAGCACTTTGTCTAGCTTGCCGGTCTCCTCCCCGGACGCGATCATTTGGACCAGCACTCTGGGAAAGAGGGGATGACCGGTGAGGACTTCGCAGATTCGCTTGCCGGTGGTGACCTCGTCGAGGACGTGTTCCCAAAGTCGTTCATAGTAGTAGTTTCCCGACACTTCGCCGGCCAGCTTGATGGCGTCCAGCATGGGCACGTCGCTGGAGAGCATGGTTCCCAGCGTGCGTATGCTTCGGCTGAGGGTAACTTTGCGGAACATGGGTCCGACGATCGGCGAGTTGATTTTCAGCCAGTCGAGCACTCTTCTCCCCGGCTCGGTCCGCTTGCCGTAGAAGAAGCCGACCACGACCAGGACCAACCCGGCCAGCCAGAGATACCAGTGGCCGAGAATGGCGTCGGAGACCGTCATCATCAGCAGCGTGGGCGCGGGCAATTGGGTGCCCTTGGATTTGAACAACGGCGTGAATTTCGGCAGGATATAAGTCAGCAGGAACACGGTCACGCCGAAAGCCAGGACCATCATGACCAGGGGATAGGCCATCGCCGCGCGGACCTTGGCCCGGGCTTCGACTTCCTTGCGGAGGTACTCGGAGATCCGCTCCAGCATAGGCCCCAGCGTTCCGGTGGCTTCGCTGGCCTTGACCAGGGAAACGTAGGTTTTGTCGAACAGTCTGGGATACCGGCCCAATACGGAGGAGAAGTCTTCGCCGGCCTCGACCGAATTCTTCAAGTCCGTGAGGATCTTCCGCAGCGTGGGGTTACCTTCCTGTTCGATGATCCCGGCCAGCGCAACCGAGAGCGTGATCCCGGTGTCGACCATGATGGCCAACTGGCTGGTGACGTAGATGATTTCGTGTCGCGAAACGCGCTTGGGAAAGAGGCCCTCCATGGCTTCGGCCTCGTCGATATCGAGGACCTGGAACCCGTCGCGGCGGAGTTGTTGGGCGGCGTCTTCGAGGCTGGAGGCCTCCAGGGTGCCGTCGAGTGTGTTGCCCCGCGGATCGCGCACGCGGTATTGGAAGGTCATTTCAAGGCCCTCGACTATTCCCGACAAGAGCTGCAGCGTCGCTCCTCATAGCAACGCGTTGCACCCATCCCCAACAAAGCCACGCTCCACTACCCACTACCCACTATCCACTACCCACCCATCTCCCCAACAATGCGGAAGATCTCTTCAACGGTAGTAATTCCCTCTCGGACTTTACGGAACCCGTCGTGCCCCAGCGTGATCATGCCGTCTCGCTCGGCGATGCGGCGAACGTTGCTGATGGTCGGGTCGGAGACGATCGAATCTCGCAGCTCGTCGTTGACGGCCAACAACTCATGGACGCCGATTCTTCCCTTGTATCCGGTGTTGCGGCAGCTTTGGCAGCCGACGCCTCGGTAGAACGCTTCTAATTCGTATCCCATCCGTTCCAAGGCCTTGCGCACCGTGCGGGGAGGCTCGTAGGTCTGGGTGCACTTGCCGCAGACACGGCGGACCAGACGCTGAGCCAGAACCATGTTCAGTGCGGCCCCGATCAGATAGGGCTCGATGCCCATGTTGACCAGCCGGGTAATGGCCGAGCAGGCGTCGTTGGTGTGCAGCGTGCTGAAGACGAGATGTCCGGTCAGTGCAGCCTGAATGGCCGTGCGGGCCGTTTCCTCGTCGCGGATTTCGCCGACCATGATCACGTCGGGGTCCTGACGCAACAAGGTCCGCAACGCCTTGGAAAAGGTCATGCCGATCTTGGTCTGCACCTGGAACTGGTTGATCAAGGGCAGGAAGTACTCGATGGGGTCTTCGACCGTGCAGATATTGTTGTCCATCGAGCTGATGGCGTTCAGCGCGGCGTAGAGCGTGGTCGATTTTCCACTTCCGGTGGGACCGGTCACCAGCACGATGCCGTTGGGCGCGTGGATGCTGGCCCGAAATCTGTCCAGCACGTCCTCGGCGAACCCCAACTCTTCCAGGTTCAGGGAAACGCTGCGCGTATCGAGGACGCGCATGACGGTTTTTTCGCCGCGCGCGGCGGGAAACGTGCTGATGCGGAGATCGATCTTGCGGCCCTCCAGCAGCACGTTGACGCGCCCGTC
>Ga0180438_10009159_pt1 | contig 12399 bp, 4 predicted proteins | sample SS_ome_12_FD_132455 | JGI IMG/M metagenome (GOLD analysis project Ga0180438, IMG submission 132455) | Hypersaline lake sediment archaeal communities from the Salton Sea, California, USA - SS_3_D_2 metaG | ecosystem: Environmental > Aquatic > Non-marine Saline and Alkaline > Hypersaline >...
ATAGAAACAGCTGTTCTTGACGCTGCTGCCCTGGGGCTCTCTGAAATATGGGTGGCGGACGGCACATACATGGAATCCGTGGATGTACTCTCAGGCATTCATCTCCTCGCCGGATTCGAAGGATACGGCGGAGCAGAAGAAACCATGGCAAGCCAGAGGGATTGGATCGTCAATATCTGCACCATCATGAGTATGGCAGACAGGACAGTCACCATAAGCAATGAAACAAACACCCTGCTTCATGGTTTCAAAATCATGGGCGGTGGCATCACCCTGGATAGCGCCGATAGTTCGAACGCCATCTCGAGCTGCACCATCACACAGAACACAGCTCAATTCGGCGGCGGGATTGACCTTCACCTTTCATCACCTGTAATCGCAGACTGCATCATCACATCGAACACGGCTACTCGCGAGGGCGGCGGCATCTATTGCCGCAACAGCTCCTCGCCCATTATCCGGGGCTGCGATATCATCAATAACATGGCTGAAGAGGTGGGAGGAGGAATCTATTGCAGAAACGACGCCAGCCCCATGATCACCAACTGCGTGATCGCAAGAAACAGCGCCCTGATCCAGGGAGGCGCATTGTATGTAAGAAACAGCTCCCTTCCCATTATCCACAGCTGCACAATCAGCGGAAACACATCGGATCAGGGAGGCGGTATTTACTGTGAAAGCGCGGGAATGCCTACAGCTGTTAACACGATCCTCGAGGATAACTCCAACTTCGCTGTTTACGAGGGGGATCAAAACTCGGAAGCGTACCTGGTAAATTGCCTGTTCTTTGGCAATGCTGACGGCGCATTCTATAACAACGACGGAACAGAATACATGGACGTCGATGTGGATATGCTGAATACAGATATCCCGGAAGCCACGGAGAATATTACGGGAGATCCGGCATTTGCAGATAAATCTGCGGACGATTTTCACCTGACTTTCTTTTCTGCAGCGATCGACCAGGGAACGCCCAACATGGCGCCCCTGGTGGATAAGGATTACGCTATGCGACCTTTTGACTTTCCGTTCGTCGGCAAAGACGGTCCCGGGGAAGGATTCGATATTGGCGCGTATGAATTCTTCGACCAGATGCCGGAACTCATAGTGAGCAGCCTGGATCATGCACCGGCTAATCCCACCACATGGGATTCAGTAACCATCACAGCCGTTGTACAGAATGTTGGCAATATTCCGGCTCCGGCATCCACACTGGAACTGGAACTGGGTGACGGATCCGCTCCCCGGACATTCCCGATTCCCGCCCTGGGTTCGGGCGATACGTACCAGGCGCAGCTCGTGGAAATGTTCGACACTCCGGGGACGTACCAGGTTCAAGCTATTGCGGATCTCTTCGATGATGTGGAAGAATGGGATGAAAACAATAATATTGCCTTGGATGAAATTAGAATCACCCTGCCCGAGGTTCCGGACCTTACAGTAACCAGCCTCACCCATGCTCCCGCCGCTCCTTACACATTTGATATCATTACAATCACTGCTGTTGTGGAAAATATCGGCAATGCCCAGGCAACAAGCCCCACACTTGTGATTGACATCGGCGGCGAAGCCACACCCGCCTCCTATGAGCTGCCTCCCATGGATATCGGAACCAGCATCACGATCCAACGCCAAGTGAACCTTGCAGCCGGAGATTACATGGTGATGGCTACAGCGGATCCTGAAGATGAAATTCTCGAACTAAACGAGAACAATAACACAGCCACGGATAACATCCTTGTGAGAGCTCCCGGACCGGACCTGATCGTGAGCAGCCTGACCCATTCTCCCACTGCTCCCACGATCTGGGATGATATCACCATTACTGCAATCGTGGAAAATGTTGGAAACGGTCCTGCAACGACTTCCACCCTGGAGATCAAAGCGGGAGACGAAGCCATGCCTCCCACGTATCCGGTGCCTGCGCTTTTGCCGGGAGAAACCTTCCAGGTGCAGCGCCAGGTGATCCTGCCGGTTCCGAACACATACCAGGTTACTGCCACGGCGGATGTCACAGATAATGTTTCCGAATCCGTGGAAAACAATAATACTGCGATGGATGTCTTTGATGTGGTTCTTCCTGAAGTGCCGGACCTCGTGATCAGCGGCTTGAGCTATTCCCCGCCAACCGCGCTTACCACTGATACGATTACCATAACCGCGGAAGTGCAAAACATCGGTGGCGGCGGAGCCACCACATCCACCCTGTGCATCCTTGTGGGGGATGAGATCGATCCGGTATGTTACGAGATTCCGCCTCTGGCAGTAATGGAAACCTTCCAGGTGCAACGCGATATCGTGTTCTACCAGGTTGGGTCCTACCTTGTCACGGCAACGGCTGATGCGGATGACGAAGTGCTGGAGATCGTGGAAGACAACAATACGGACACCCTGGAGATCATGGTGTATGAAACCATGTTCGATAAACTGAAGGATTATCTCCTTGGGAGAGTCACATTCACGCCATTGGAGATGGAGCTTTACGATTTCAATGACGATGGAGTCATAGACATTGCAGACCTTGTCTCCATGGTACTTTTATAAACACAGCTTGAAATAGAAAGCAGAAGTAACAGGCGGGCTTCCAAAAAGCCCGCCTTTTTTTGTTTTCCTTATTATAAGACAAATTACACATCATCCGGGGGGGATAAAAACCCTGATTCTTCACGAAGTTCATTTTGAGATGAAATTTCTTTTCGTAAGAGGAAGGCGTGCTTTTGCACGTCGACTTGAAACGAAAGGGAATAGCGCTCAAAAGGGACGAGTCCGAAGGAGAAAATCACTGGCGAAGTATTTTGAATTTTGGGTGACTCAATAAATATAAGCCAGATACCGCTTCTTTATTATTTTAAATTGTTTCGCCTGTGATTTTATGAAGGATCAGGGGCGAAAAAAATCTCTTTACTTTTGGTAATAAATTATAATAAATCATTCTAAAAATGGCAGTTATTTTATCACACCTTTTAAATTAATTTGGGAAATAATCACAGGCAAAAAGTATAAGAGGAGAGGATCTCATGCAAAAGCCGTATTTGGTTAAAAGGTTAATTATAGTAGTTATTATTTTCACGATTTTCATTCCAGTGAATGCAGTATTTGGTGAAAAGGAAAATTCCCTGAACAGGGGAACCCTTATACGGGTTTATGTTGATGGAAGCGCACTCCAAGGCGGCGATGGTTCGGATTGGACAAGCCCGGTTCTTACAATCCAGGAAGGCATTGACAAGGCGCATAATAACGGCGCTGGAAATGTTTGGGTGAAACAGGGAATTTATGAGGAATCCCTTTTTATGTATAGCTACGTCAAGGTCTATGGGGGATTCAAAGGCAACGAAACTGTTGTAGGGGATCGCTCCACCTCCCCGATTTTCACTGTAATCGATGCCAGTAAAGCGGATGGAGGATCGCCTGCGGATCATGTGATTTACATGGAAGATACAAATTCTACCCGGATCGATGGTTTTACAATAACCGGGGGAAAAGCCGATGGACTTTCACCCCATGATCGCGGAGGGGGGATTTTATTATTCAGCGATGATTTATCGGGTGATAATAATGTGATCCAAAACTGTCTTATGAAAAATAATTCCTCCGACTATCACGGGGGAGGGCTTTTTTGTGATTATAATATGAGTGTCAAGATTTACGATTCCTGGATTACGGATAACAAATCCGGCAATAACGGCGGGGGTGTGTTTATCAATGAAGACTGCGATTCTGAAATCGAAAATTGTGTGTTTGTAAAAAATGAGGCGGTAAATAACGGGGGCGGACTCTTTACCGATGAAATTGATTCGATTATCCAGCTTACAGGTTGCTGTTTTCAGAATAATTCCGCTGAATATGGCGGAGGATTTTATATGGGTTTTGTTGACGAACTCGATATTGAGAATTGTATTTTCAAGGAAAACTTTGCCGAATGGAATGGCGGAGGCGTTTATGTTCGTGATAGTTATGATATAACTTTCAATAATTGTACTTTTAAAGGCAACACCGCACAGGACTATGGAGGAGGCTGTTATTCAACCAGTTCTTCCCCGGAATTTTATCGATGCAAGTTTTTCTCGAACAATTCCGATATAGGCGGGGGAATTTATTTCAGCTCCCAATTCGGTTCAGTAAGCTTTCAGAACACTGTTTTTCACGGAAATTATGGCGAGAGCTATGGGGGAGGATTATACATCTACTCGGACGGATTTCATATGGTGAACTGCACTGTGAGCAGAAATTACACGGATAACCGGGGAGGCGGCATTTTCTGGACTCCGTACGGTGATTTCGATATTCGAAACACGATCTTTGAAGGCAATAATCATTATGCGATTTTCGAGGATGAAAATGATGCTCTGGACTTTGCCATATATAATATTGAGTTCTGCCTGTTTTTTAATAATCCTGATGGCGCGCACATGTATTCCGATGAAACCAGCCTCACTGATCAGGAAATGCAGGGATTGAAAGATTCCGTTTATGGGAATCCCTGTTTTGTGGACCCGGAAAACGGGGACCTCCATATCACGGCATGCTCCAAGGCTGTGGATGCCGGAACTTCGGGCTCCGTGCCATCGGTTGACGTGGATATAAATCCGCGCCCTGTGGATGTGCCGGGCGTGGGGAGAGGAGGCGCGGATAACAGCTATGATATTGGCGCTTTTGAACTCCAATCCGGTGTTAACATCAGTGTTTCCCCCAAGTCTGTTAATTTTGGCGATCACCCGGTTAACCAGGGACCTGGCGAACCGAAAACCGTAATTTTCGGAAATATCGGATTGGACCCTGTATCTGTTACCAATATTAGATTAACCGGTTCTTCGGATTTTTCCCTAATTGATCCTGTTTCGAAGCTGGTTCTGGATGCCTGCTCTACGGGGTCCGTTTCCATTGTATTCGATCCTTCGAGCCTTGGCATAAAAGCCGCAGTATTGAAGCTGGAAACCAGCGACCCGGACCTTTCCCGGGTTTTCGTTCCAATATTTGGGAAAGGGGTTAACAATGCCCCTGTTGCAGGCGAGGAAGTGAAGGATTTTGCACTAAGTTTCAATGAAATCAATGAGCGGGTTAATATTACGAATTTCCAGGATTTCCCCACAAGCGATATTACGGTTTCCCTGTGGATGAACACCACCGATGTTACCAGGAGCGGGGGAATCTTCTCCTACGCATTAGGAGGAACGGGCAATGATAACGAATTTCTTATCTATAACCAGAAGAATCTCACGGTATATTGCAAGCAGTCTTATATTTCCACGGGGATTGCCATAAATGACGACAGCTGGCATCACGTGGCTGTAAGCTGGCAAAACTCAGATGGGTTTGTTTGTGTTTATATTGACGGGGACCGGGTTTCCACGGGAACCCTTGCATCGGGTTTATCCTTAAGGAGCGGGGGAAAGCTGGTTTTTGCCGAGGAACAGGATTGCATCAATCCCACAGGTTGTTACGATCCGAACCAAGCGTATATCGGGCTCCTTGATGAGGTGAGAATATGGAATTATGTTCGTTCAAAGGATCAGATTCGCGAGAACATGAATTATACCCTTTCCGGAATCGAGCCCGGATTGGCAGGATACTGGAATTTTAACGAACAATCAGGCAACACAGCGTTTGATACTTCTGGTTCAGGAAATCACGGCACACTGGAAAATGGTCCTCCCCGTGTATCAAACAATATGTTCGGGGGCTTTTTGGATAATCTTCATCTCAATGTATCAGAGGATGAGGATACCGTTATAAAACTGAGCGGATCGGATGAGGACGATGATCCCCTTACCGCATGGGTGGTCGAGCTTCCCGGAGGAGGCAGCGGGGAGTTTTATCAATACCTGGAGCCGGGAAACAGGGGAGACAAAATCGATTCTGTTCCAGCTGAAGTCACGGATTCGGGCATGCGCGTGATCTATGCACCCATGGATTTGAGTTATCCCTATAAAGCCGCTGTTCACTGGGGAGTTTACGACGGGCTTGAATATTCGGATAACACAGCCACATATACCCTGCATATCCAGGGGTATAACGATCCTCCTGTGATTCAGAACAATACCGGAATAACAGTTTCCAGGCTGCAAAGCGTTTTTATTACGCCATCAGAGTTGCTGGTGAGCGATAAGGATCATTTGGAAGCGGAAATTGTTTACACGGTGCTGCAATTCCCGCAACAAGGAGTTTTGAAACGGAATAATACCATAATGCATTCAGGTATAAATACCTTCACCCAGGAACAAATCACCCAGGGACTCATATTATACGAACATCAGGGTGCGGATTTAACACCGGATTCCTTCCTTTTCACAGCTTCCGATGGAATGGATGCAATCGATCCGGGGCAGTTTAACATCACAGTTGTTCCGGCAAATGAAAACGCAGGGATTGTATTATACTGATATTCGATTAATAAGGAGGATTAACGAATGAAAAGAAAAAAAGGATCATCCAAGAACACATATCAATTATATGTAACCCTTTTCGGAATCGAACCTCAAATATGGAGGAGAATTCTTGTTCCGGGCTCCATGATCCTTCGGCAATTCCATGATGTACTGCAAATCGCCTTTGGATGGGAAGACTATCATCTTCATTCCTTCAGGACAAAGAAGAAATACTATGAAGATGCGGAAATGAATCCTGAAGCGGAAGGTGAAGACGAGAGAAAGTTCAAACTGAACGAGCTATTATTGAAACAGGGAAGTTCCATGATCTATGAATATGATTTTGGAGATGGATGGGAGCTCCATATTGTTTTGGAGAAAATCCTGCCTTTTGATGCGAAACAGAAGGCTCCAGTTTGCCTGGAAGGTGAAAGATCCGCTCCTCCGGAGGATTGCGGCGGAATCTGGGGTTACTCGGAGCTCCTAGAGGCGATCAAGGATTCCTCCCATCCAGAACATGAGGAAATGCTCGAATGGGTGGGGGAGGATTTTGATCCCGAATGTTTCGACCTGAAAGAGATCAACAAGGATCTTTCAGAGATTAATTAATCCGGGATTGGTTGTCTTTCCCTTACTCTCCGGTTTCCTGAATTCCGGATGGAAAATCATAGAATACTCCACAAAACCAGTATTGACACATCACATCATTATATCATATTTTTATTGATAGTTGGTAGATTGCATTTTGGGAAAAAGTGGTATGGAATAATGAACCAGAAAGAATTTCTTAATGGAATAAGCAATGGTAAAAAGGATGTTATCCAGGAAATTATTGATTTGATGAGTAAAAAAGATATCGAATATTGTGTTATTGGCGGACTTGCCGTCAATGCATATGTGGAACCTGTTGTCAGCCTTGATCTGGATATTGTTGTTGTAGCCGATGGCATTGATTCCCTAATTGAGAGTGCAAAGAACAGTTTCAAGATCGAGAAATTTCCTCACAGCATCAATTTGGGAAGCATGGATTCTGATATTCGTATCCAGATACAGACTGACGAAAGATACCAGGATTTTATCAAAAGGGCTTCTCTTATGAACATTATGGGGTATCAAATGAAAGTGGCATCCCTTGAGGATATACTAATTGGCAAAATCTGGGCTTATTCGGATCAACAACGTCGCGGGAGTAAACGACAAAAAGACCTGGCAGATATGATGAGAATTATCGAAACCTTTCCGGAATTAAAGGCAAAACTCCCTGAAGATATAACAAAGATTATCAATGGTAATGCATAGATTATTCCTATAAGTTCAGTAGTTCAATCAGGTCCGCAATATCCACAATCGAATCATTGTTCACGTCGAAATTCTCTCCCAGGGGAATCCTTCCCAATAAATAATCTCTCAGATTTTCTTCCGATGGGGTAGATGTGGATGTTGCTGTTGGCGTTGGGGTCGGAGTTGGTGTGGCAGTCTGGGTGGTTGTTGGTGTAGCTGTGGGTGTAGCTGTGGGAGTTGGTGTTGGTGTTGGAGTTGGTGATGGTGTTGGTGATGGTGATGGTGTTGGTGAAGGCGTTGGAGTTGGTGAAGGCGTAGGAGTTACAATGTCGCCTGTGGCAGTGACAACAGTTGAGTTTTTGTTAGAGACATATTGGAGGGAGAGGCGAATATTGAACATTCTATCGTTTGCAGTGGAACTTTCCTGGGTCACATGGGTAATTTTAAAGCTGTTGGGATCTTCCCCTGAAGCCCAGCTCGTTAATTGAACTACAAGAAAATAGGTTTTTGTATCTGTTGCATCGATCATAAAGGGATCGTGATCATCCGTAATTTCCAGGATCAGTGTTCCTTCGGGATCGACCTCGAGCACGAGATATTCAATAATAAGGCTGTCGCTGCCGGGTTCGAAGCTTCCCGAACCGTCGTCCTCGTAAATGGAAAAACTGTTGAAAAGATTATCAACATCGCTTTGAGTGAGGGGAACACTTGTGTCGTCAAGGAGTTTAAGTTCAATGGTATGGAGTTCCATATCCGTATCCCCTGTGCGCCCCAAATGATTTGCCTCGATTTTGAAGATATCGTCGCTTTCACCGTTTTCAAGGGTGCCCGGGGCAGTATTGGTCGTTCCCAGGCTGAATTGTCCCCCCATGTTTTCGCACCAGAACAGGGTGTCATTATTGCCGCAGGCAACAACATCCGGGTCTCCATCGTGGTCCATGTCTCCGGCATAAACGGAAGGGTAATAAGGAGCAGCGATTCCCCCGGATACCACTGTTTTTTCAGTGAAACCTGGCGGAATGACCCCATCGTTTTCATACCACATGACCCCGCCAAGAGTAAAGGGATTCCCGGGTTTCCTGTAAGTGGAAATCACATCCGGGTCTCCATCGAGGTCGAGATCTGATACAAATACCGAGGCGGCATATTTGGCATCCGCATCGATTACGTGCTCGATCCAGCCTCCGTTACTGGGCGTCCCGTCGTTTTCGAACCAGTACACCTTTCCGTCAGTGGGTGTATCGCCTGTTTCCCCTTTCCGGCTAACCACAAGATCGAGAAACATATCGCTATTCATATCGAACGCCTGAACACCGGAGGGATCATCCGTTGTTGCAGCATTGTAAGCAGAGAAAGCAGGTGTGGCTGCTCCGTTATTCAGGTAAGTCTTCACAAGATTTCCCTCCTCGAACGTTGCCATGATATCGATATTCTGGTCATTATCCAGGTCTCCCTTGGCAAGAAAGACCGGACCGCTCACCAGGTTGGTATCCAGGTTGTGATAAGTCCAACCGCCATTGCCCGGAGTTCCGTCGTTTTCATACCAGGCGAGATAATAGCGGGTTTCGGGTGAAGATGCCTTAAATGCCGCAACAACATCCGGGAATCCGTCATTATTCAGATCTGCAAATATCGCATTACACACATCCCTGGCCCCAGTGGAAATCTGTTTAAGGGTCCAGGCGCTGGGCAGGTTGTTCTGGCTCCATTGAATTTTGTCGTCCAGTTCCGAGACAAAAAGCGTATCCAGGTCGCCATCCCAGTCAATATCCGCTGTATCCACGCGCATGGGTCCGTTAGCGCTGGTGGTTATGGAGTGGAAGCTAAACCCGGGAGGGTCTGCGCTGTCGTTTTCATACCAGGCGATCTGATCGTCATCATAGGAGGCTGTAACAATATCGAGCCAGCCGTCCCGGTCAATGTCCGCAATCTTTACAGATCTGGGATTATCAATTGTCGTTGAAATGTCTTCTGATGAGGGGAAATAGGCGCTGCGATGAATAGTTTTGTTTTTCCACCAATTGATAGTGATAAATTCACGGTTGATCCCTTTTCCATAGTCTATATATTGATATCCGGAAGCCAGTATATCCGGATCGCCGTCCAGGTCGAAATCGCCTGCTGCAACGGATTTCGCGCCGCGAAAATCCAGATCCGGGCAATGCGTTGCCCACGATGTTCCCAGGGCATCCTTGTTTTCGAACCAATACAGGCTGTGCCTGTCTGCTGCTGTTCCTATGACGTCCGTATCCCCGTCCAGGTCCACATCCAGGAGTTCAACCTGCCATCCCCTTCTTTCGGAATCGGGGATGGTAACTTGGGGCCAGTTTTCGTTTACTCCGGTGTTGCGCCACCATTTAATATCGTAAAATTTAACCCCTTCCACGATATCCAGATCTCCGTCGCCATCCATATCTGCGATTCTAACTTTAACAAGGCTGCTTGCGTTTGCTTTGTTAACGGTATATTTTGTAAAGGTTCCTGTTCCGCTGTTCTTGTACCAGTATATTTTGTTGTCATCCGCTGCTGCTGCAATCACATCCTGGTCTCCGTCGCGGTCGATATCCGCAGCCCGAATGCTTGTGGGATTATTGCAGTTGCTATCTACCGAATGCGAAGACCAACCTGCAGCCACCCCATTGTTTTCCCACCATGTAATAGTATCACCATATTCTGCGGAACCCAGGATATCGAGGTGCCCGTCATTATTCATATCCGCGACAAATACATCGCTTGCTGTATTGAAGGAAGTGGCAACCGAGTGTTTTACAAAGCCAAAGCCATCGTTTTTGCGATTTTCCCACCATGCGATTTCGTCTCCCTCGTACGCAGCGCCAAACACATCCGTATCGCCGTCCTTGTCAAGGTCTGCGCCATGTACTTCTCTTACATCCGAAAAGGTTGTGGTGATATCTTCCTTGGTCCAATTTTCATCCGAACCGTTATTTTCAAACCAGCTGATGGTATCGTTCGTTCCCCCAGCGGCGATGATGTCCAGGTCTCCGTCGCCGTCCATATCTATGGGAAAGGCATCTTCCGAAGTGCCGAAGTCCCGGGCAATGTGCATGGGACCACTGAAGGGAACCCGATCAGCCGGGGTAAATATTTTGTTCTCCCACATGGCAGCCCATCCCTGGGTTTCAGCGGTTGCTGCAATGTCTGCATCTCCGTCTCCGTCCAGATCCGAAGCAACAATAGCAGAGGCGCCGGAAAAGGAATCCTCAAGAACGTGTTCTGTCCAGGAGGAACCGGTTCCATTTGTGTTTTCCCAGCACTTGATGTCTCCATCAGTTTCGATCGAGGCAACAATATCGATATCACCGTCAATATCGAAATCTGCGGCAGCAACGCCGCTTGGTTTATTCAGACCGGTTTTAACGTTGTTGGCGGAGGACCAACTGGTTCCGGCTCCGTTCAGGTTTTTCCACCATACGATTTTGCCGCCGTCAAAGTCTGCGCCGATAATATCCATGTCCGAATCGTTATCCACATCACCGTAATCGATGCTTGAAAGATCTGTGCTGGAAACCACAACGTGTGCGCTCCACCCCCCGTTTGCCGGGGTGCCGTCATTTTCCCACCAGGTAATGCCATTGCCGGCGGCTCCGTTGCAGGAAGCTATGATATCAAGGTCTTTGTCTTTATTGACATCGGCTATCCTTATGCATGTTCCACCCAGGAAAGAGGCATCCAGGGTATGAAGAGTCCACGTATCCTTCCACTCTTTGTCCTCTCCTTTTTTATTTTCCCACCAGCATAAACCGCTGTTGAAAGAAGCGGCTATAACATCCAGGTCTCCATCCTTATCCAGGTCTCCTGTTCTGACAAACACGGGGCTGGAAAAACTTGTAGTAATATCATACTCCTCTCCGGAAAAACCTGTTCCGGAGTTTTCCCACCAGGTGATTTTATTATCCGCTTCAGAGGTGGCAAGAACATCCACATCGCCATCCAGGTCGATATCAGCAGCATGAACGCAGTTGGGTGTGATAAAATCTATGGCAAGATTGGGGGTTTCCCATTCTCCATCCGCTGTTTTGTAACAGTAAATAATGCGATGATCAGTTATGGATTCCCCATAAGCCGCAATTAAGATATCGTTTTTGCCGTCCTTGTTGAAATCCCCTGCATCAACGGAAACAGGATTGACTAAAATGTTATCAGCCACATCGATATCGCCGAAATTGGGCTCAGATAAAGCCGGGCATATCGTTAGTGTAAATAAAATCAGGATTAACAGGGAAGGTTTGGTAATTATTCGTCCAATATTTCCTGAAACAAGCATTTTTTGATAAGGTTTCATTTGTTTCTTTTTCTCCTTTTGGTTTATTAAACTTTCTAAAAAAGCATATAGGGAGGCATGTGTAAATAAAAAAATATGGTAAATGAAAGCTGATTCAATATTGCTTACTGATACTGGTGAAATGGGATTTGAAAAGATTTTGGGATTAAAAGAGGTTCAACATAAGAAAAAAACAGATCGGGGCGTCTTTTTTAAGGTTTCAGGCTTCTGAAAATATCCGATGCCACAGGAGGGCATCCTTTGACAAAGATGCACCCTTTTTTCCTGTGCGCGGTGCAATTTCCTATCAGGAGGGCGCCCGGCTCCTGGGGTCCGATTCCTTTTCCTATGGCGATCTTCAGGGGCATGTCTTCATTATAGTAATCCGCCAGGTTTTCCTGGTACCGTTGCAGGAACATGAGAACTGTTGAAAGGCACGCGCTGCACGAATCCTTATCCTCAACGCGTACG
>Ga0180438_10009160_pt1 | contig 12399 bp, 8 predicted proteins | sample SS_ome_12_FD_132455 | JGI IMG/M metagenome (GOLD analysis project Ga0180438, IMG submission 132455) | Hypersaline lake sediment archaeal communities from the Salton Sea, California, USA - SS_3_D_2 metaG | ecosystem: Environmental > Aquatic > Non-marine Saline and Alkaline > Hypersaline >...
CACCGCGAAAATCGGGACAGCCCCCGTGGCCGCGAAAATCGAGGCAGTCCCCGTGAGCGGCTACCTGGCCAGTGGCTGAGGGCATCAGGCTCACGCCGGACATTCCCTCAGCTTTTTCGCCCATGCCGAGCGCATCGAGAATCGTCGGCGCGACGTCGACGCTGCTGATTGGCGCATCGTGCGTGGCCGGCTTTAGGCGGCCGTCCCAGCGAATCAAGAGCGGCGTCCGCAAGCCCCGCTCGAAGGGCGACCGCTTCGAGCGGCCGTCGACCGGATAGACCGGCTCGCGAGGATTCGGCTTTGGCGAGGGCGCCCAGCCGTTGTCGGCAAGGAAGACGAAGAGCGTGTTGCGGGCGAGCCCTTTCTCCTCCAGCCGCTCGATCAATTGCCCCACCGTCGCGTCGAACCACGTACACATCGCGTAGTAGGCCACGCGGTGGCGGGGCACCTGTGGGTCGTCGCGGTAGAGGGCGAGGTACTCTTGGGGCGGGTCGTGCGGCTCGTGCGGCATCACCGGCGCGTACCAGATGAAAAACGGCCGGTCGCCCACCGCGTCGTGCTCGTCGCTGAAGTCCCAGAGCGGCTCCATGGTCGTGCGGCCGATCACCAGTCCGGCGTCGCCGTTGCCGTGGGCCACCGTGGTGCCGTCGGGGAGTTGCTTGTCCCAGCAGCCCGGCACGCCGGCCGCTCGCCCGGTCGTCATCCCGTGCGTGAATCCGGCATTGCGGTAGTGGCCCTCCCAGAATTTGCCCGTCTGAAGGCAGTCGTATCCGGCGCTGGCGAGGATCCGCGGCAGCGAGGGCACGCGGCCGATCAGCTCCTCGCCACGTGCGCGGGCGGCGTAATATTCGTCGTGCGCCATGCGGCCCAGGGCCGCGTTGCCCGGCGGCGGATGGTTGAAGTGGATCAAGTGCTCGTGCGGGTAAAGCCCCGTCAGGAGCGTCGCCAGCGAGGGACGACAGACGCTCGACGGGACGTAAGCGTTCGCGTAGCGGGCCGACCGGGCCGCCAGCCGGTCCAGGTGCGGCGTGCGGACCAGCGTGTTGCCCATGAAGCCGAAGTCTGTATATGCGTGGTCATCCGAGATGATCATCACCACGTTCGGCCGCCCGGCGGCATCGCCCGCGGCCGACAACACGACCGAGCAAAAAGCGGCAACCAGAGTGCTCATCTGCTTCTCACGTCAGGCGAGTTTACCTAGCCAGCGGCATTGCGCTGCTTCTCCAGCAGCTTGATCCAGGGGCCGATGTAGTGGCCGTGGTCGTGGTAGGTGCGGCCGCTGACGAGGTTGCCGTCGATCACGCAGGGCTTGTCGACGAAGGTGCCGCCGCAGACCTCGAGGTCGAACTTGCACTTCGCCACGGTGGCCATCCGCCGCCCCCGCACGCAGTCCGCGTAGGCCGGAATCTCCACGCCGTGGCAAACGCAGCCCACCGGCTTGTCGGCCGCGAAGAAATGCCGCGTGATCCGCACCAGGTCTTCGTCGTAGCGGAGGTACTCGGGCGCCCGGCCGCCGGAGAAGAAGATGCCCAGGTACTCCTCAGGGTTGACTTCGGCGAAGGCGACGTCGGCCTGGATCGTGTATCCTTCCCACTCCTTGGTGATCGTCCAGCCGGGCTTCACCTCGTGCATGACCATTTGGTAGCGGCGTTTCTCGGGCGCGGCGACGACCGGCTGGAAGCCGGCCTCGATCAGCCGGTAGTAAGGGTAAAGCGTGTCGACGGTTTCCGTGGCGTCGCCGACGACGATGAGCACTTTGTCCATGGCTTGCGGTTCCTTTCTGTCGGGGTATTCAATCCAGAGGGCGGATCGTTCAAGCGCCGGCCGCCCCTAACGTAACATGCGCCGCCGCCGCAACCAAGTAGGACCGCAGCCGGCGGCCGATCCGCTCTCGGGCAGTAAGGGGACAGGCACATTTTTCGGACCGAAACGGCCCGAAAAATGAGCCAGTCCCCGGCCTGTGAACGGCTACGATTTGACACCGGCTGTGGAAAGCGGCAGACTGGGGCTGCCCCGACTCCCCGGGCAGGACTGCAGAAGCACCCTCTCTGAAGGAGGTCGACCCGTGAACCGTTCCGACCGTCGCGCGTTTCTCAAGGACGTCGTCGCCTCGCTGGCCGTTGCCGCCGCCGGCTCCAATGTCCTGGCCGAGCAGCAAGACGGCCCCGCCGGCATCCCCACCCGGCCGTTGGGCAAGACGGGCCAGCGGGTGTCGATCGTCGGCCTGGGCGGCTACCACATCGGCACCGCCGAAGAGCGGGAAGCCATCTGGATCATGCACCGGGCGATCGACGAAGGCATGACCTTCTTCGACAACTCCTGGGACTACAACGGCGGCCGCAGCGAGGAAGTGATGGGCAAGGCGCTCTCGACCGGCGGCCGGCGCCAAAAGGTCTTCCTCATGACGAAGGTCTGCTCCCGTGAGTACGACGGCGTCAAGGAGCAGCTCGAAGAAAGCCTCCGCCGCCTGCAGACCGATTACCTCGACCTCTGGCAGTTTCACGAGATCAACTGGGACGTCGATCCCGACTGGATCTTCGACCGCGGCGCCCTCAAATACGCGCTGGAAGCGCAGCAGGCCGGCAAAGTGCGCTACATCGGCTTCACCGGCCACAAGGACGCCGCCCATCACCTCAAGATGCTCGGCAAGCCTTACGAGTGGGCCTCGGTGCAAATGCCGATCAACGTCTTGGATGCCCACTACCGCAGCTTCCAGAAGAAAGTGCTCGCCGAGTGCAACCGCCGCAACATCGGGGCGATCGGGATGAAGTCGCTTTCGGGCGGGCTGATTCCCGACGAGCTGGGAATCTCGGCGGCCACCTGCCGGCGGTTCTCGCTCTCGCTGCCGATCAGCACGCTGGTCTGCGGCATCTCGTCGCGCGAGAACCTCGAGCAGGACCTGGCCGCCGCGCGGGATTTCAAGCCGCTCGATGAGGCCGACGTCGACTCGCTCCTAACCGAAACGGCCGCGGCGGGCAAAGACGGCAAGCTGGAACGCTACAAGACCACCCGCTACGGCAGCGCCTACCACTTCCGGCAACACGGCGAGTAAGGTCTTACTCTGTTTCTGTTCCGGAAGGGTTTATGGCGGTTGTAGGGTGGGGCAAGCGGAGCGCCGGCCCACCAAGACCTCAGCCGATTTCGGCCGGTGGGCCTGCGCTCCGCTTGCCCCACCCTACCTTCTTGCCCTTTCCGCAACGGAGACTATTTTGTGAGGCCACACGCCGTGCGTTACAGGTCGTGCTTCTTCGCTTTGTTGGCGTTATAATGCCGGAAGCCGCCGGTCCTGAAGTCGTCCAACGAAGCCGGCCACAGCTCAAGAAGAAGAGGAGCCGCCTCAATGCACGGCACGGCGAGCCCGCCCGGAAAACAGACCTCCCGCCGAAAATGGATCCGCGACGCCGCGACGCTGCTGGCCGCCCCGAGCGCCGCCTCGATCCTGCCGGCTTCCGTCCGCGCCGCCGCGGCGGGGGCGAACGGCGACGTCCGCCTCGCCTTCGTCGGTGCCCAGCGCCGCGGCGACCAGCTCATTGACGAGTTCCGCAAGTTGCCGGGCGTGCGCGTGGTGGCGATCTGCGACGTCGACACGCAGATGTTCGACCGGCAACTGCGAAAGTTCGACGGCAAGGGCCGGAAGCCGCGCACCTGTGTCGATTTCCGGCGTCTCTTGGACGCCGCCGACGTCGACGCCCTCGTGGTCGCCACGCCGGACCACTGGCACGCCCTGATGACCGTTCGAGCCTGTCAGGCGGGCAAGGACGTCTACGTCGAAAAGCCCGTCTCGCACAATCTCTTCGAAGGCCGCCGCATGGTCGAGGCCGCCCGCAAGTACGACCGCATCGTGCAGGCGGGCACGCAGAATCGCTCCGACGTCGGCCTGGCCGCCGCCCGCGAGTTCCTCCGCCAAGGCAAGCTCGGCCGCATCCGCCTCGCCCGCGGCTTCGATTTCCCCCGCCGCGAGAGCATCGGCAAGGTCGACGGCCCGCAGCCGATCCCCGCGTCGGTCGACTACAATCTCTTCATGGGCCCGGCTCCCCTGCTGCCCTTGATGCGGAAGAACCTGCACTACGACTGGCACTTTGTCTGGCCCACCGGGACTGGCGACTGCGGCAACCGGGGTGTTCACACCCTGGACCACGTCCGTTGGCTGATCGGTTCGGAGGGGCTGCCGGCCGGGGCGATCAGCGTCGGCGGCCGCTTCGGCTACGACGACGACGGCCAGACGCCCAACACGCAGATCACGCTCTTCGACTGCCGGCCGGTCCCCGTTCTCTGGGAGCTGATGAGCCTGCCGGCCGAAAAAGGGGCCGAGGAAATGCCCAGCTTCCGTGGCCGGCGCTCCAGCATGGTGCTCGAGTGCGAGGGCGGCTACCTGACCGGCGGCCGCGGCGGCGCCACCGCCTGGGACTGGAACAACAAGCGGATCGAGCATTTCCCCGGCGACGGCGGCCGCAGCCATTACGCCAACTTCCTCGAGGCCGTGCGGACCCGCAAGAGGGAGATCCAGCGGGCGGAGATCCTCGAAGGCCACGCTTCCACCGCGTTCTGCCACGTGGCCAACGTCTCCTACCTGACCGGCGCGAAGCGGTCGCCCGCCGAGATCCGTCGGTCGATCGCCCCCCACGCGCTTCTGGCCGAGGCCTTCGACCGCATGGCGGCCCACCTTGCGGCCAACGAGATCGACCTGGAGACCGACCGGCTGGTCCTCGGCCCGATGCTCATCCTCGACGCCGAGACCGAACGCTTCAGCGGCCAGTCCGCCGACAAAGCCAACGCCCTGACAAGCCGCGATTACCGCCAGCCGTTCGTGGTGCCGGAGGAAGTCTGAGCCCGCGCCTGCCGCCGCCGCCCTTCCCACCTGACCCTGCCCCTTCCTGTCCGACCCACCTGAGCTTAGAGGAGAGTTCTGATGTCTCGATGCCACCGCAAAGCCGTTTGCGTCTTGGCCTTGGCCGCCGCGCTTGCGATCCCATCACCGAACAAGGCCGAGGCGGCCGGCGAGCACGCCTTTTACGTGTCGCCCGGCGGCAGCGACTCGGCCGCCGGCACGTCGTCAGACCGGGCGTTCGCCACGCTCACCCGCGCCCGCGACGCCATCCGGCAGCTCAAACGGGTCGGGCCGCTCGACCGGCCCGTGACCGTCTACCTGGCCGACGGCATGCACCGCCTCGCCGAGCCGCTGGTGCTCTCGGCGGAAGACTCCGGCACTGAGGAGTGCCCGATCACCTACACGGCGGCCGAGGGGGCCGACCCCGTGCTCAGCGGCGGACGCACCCTCACCGGCTGGAAAATCGAAGGCGACCGCTGGGTCCTCGAGATCCCGGAGGTGAGAAGCGGCCGCTGGAGCTTCCGCCAGCTCTACGTCGACGGCGAGCTGCGACCCAGGGCGAAAACCCCCAACGAAGGATTCCTGCGGGTGGCCGGGTTCCCCGACGGCGGCCGTGAGGTCCACTACCACACCGACTGCCGCCGCTTCCAGTTTGCTCCCGGCGACCTCGACCCGAACTGGACCAACCTCTCCCACGTCGAGGTGATCGTCTATCATTTCTGGACCGACTCCCACCTGCCGATCGAGTCGATCGACACAAAGTCGCACGTCGTCACCTTCCGCCACAAGGCGGGCAAGGTCTTCACCGACGACTTCACCAGCGACGGCGCCCGATACGTCGTCGAGAACCTCTTCGAGGGACTCGATCGGCGGGGCGAATGGTATCTCGACCGCAAGGCCGGCCTGCTCCATTACCTGCCGCTTGAAGGCGAAGACCCGCGGCGGACCGAAGTCGTCGCCCCGCTGGCCCCGGCACTCATTCGGCTGGTCGGCGACGCGGTCGAGCGCCGCTGCGTCGAGCACGTCCGCTTCTCACACCTGCGGCTGGCGCACGCCAACTTCGAGCTCCCGCCGGGCAACTCGAACGACCGCCAGGGCTCGGCCGGCGTCGCCGCCGCGATCACGCTCTCGGGCGCCCGCCGGTGCGGCTTCGAAAACTGCACGATCGAAAACCTCGGCACCTGGGCCTTCGAGGTGCTCGCCGGCTCGCGGGAAAATTTCTTTCGCCACAACCGCGTCCGCCACGTGGCTGCCGGCGGGTTCCGCCTCGACGGCGGCACCGAGCGCGACCACCCGCTCTTGCGAACCGCCGCCAACTCCATCACCGACAACGTCCTCGAATACTACGGCGACGTCTATCCCTCTGCCGTCGGCGTCCTCTTGATAAACACCTCGGGCAACGAGGTCGCCCACAACCTCATCCACCACGGCTGGTACACGGGCGTCTCGATCGGCTGGTGCTGGGGTTACCAGCGGAGCACGAGCCGCGACAACCGCATCGAGCACAACCACATCCACCACATCGGCCAGGGGCTCTTGTCGGACATGGGGGCGATCTACACGCTGGGCGTCTCGCCCGGCACCGTGATCCGCAACAATCTCATCCACGACGTCGAAGCCAACCACTACGGCGGCTGGGGCATCTACAACGACGAGGGCTCCAGCCACATCCTGGTCGAGAACAACGTCGTCTACAACACGAAGTTCGCCGGCTACAACATCCACTACGCCAAGGAAGTGACGGTGCGGAACAACGTCTTCGCCTTCGGCCGGCTGGAGCAGCTCAGCCGCAGCCGCGTCGAGCCGCACAAGAGCGTCTTCTTCGAGAACAACATCGTCTACTGGACCGAGGGCGAGCTGCTGAGCAAGAGCTGGCGCGACAAGCCCTACGCCTTCCACTTCCACCCCAAGGACAAGGGCGGCGACCGCCAGACCTCCAGCACCTTCGACATGGACTGGAACGTCTACTTCAATCCCGCGCTGGCCGTCGGGGAGGTTTCGTTCAACGGGCTGACGCTCAGCGAGTGGCGGAAGCTGGGCAAGGACCGGCATTCCGTCTACGCCGACCCCCGCTTCGTCGACGCCGAAGATCACGACTTCCGTCTCCAACCCGACTCCCCCGCGCCGGCCCTCGGCTTCCAGCCGATCGACACCACCACCGTCGGCCCCCGCAAGGCGAAAGACGATCCGGCTCAGAAGGCCAGCACTTTCCAGCCATCGTCCTGAAGCAGATTGGTCAGCGGTTCGCCCATGTATTTCACGTCGACTCCCAGCTCTCGCAGCTTGGGGGCGACGCCGTACATGTCTGCGCACGCAAGGCACGCCTGGAACGTTACGCCGTCGTCCATCATCGACTTGACCTTCGCTTGCAGCTCCTCGTCCGCGGAGAGCAGCCGCGCGCTGGGGCCCCAGACGATCACCAGGTTCTCGTCGAACCAGCCTCGTTTCTGAGCGGCGTGCACGTACATCAGGGCCATCTTGTGCGCCACGTCCGGATCGCCGCTCGTCCAGACGATGGCCAGCCGTGCCGGCTCCTTGTCGGCGGCGCCTTGGGCTCCGGCAAAGTGCGATGCGGCCAGCGCCGACAAGATGCACGCCGAAACGGCCGCGCCCAGCAGGGTCCTCTCGTGTCTCATGTTTCTTCTCCCTTTTTGATTGGTGCCTGGATTTCCCGCTCCTCACTGGCGGGAAGAAGATACTATGTAGGGGTCGGGGCGCTGCGTTAAGTCCCTGGTTTTGTGAGGGTGACTTTTTCAAGGAGCTTGACGATGGCAGCAACCCGGCTCCTATATAACATCTTTTTCATCCAGTTTTGGCAGGCAATACAATGCTCCCAGCAAGCGGTCAATCTGCTGAAGACGAGTCTCGCTCGGACACTGTTCGCAAAACCACCCCGTATTTTCGCCAGACTCTCTTTGACTTTTGTTCCCTCACGTGAAGGACCGTTCCTCCGATTGTCGCACCCAGGGCAAGAACAAGTGCGGATACGGATATGAACATGAACCGCCTTTCTTGGCCTTCTAGTTCCGGTATTCGCTTTAGCGCCGCAACGTAGGCATCCTGGTTTGGCCTCGTCACTTTCTCGTGATACGAGTCCGCCGCCTCATAATCGCCTTTGGACAGCAGCTCGAACTCCATTCCTATCGCCCACTCGGCCCCCGCCTTCTCGTTCATGTTTATGGATGTTATCTCTGTGCTGACCCTGCCTGCGCGATCCCCTGAGTACCAGGAAACAGCCGCGCAGACTGCCGCGCCGGCCCACGCCACGTACGACCACTTCACGGCTTGCCCTCCTCCGGAATAAGCATCAGATCCCCAGCGGAACGGTCTCCTTCTCAGCAAGGGCCGATAAGCTGGGCAGGGAAAATGGGTAGGGAAAATGGGGCATCACTGATTCATCTTGCCCTTTTAACGGAAATCAGTGATGTCCCCTTTTTCGTCTCCTTCACTCATCCATCGTACACATGGTGTACACTTCGATGGGCGGATCGGAGAGCCGCGCCACGACCGCCGTGCGATTCATCGGCACGGGGCCGCTGCCCAGGCAGCCGTGGTGCACCAGGACCCGCCCCTCTCGCGCGTAGACGGTGAACGAGCCGGTCCCCTCTTGAAGATAGAGCCCACGCAGCAGATAGCACTCGCCGTCGCCGTCCGATCCAAGCTCGCTCCCCACCAGCTCGTTCGCCTTTTCGGCGTCGATTTGCAGGAAGGGGCCGTCGCGAAGCAGCTCCTCCGCGGCCGCCCGGTTCAACTCTTGGACGGGTGCGAACCGCCCGCGATCCAGCGGCGAGTCGTAGAGATCCCAGAGCAACTCTCCGTCAGGTTCGCGGTACCACGAATCCTGTGTGGTCCAGGCGCCGCCGGATCTTTCCGACACCTCCCCACAACCCGACGCGATCACCAGCAACAGCACGGCCAGCATGACGGTTCTCTGAAGAGCCATACTCGATCCTCCTTTCCGGTTCCCTCTCTGGCGGGAGTCCAAGGCAGATTCAGGCTCACGACGCAACCATGTTACCAAGGCGGTCGTGCCTTGTGAACGGCCCGAGAAAACGAGCGTTATAATGAAGAGCGCTGCTTGCAGCACCGAAGCACGTTGCGGGGCTTTTCCAGGACGGCATCGATTTGCCGTTACCGAGACGTTATGATGATCCTGGGCTGGTCAGGGCTGCTCCGGTGCAGGAGGGCGTTGAGCATGTCGGGTTTGCACGCGAAGTGGATGTGTTGGGGATTGCAGGTGGTGGTGACCTTGGCGGTACGGACGGGGGCTGCCGCGGAGACGTCGTCCGAGCCGTTCCTCGTGCTTGACTCCGGAGGGCATACCGCGATCGTGCACGCGATCGTTTTCACCCCCGACGGCAAGGAGTTGATCTCCGTAGCGGATGACAAGACGATCCGTTTTTGGGACGTCGAGAGCGGCGATCCACTCCGCACGTGGCGACCCCCGATCGGTCGCGGCCCGGTAGGCAAGCTCTACGCCGCGGCATGCTCACCGGACGGCGGGACCTTGGCTGTCGGCGGCTGGGGGATCGACAAGAACCGCGTGGGCAGCATCTATCTCATCTCGATCCCAACCGGTCAGGTCCAGCGGGTGCTTGAGGGACATGAGTACGTGGTCAGCGACCTGGCTTTTTCCCCCGACGGGCGGCAGTTGGCCTCGGTCGGCCAGGATCAGACCGCTCGCCTCTGGGATGTTCGCACCGGCAAGTGCCGGCAGGTGCTCGAGGGGCACGGCGATCATGTCTACGGCGTCGCCTTCTCTCCGGACGGACGGCGGCTGGCCACCGCCGGCGACGATCAGACGGCACGAATCTGGTCGGTCGCCACCGGCCGAACCGAGACCGTGCTGGAGGGTCACGAAGGCTTGGTGCGGGCGATCGCCTGGAGCCCGGACGGGCAGACCGTGGCCACCGGCGGCTACGACGGCTCGATCCGGCTGTGGGACCCGGACGGGACGCCGCGCAACCGCTTCGCGGATCTCGGTGGTTTCGTCGAAGCGCTCACCTTTACGGCCGATTCCCGCAGCCTCTTGTTTACGCTTTGTGGGGACCAGCCCGGTGCGCATCTTCTCGATCTGACGACAGGCCGGCCGCGGGTGCGGTTTACCCGACACGACAACTCGGTCTGCGACGGCGTCCTTTCTCCCGACGGCACGCTGGCAGCTTCGGCCGGCGGCAAGGCGCATGAGATCTACGTTTGGAAGACGAGCGACGGCTCGCAGGTTCACCGCCTGGCAGGCGGCGGGCGCACGGTGTTTAGCTGCGGGTGGAGTACGGAGGGACAGACAATTGCCTGGGGCAACACATTTCGTCGGGCATCGGATAACGACTTTGGCCCGCTGGAGCGGGCGTTCCGGCTGCCGGAACTGGAGTTCGCGGACCCGCCGGATGAGGGTTTCACCCGGGCCCGACCAGACCGCGGCTCCCTCTCGTTGGAGGCGACCGACGAATACCACTTGGACATCAACCAATCGGGTCGCGCGTGGAAGACACTCACCAGTGACGAAAGCACCAGCGGGAGAATCCTCAGCTTTACGCTCGTCTCCGGCGACCGGATCGTCGGCGGTGCCGACTTCGGTTTGTGGCTCGTCGACCCGGTCAAGGCGCAGCAGCTTCGTGATTTCGAGGGCCACACGGGGGGCGTGTGGGCGGTGGCGCCGTCGCCCGATGACCGATACTTTCTCTCCGCGTCCGCCGACCAGACGCTGCGGATCTGGGATTTGACGCGCGAGGAGCCGCTGGTGTCCCTGTTTTTCGCCGGTGACGAATGGGTTGTCTGGACGCCGGAAGGCTACTACGCGGCCAGCCCCGGCGGAGAGCGGTTGATGGGCTGGCATGTCAACAACGGTCCGCATGAGATGGCCTCGTTTTATCCGGCCGGCCGCTTCCGCCAGTCGCTCTACCGCCCCGACGTGATCAAGCTGCTGCTGCAAGCCGGCGGCACCGAGCGAGCTTTGGCATTGGCCGGCAGAGAGACGCCGACGCGCGTCGAGCAAGTCTTGCCGCCACTGGCGGCAATCACCTGGCCCGATCGATCCGAGTTGGAAGTGACCCAACCGACGCTCGAAGTCCGCGCGGTGGCCAGGCCCGCCGGCGAGGACCCTTTGACGTCCATGTGGCTGCTCGTGGACGGTCGTCCCTACCAGGGCCGGCTGAGCCAAAGGGACCTCGCGACGGTACAGGTCGAAGGCGAACAGGTCCGCCAATCGTGGACCGTGGAACTGACCCCCGGCACGCACCAGATCGTGGTCAAGGCCAGCACCGCCAGAAGCTACGGCCTCTCCGAGCCGGTGGACGTGGTGTACTCGCCCCAGAAGCTTGAGTTGCCCACGCTGTACGTGTTGGCCGTGGGCATCTCAGACTACTCGAAAGAAGCCTGGCAATTGCAGTTTGGTGCCAAGGACGCCCGCGCCGCGGCGGAGGTCTTCCAGCAAGCCAGCCGGCCCCTGTTCCGCCAGGTGCAAGTTAAGGTGCTCGTCGACGCAGAGGCGACGCGACGTGGAATCCTCAGGGGGCTGGAATGGCTCAAGGGACAAATGACCCAGCGGGACGTCGGGGTGTTCTTCTACGCCGGGCACGGCGTGCGGGACGAACAGGGGGTGTTTTTCCTGTTCCCCTTCGACGGGGAGCCAAAGGAGCTGGGCTTCTCCTGTGTGTCGGAGGAAGAGATCAAGCGGTACTGCCAGGCGACTCCCGGCCGGTTGATGCTGCTCTTGGATGCTTGCCACGCCGGGAGCCTCGGCGGGGATCGCCGCAGGAGCCTGGAATCGCTGACCGACGACCTGATCCGCGACCTGCTGACCGACGATTACGGCGTCATCGTGATGGCCGCTTCGATGGGGCGGGAGCGTTCGGCGGAAGTATCCACCTGGGGCCACGGGGCCTTCACCAAGGCCCTGATCGAAGGCCTCAAGGGCAAGGCCGACTTCAATGAAGACAAGACGATCTACCTCAACGAGCTCGACCTCTATGTGACCGACCGCGTCAAGGAATTGACCGACGGCAGGCAGCACCCGGTCACACAGAAGCCCACCTCGATCCGCAGTTTCCCTTTGGCCAGACCGTGAATTCCGCTAAGCAGGTGCCCTTGGCGACATTAAACCACCGAATTGTGACACGCGAGTGCGGGCACCTCCGGTTCATTGAGAAGCCGGAAGTCGGCGCGAACTTCTGGGACGTCGGCTGAGGCGGCGAGCGGAACGATCCCTTCGTCGACGGTTTCGAAAACGTCATCGGCGACGACCCCTGGAAGGCGGAGTTCCTGGGCGAAATCACCACCTACACGGTCTTCCGGTTCATGGACTGGGGCAAGACGGGGCCGTGGAGAAGCTGGACGCCCCGACGGCGTACGGCTGCCGCTGCGGGCGGCTCAACAGCGCGCCTGCCTGGTCGTCGCCGACGAATTGCTCGCTCTTGGGGTCCCAGGTCAGCTCGCGATCCAACAGGGCCGCCGCGTTGGCCAAAATGCAGGACGTGTTCGAGCGGTGGTGGCTGAACACGTCGGCGATCGGCTGCCTGCGCGAACGGATCGCGGCCAGGAAATCCTCCATGTGGGTCGTCGGCATGATGTCG
>Ga0180438_10009161_pt1 | contig 12399 bp, 7 predicted proteins | sample SS_ome_12_FD_132455 | JGI IMG/M metagenome (GOLD analysis project Ga0180438, IMG submission 132455) | Hypersaline lake sediment archaeal communities from the Salton Sea, California, USA - SS_3_D_2 metaG | ecosystem: Environmental > Aquatic > Non-marine Saline and Alkaline > Hypersaline >...
AAGAGCGACAAAGACCCTTCTCGTGAGCCGAAAGCAGATCGCCATTCCAATCAAGGATACGGCGATCCCGACGAGCGTGATATCGCTCAGAAGGAGTCTTGTATATGTGACCATCCCCCGGATGAATCCACCTGTCACAGCATACTCGAGTCCAAGCATGTTCCTTGCGAACTCCCGGGCAGAAAGCACCCAGAGGAACTGACTGAAAGTTTCCGGATTTCCCCAATCAATTGGCGGGTCATGAATGGATCTGAACGGCATGTAAAGGTATGGTGTGACACCGAAGAGAAACAGCGCGGCTGAAAGAGCTTTCAGGTTCCGCCCGACCCTTCTCAGAGCGGGCCAAACGAGTATGAGAAGACCGGGTATCAGCAAGAGGACGGTTATGTTGTTGGAGAGGCTGAGACCGCAAAGGAAGAAGAAGAAGGGAACAAGCCTCGGCCCGCCCGGATCGTCCTGACTCATCCTCACCCCGAGACACACAAGGCCGCCGACAAAAGCCATTTGAAGTGTATACACCTCGGCCACGGTCGAATAGGACCAGAGTGAGTGCGTCGAGGTCCACACCAGCGAAGCGGTCAGCGCGCCTCCGACTGTTGCGTACCTGCTTTGGGCCCCCCGGGCCATGAGAAGAACTACTGCGACGTAGACTGCCGCGCCTGAGAGAGCCGAAAAGAAACCTGACATCAGGTTCACTGCGAGGGGCTGGTTACCCGGAAGAAGGAGCGAGCAACACCTTCCGAGCAGCGGGTAAAGAGGAGTACCCGGGGAATGCGGTATCCCGAGTCGGATCGCGGCGACCAGGAACTCACCAGTGTCACCCCAGTACACAGTTCGACAGGCTGAAGCCGCGTATATGAGGAGCGGACAGCAGAACGCGATGCTCAGACCTGTCAGGTAGACAGGTACCTCTCTTCTTATCCGTTCCATCCCCTCGTTTTCGCTGAGCACCTGGTCCCTCATCTCCTCATCACACAGTAGTTCCCGAGAAAAAGGCCATCGAGCTCGGAGCTCTCGAATGCGCCAAGAGCGTCCCTGGGGGTACAGGCGATAGGCTGACCCTTCAGATTGAGCGACGTATTGAGAACCACCGGCACCCCGGTCAGGCCTTCGAATTCCATTATCAGTCGGTGAAGCCTGGAATTCACTTCTCCATTCACCGTGTGGAGCCTGGCGGTGCCATCTACGTGCGTTACCGAGGGTATGGCCTTGACTGAATCCTCTCTCACCTTCCTCGTGAAGAGCATGTATGGAGAAGCCGAATCGGTGTCGAAGTACAGACCGGCTTTCTCTTCGAGAACAGAGGGGGCAAACGGTCTGAAGCTTTCACGCCTCTTCACCCGATTCACCCTGCTCTTCATTCCCCTTCTCCTCGGGTCAGCAAGTATGGAGCGGGCGCCGAGTGCTCTCGGACCGAATTCCATTCTCCCCTGGAACCATCCTACCACCTTGCCGGTGGAGAGCATCCGGGCGCAGTCCGTTTCCGGATCATCGGTCTCTGCGTAGGCGACCCCCGAGGCCTTCAGTACCTGCTCCACGTCTGAGTTGTCGAAACCCGGTCCGAGATATGTATCGCGGAGGGGCTCTGTCCTCGGTTTGCCGAGGAGACTGTGGTACACGTAGTAGCAGCAGCCTACGGCGCAACCGGAATCGTAGGAGGCCGGCTGGACATGAACGTTGTCGAAAGGGGATTCGTCTATCAACCTGCCGTTGGCAACGCAGTTCAAGCCTACGCCGCCAGCAATGCAAAGATTAGGAGATCCTGTCATCTCGTAAGTCGCGCGGGCAAGCCGAACGACTGCATCTTCCAATACACGCTGGCCGGCAGAGGCTATATCGGCATGTCTTGCATTGAGCTCATCTCCGTCGCCCCTGGGCGCACCGAACCTGGAAACAAACCCGCCCGAATAGAATGGAACGCTTCCGAGGTGGTGGGTGAACATGGCAAGATTTAGCTCGAATCGACCGTTACTGCCATGCCGGATAAGATCCCTGAATATTTCATTGTATCTGTTGCCGCCGTAGGCCGAAAGACCCATCACCTTGTACTCGTCGTTATGAATCCTGAACCCGAGGTACTGTGTCAGAGTCTCGTAGTAGATTCCCAGAGAGTGGGGGAAGGAGACCGCGTCGAGTTTCTTTATCTCGGTGTCTTTCCCCAGCGCCATGAGAGTAGTATCCCACTCGCCCATGCCGTCCACAGAAAGGATCGCAGCCTCGCAGAAGGGTGAAGGATAGAAGGCGCTCGCGGCATGCGCAAGGTGGTGCTCAACATACTCGAACCTCGCGCTCGGGAACCTTCTCTTCACGCCGAACATCGCTCCCCAGTCCTGGAGGTCGCCGCCGTGGGACTTCAGGAATGAGACCGACCGCGGCAGATGAGCAAGAACATGTTTGAGTCTCTTGCCAGTGTGGAGCCACGGGTCATGGTAGAATGCCACGTAATCGACTTCCTCTCTCTTGACGCGGGCTTCAGCCAGGCAATACGCAACGGATCCTTCAGGAAAGGAGCCGTCGTGCTTCACCCTGGATAGCCTCTCCTCTTCGCATGCCGCTACGAGACCACCATCAACCATTATGGCTGCCGCCGCATCATGCCCGAACGCGCTTATGCCAAGGATTACCATCCAGAACCTGCTTCGGCTTGCGTAAGCCGCCTTCCCTCAAACAGACGTGAACCGATCCACCAGGAACACAAGCATCCTCAGATGCAGCCAGAATTCCCGGGGAGACCGTATCCTAACAAGCCGCGAGAGGAACTTGCCTGGTCTTAGATAGAACCTTCGGTAAAACCGTGAAATGACCCGCGCAATCTGCTCGCTGTCCATATGCGCCAGTGTTGGCACATTCTTGCTGTAGAGGTTGAGTTCTGCCCAGTCCGGATGGCCAAGCATCCCCTTCTTTCGCATCTCCTCGAAGATTCTGCTGCCAGGGAAAGGTACAAGCGGGAAGAACTTCGCGAAATCCGGATCGAGCTTCAGGGATAGGTCCAGCGTAGACCTCGCCTGCTCTTCGGTCTCTCCGGGAAACCCGACGATGAAGAACCCCCATGTATTGAATCCGTCCTTCCGTGACATACTGAATGCGGCTTCGACTTGGCCGGCTGAAAGCCTCTTGCCTGACCGCTCCATCAGCAGCCTGTTACCTGTCTCGACGCCGAAGCCAAGCGTTCTCACGCCCGCATCCTTCAGGGCTTTAAGAACTTCGGCATCTACCTGATCAGCTCTCAAGCCGTTCATGAAGGAGAATGATGTCCCGAGTTTTGCGGCTTTCAACTCTCGAGTGAGTTCGAGAATCCACGTCCGGTCGGCGGTGAAACAGTCATCGGCGAAGTGTATCTCCTCTGCGCCCTTCTCTCTGACGAGAAGTTCGATCTCTTCCATGACGTTTCGCACACTCCTTCTTCTTATCTTTCGACCAAAAAGCCTGGAAGACGCGCAGAACGAGCAGTCAAAGGGGCATCCCCGCGATGTTATCACCGTGAAGACCCTTCCGTTGAGTGCCTCGGGAGGGGCGTAGGCAGCGTTGTGCCGAATGAGGCTCCAGTCGGGAAACGGCAGAACGTCGAGATCGTGGATCGGACCTCTCTCGCCTGTGCATGCCGGACGGCCGTTCAAGACGGTACAGATTCCTTTGACAGTCGAGGGGTCTCCACCCTCCAGCGCCGCCGTCAATTCAACCACAGTCTCCTCCCCTTCCCCGACTACAACATAATCGATCAGCCCGGACTCAAGGGACTCTCCAGCAAGCACGCTGACGTGGGGTCCCCCCATCACGACAACTGCTCGGCAGATCCGCCTCGTCAGCCCCGCCAGTTCGAGGGCCGCGGGATAAGTGGGGGTCACCGAAGTTATGCAGACCAGGTCTGGTCTCGAATCTCTGAGCGCGGGCTCAACCTCCCTCGGGTACAGCGCGACGTCGAGGAACCGGACATCGTGCCCTTTCTTCTTCAGGCAGGCTCCGATCTGTAGAAGCCCGAGGGGCGGGTACGGCGGTCCCACCCTTCCGTACACATTCTTTTGGGGCGGCGATAGGAGAAGCACCCTCATATGTCCACCCGGACGGTGACGGGGGATGCCCTGCCGGGAACTCGACCCGCGCGGACAGATGCCTCCCCGGACGCCGAGAAGCGGCGCGCCAGAGTGGAAAGCGGGACAAAAACGGCTCCCGCGCACAGAGCCCTCTCCAGGAAATCTCGGAATAGGCCGAGCCCCGCGAGTCCGTCCACCTCTGCATGCGCGCAATAGACGTGCGTTCCCGAATCGGGAACATCCACCGACTTCCCTCCCAGGAAGAACATCTCGTCAAGAGTCGGGAGACTGACGGGTATCTGAAGCGTGGCAAGTCTCCGTCCGCCGATCGACGGGTAGTAGGGACCAGAACCCCGGGTATCGCTGGCATACTCGAACCCGAAACTGTCCTGGGTGAGCAGGGACAGCTCCGTAGACCTCCATCCCGGAGCTGCAGAGGAAACAGGCAGAGACCCGAAGACCGCGGCGTAGCGCATGATGCACTTCCTGAAATCCCTCTCTATCTCCGCCCGGGAGTAATCGGAGATGCCGTTCTGCCAGGCGTAGTGGTCATAGGAGTGGAGACCCAACTCGTGTCCTTCGCTTCTCATTCTGAGCATCATCTCCTCACCCGCGTCCGCAAAACCGGGGGGTGTCCTGAGCGTGCCGTTCAGAAGTATCTGCCAGGGATAGATGCTGAAGTAGCGCAGCAGCGGAATGCTCAGTCCCTTCTCGCTTGCTATCCTTTTCGCATTCCTCCCCATCCTGTCAGGCCCCATCGGCACAAAGAATGTGCACCTCAGACCCAGTTCGCACAGAAGTGAGAGCAGCCGGGGTACCCCCCTGGAGAGTCCGAGAACCGTGTCAACGTCAACCCGCAGTCCCAGCGTCACCTGGTGCACTCTATCACCGAGATCCAGCAGAAGCTCCGAAGGAAGGGAACCGCGAAGAGCAGCGCTCTATCCAGCCATTCAAGAGGCAGGAATAGCGATCTCGCCCGGGGGACCAGTGAGACAAAGGGGGCGGCAATCACAGAAAGAAGGTAGAAATGCCATACGCTCACCGAGCTGAAAATGCGGCGCATATCATTCACATCGCGGTTCCCCAGGTACTCCGGTGCAATCCGTCTTCCAGAGGAGATCGCCGCTCTATAAGGGATCACAAAGGGATTCGACCTGAGCGGTTCAATGAATACCGCCCTGCCGCCGGGTCTGAGCACTCGTCTGCATTCCCGCAGGAAAGGCTCCTTCCCGACATGCATGAGAAGCGTTCTCGAGAATACGACATCGAAAACCGAGTCCCCAAAACCCATTGTGGCTCCATCCATGACGAGAAGATCGCAGTGGGGACAGCGGCTTCCGGCGATCGAGAGGCCGACCCGAGACAGGTCTATCCCCGCCACTCTGGCCCCCAGCCGGCTGAGACCTTCCAGATCAATACCTTCCCCGGGACCGATCTCCAGGAACCTCTTGCCTCTTCCATCAGACACCAAGGAATAGGCTTTGAACGTTGCCGATCTCGCAAAAGAGGCTGTGGAATCCAGTCTCCTCATCCTCTTGTGCTCCCAATAGGAGTCGAAGAACCTTCTCACCGCTCCCGCTTCAGTCGTCAAAATGGTCTCCTGTGCTGCATCCGAGCCTGTCCAGAGCGGAAGATCCGTTCGTCTCCTCTTCTCCCTCTGGTTGGGCCCGGGTAACGGCGATGGCGCCCCGTCCGGTGCCAACGATGAAACTGCCGTTCCCTGAGCCGATTATGGATCCGGGCGAGCCTGCCATGTCAATCTCTCGAGCCTCCCATATCCACAACTTCCTGCCTCTCAGGGATGAGGTCGCCCCCGGAAATGGATGGGTAACACCCCTTATTAGGTTCCTTATCTCCTGCGCGCTCTTGGTCCAGTCTATTCGACCGTCCCCCGGCGTCCGCCTCCCAAAATAGGTGGATCCTGTTTCATCTTGAGGGATGCGCGGAGCGTTCCCAGACAGGACGGCCGGTAGGAACTTCGCAAGAATCTCCTGAGAGGCTGTCACCGCCTTTGCATATACTGTCTCTATGGTATCTTCGTTGTCTATCTCAAACGGCTGCTGGCCGATTATGTCCCCGGAGTCGACCTTCTCGGTCATATGGTGCAGAGTAACGCCTGTCCTCTTCTCGCCTTTAATAACAGCCCAGTTGAGCGAGGCCATGCCCCGATACCGGGGGAGAAGCGCGGGATGAAGGTTCACGGACCCCACACGCGGTATGCCGAGAATATCAACTGGCAGGATCTCTCGATAGAAGACCGAGAGTAAGAGGTCGGGACGGGCTTTCTTCAGTGCGATGGCCACTCCGGGTTCATTGACGCTCCCGGGCGAAAGAACTTCGATCCGTTTCTTGCGGGCCAGATCGGCCACCGATGGAAACCATCTGTCCTCCCGGGGATCATCCCTGTGTGTGACGACGCAGACGATGTCGTATCCCATATCCACAAGCGTCCTGAAACACGCGTGCCCGACCAGACCGTATCCGAAGAACGCTATCCTTCCTCGAGCGCCGGTCCGACGCCGGGGCTCGAACCCGAACCTGAGGTGGAAGAAATCAGATACCAGATTGAAGTACAAGCCCAGGAGTCCGACGAAGCTGTATTTCGACGTGCCCCTTTCTCTGGCGTCGTGCCGGACCTGTATCTCACATGTTCTCGCGCCCATGGAAGTGACAAGAGTGGGAATAAAAGGGGTGTGCCTGCCGTACTTTGCGACGGCCTGCAGGACTTCTCTCTTGTACCCCCTCAACATGCAACCGTAGTCGCGCATCCTGACGCCGGTCGCCACAGAGGCAAATAGACTCAAGAGTCGAGAAGAGAATGCGCGGACACGGCTGTCCTTGCGGTCTCTTCTCCAGCCTGCGACCACGTCAAAACCCTCAGAGAGCCTCGAGATGAGCTTTGGCATCTCTTCGGGCGGGTTCTGGAGATCGCCGTCCAAGGTGACAATCATCGAACCGCTGGACCCCTCAAAACCCTTCATGATGGCGCGGTGCTGACCGAGATTCGAGGCGAGTCTGACGATCTTCACGCGGGGGTCGGCTCGAGCCAGCTCACACAACCGTTTCGGTGTCGAGTCGGTCGAGCCGTCGTCAACCAGTATTACCTCGTGTCCCAGGGGTACGAGAGAAAGAGCTTCCGCCAGCCTCTTATACAGGGGCCCAATGTTCTCCTCCTCGTTCAGCAGGGGAACTATAACGGAGACAAGCTCCTCTCCACCGTTACTCATCTAGCATCATACTAATCCCAAACCGCCCCGGGGTCAAACCTTCAATATCTTGTCCTGAGGAAATCGAAGGATCAATATTGAATATTTGGGGTCTGACCCCAAATGCTCAAAGTTCGGGGGCGGCTGAAAGCCGCCCCCTGCGTGAATGACTCGAGTAGACTGTGTGGTCTATTTCATCAGGACCGTCTTGGTAGTCAGGTTATGCCCCCCGGATGTGAGTCTATAGAAGTAGACGCCGTTTGGCACGGGCGCTCCTTCAGAATCCCTCCCATTCCAGGTGGCAGAGTAGACACCTGCGGGCAGGTTCTCGTCAACGAGCGTCCTCACCAACCTGCCGGTGGCATCGTAGACGGAGAGCGAAACACTGCCTGACTCGGCTATCTGGTAGAGGACTCTGGTGGAAACGCTGAACGGGTTCGGATGGCCCTCGCCCAGGGCGAACCTTGCAGGTGCGGGTCCCCTGTCGAAGGCTTCTTCTATGCCAACAGCCACTGACTCGGATTGGCAGTCGTTCGTGTAGTCAGTATCTCCCACATAGCCCGCACACGCCCAGAATACACCTACATAGCCCGGAAGAGCCGTATCGGGAGTCCAGGGCATAAAGGATATGGATGTCGTGGACCCCGCTGCGAGGTCATACACAGGCTGATTGTCCATGTAGAACGCATATCCCTCGAAATCGGCCTGACAGGAGACGGAGAAGCTCGCAGTCTGAGCACCGTTGTTACGGACAGTAACGTAAGGTGTGTAATTCTGAGTCCACCAGACGGCGTCTGGAATAGAGTCTATCGAGATGACCTCCACGTCTCCATCCACGATTTCGTGCTCGAGATATCTTACTGGGTTGATGCTGAAGGGAGAATCCCCCTGGACATACGCACCGGCGATTATGTCTGACTCGTACACAGCGTGCAGACTGCCATCGACCAGCTGGGCCAGCGCGGGATAGACCTCAGATTCATTGTGAGTGTTCGTCAGGTCGTGCTTGAACGACCATGTCTGGCCGCCGTCTGTGGATCTTGACACGAACAGCTCGCCGCATTCGAAGAGGCCCTGCTCTTCGTACCACGGGAACTCGTTCCAGAGCACATAGAAGTAACCGGTATTCGGGTCTTCGCCTATTGCGGGCATGTGTATCAGCTGGTTGTTCCCGTATATCCCATTCAGGCCGTCAAACGCGGGCGACTGATACATCCATGGATACGAGGAGATGAGGCTGAGCCCGTACTCCGGAGTGTAGTGCCACAGGTTGCATGCAGCCATCGGATAGTAGTAACCCGGATCCGCCGGTCTCGTCGATACCGTGACCGCGTGGACGCTGTCGTCAACGTCATACATGCCGTTGCCACCCCAGTGGAAGCAGTCGAGCGTGTCCCCCGGAGCAAGCAGGTCTCTGAGCATCGTCTTCCTTGTGAAGTTTGTTCCCCCGTCATACGACTCGTTGACGACCAGACTGTTGTTCCTGTCCGCGGGCTGCCACGTGCTGTCACCGACCACGGCGTATATGGCAGCCACCGTCGCCGTCTGCTTTGATGCGGCGATGTTGTGCCATCCATATCTCATGGTATCGAGTTCGACCCACTGAGTGTAGTTCGCTCCGTCATCGCTGGAGACGCAGTGCCAGATCCTCTGTCTCGCCATGTAGCTCTTGGAGATCACGTGGATATTGTCGTCCGAGTCAATAGCCACACGGGGCCAGATGATGCTGTCCGGGAACGCTGTCGAGCAGTTCACCGTGAGAAATGCGCCGGTGTAGGCCGCGACATCGTAGGCTACGCACGATAGATAGTCTCCAGGCAGAACCCTGTGAAGCGAGACATACGGTATTTCACTCGAGTGTATGTCTATTGCGCCGTAGCCACTGTAATACGTCGTTTGAACATCCACGCCGCCGCTCATCCCCGTGCCGAAGACCCAGCCCGTGCCTGGCTGATAGCAGTTGTATCTCATGTGCCTGTCACTGAACGGTGTGGGCAGATCCGAGTGTATCCAGACAAGATGGAGGCCTCCGTCCAGAGGATTCACCGTGATCATCCTCTTCCCGGGGCCGTTGCCCCACCAGTCATAGGTTGTCTGACCAACCGTGTCACCGGGAGCCTGGGAAATGACAGGAGTTGCATTGCCGAACGACATCGTGAGCGGCACATCCTCCAATTCCTCGATCGGCCGCGCCTGCTGGTTGACCGCGAGCCTTGAGCCGTCGAGTGCCCACGCGCACGATCCAAAGGCAACCAGAAGACACAAAACTGACAATGATCTGAACATTGATCTACCTCCTTCTTTCATGATGCTTCGCAAGATTCTCCTGTGAAACGGCGCAACACCTCCCTTCGAAATAGGGTGATTATCTTGTCAGAACCATCTTTCTGCAAATGTTCTCATTCGGGGTATTCAACCTCAGAAAGTACACTCCAGAGGCAAACTGGCTGCCGTCCAACTCCACCGTAACGTCAGGTTCACACGGTCCGTCAGCAAGAACCTTCACAAGCCTGCCGGCAGCATCATAGATCCCTAACCTCACCTCCCCTCCAGCCCTGTCCCCGAGTACGAGGCGAATGGTGGTGAATCTGCTGAAGGGATTCGGTGTATTCTGGAAAAGGCGAACGCCAGAGTGTGACGGACGGACGGCCGTTTCCTCCTCCACACCCACATCCGGACACCCGAGCCAGTTTATGACTCTTCTTATCACGTGCCAGTTGTTGTCATAGCCTATCTCGGGGCGAGAGGCTATCCCTTCGAAACCAAACCCGAAATAGACCACCCGGTACGTGCCGCTGTCGTACTTTATCGCAGCGCAATCGCCGGGGCCGTACATGATTATGCTGTCGGCGCCGGCCAGAGGGGCAATGATGTCCTGAGAGTTCTGATTCCCGGCGCCAGGGCTGCCGGCAGTCAGAAGGTGTAGCCCATCCGCAATCTCGTCACCCGCGATGCCGTCCAGAATATGGTCATTCGTCGTCGCCTGGACGAAACTCGCGTGCAGATAATTGGAATAGAATGGATCGGTCCCTATGTCCTGACCGATGTTCTGTCCTGTTATGAAGAGAAGCCCGCCGTTATCGAGGTAGCTCGCCAGATCAGTCTGGTCCTGAGCGGTAATGGTGTTATCGGCTTCGTCTCCAGTCAGCCATATAACAAGACAGTAGTCGGGAAGCGCCGCGCCAGCATAGCCCTGACTGAAGACATCCCACTCATCCCAGGCCACAGTGACAGCGTCCAGAGCATTCTCGTAGAAGGACTCGTAGAAGCCGTTTCCGTCATCATCCACGATCAAGACATCAGGATGCCCGATCATCAGCTGAACAGTGTCCTCCACGTTGTAACTCGTCGGAGAGACGTTTATCTTGACCAGGAACGTTACGCGGTGCGGATCGAACGCCGGAGAGACGTCGAACACAAAGGGCATCGCCGTGTTGCTCGCGCTGTCGCCGTTGGCGAGAGACGGAAAGACCACAGTGGAGTCTACAAGGTAGATACCTGTGTCCGACGTAGCAAGAGTCGCCTGGACAGACAGGGCATTCAGCCAGCACTCCTCGTTCTTCAGCCATACCACAAGAGAATCCCTTTCGCCCATCTCGGGCCTGCCATCCCCGTCACCGGAACCGCCGTCCAGCACGGTCACGTCTCCAACTATGTGGACATATGATCTGACAGACGTGCCCAGAGTCCTGAAGACATTGATCCTACCCCAGCCGAGTCTCCCTTCGTACCCGGGGTTCAAGTGGTCGATGCTGTCGCACGAGCAGTGGCTGTAAATGTGGCTCTCTATCTGTGCATTCGTCCACCCTGGGTGCATACCCTTAAGAAGAGCCACCATCCCCGTCACGAAAGGTGAAGAGACTGATGTTCCGTAGCTGGATTCATAACCATTGTTCCATGTGGTCGTGAGGATATTGTCACCGGGAGCACAGACATCGACCTGGTCGCCGTAGTTCGAGTAAGACGACCGGTGATCGCTTGCGTCTGTGGCGGCCACACACATAACGTTGTCATACGCGCACGGATAGTGGAGCGACTGAGTGCCGTCATTACCAGCGGAGGCGACGATCACAACGTCCTGGCTGTACGCGTACTGAATGGCAGCGTTGACGCTCGGCGTGAACGTGTAACCGCCCCAGGAATTGCTAATCACGCAGGCTCCCTCGGCCACGGCATAGTACATCGCCTGAACCGCCTGGTTGGTGAAGATCGACCCGCCGGAACCGCACCTGAAAGCTATGCCCCTGCAATCCCAGGCAAGTCCGGAAACGCCAATCCCGTTGTCTGTGACAGCGTTGGCTATGCCGTACGTATTTGTGCCGTGCTGGCTCCCCTCGACTCCGTCCGGCCGGGGGTCATTGTCCCATCCCACGAAATCCCAGCCTATGACGTCGTCGTCAAAGCCGTTGCCGTCGTCGTCGTAGAAGTTGAGATCGCCGCCGTTACCGGTGGGCAGTGTGTCAAAGACCCCGTTTCCATTGATATCCTCGGCAGAGTTTATCCAGAACCCGTATTTGAGGTCATCGTGTGTCCATTCTACGGCGGAATCTATGAACCCAGTCACCGCAGAACTGTCACCCCTGGATATGTCCCACCCCTGCGCAGCCTGAATGGTTCTGAGAGCCCATTGGTTCGGGAATCTGGGATCGTTCGGTTCAATGTCGACTCTGCAGACATCATTGGGGGTCGCCCACTCCACGTTTGCATCGATCTCATACTCCGCGACCACGGCTCTAATGTCAGAATCCTCTGGCAGATCGAAACAGTACATCCTGTCCAGTCCGTACTTCTTGGCATTCTCGTTCATGTTGTCATCCCACCAGATGAGCTTCTTTCCTTCGTAGATGCCGTGCTTCTTGTTCAGCTCATCGACAGACGGGATACCGACGACGACATGACCATCTGAGTACCCAACTGCCACATCGCGGCCAGCTTCTGAAGTGAAGCATACGAGCAGCTCACCGGGCACATAGCCCAGAGGGTAATCCCCGGCTGAAGCCAAGCCAAAAAGAAGAACTATCCCCACCAAAGATATGCACATCGCAACACAACGCATTTCATGCCCTCCCTGTCGTACTCTCCTCTTCCAAGCCATTCGCGACAACAGCATCACGCTATTGTATTCAGGATTCCTCTATTTGACCAACACAATCTGCCTCGAG
>Ga0180438_10009162_pt1 | contig 12399 bp, 9 predicted proteins | sample SS_ome_12_FD_132455 | JGI IMG/M metagenome (GOLD analysis project Ga0180438, IMG submission 132455) | Hypersaline lake sediment archaeal communities from the Salton Sea, California, USA - SS_3_D_2 metaG | ecosystem: Environmental > Aquatic > Non-marine Saline and Alkaline > Hypersaline >...
ACAAGCGCCGAACAAGCGCCGAACAAGTTCCGAACGAACCTCCGACAGATGGCCAACAACCGGCCGACTGAGGCCCGACATTTGTGGAAGACGCCGTGAGATTGGGGCTGCATCGGCCGGGCGAGAATACCGCCCCTACCGACCTGTCACGCGAAGCATCGAGAGTCGCTATAATTGAACGCCCTGCCCACGGGCAGTCGAATTCCACCAGCACGATCCTTCTCTGCTACGGAGCACCAAGATGCGGCGACCTCACGATTCACGACGAAGAGACATCACCTTGGCCCTGGCCGGCCTCTTGGCTCTTGCCTTGCCGGGTCGACTGGCGGCGGAAGTCACGATTACGGAAGTCGACAAGAAGCTCCGCGTCGAGATCGACGGCGAGCTATTCACCGAATATGTGTATCAGGAATTTCCACGGCCCTACTTGTTTCCGGTATTGGGACCGGGTGGTGAATCGATGACACGAAGCTGGCCAATGAAGGAGGGGGTGCCGGGCGAGCAGAAGGACCATGTGCATCATCACTCCATCTGGCATGGCCATCAGGCCATCAGCGGGCACGACCTTTGGCACCAGGGTCGCGGCAAAGGAACGATTGTGCATGAAGAATTATTGGAGACCACCAGCGGCGAAGTCGGCACGATTGTAACCCGGAATCGATGGCTGGCCCCCGATAAGACAGTGCTCTGCACTGATGAAACGACGCTGCGGTTCTTTGGTAAGGACGGCGGCCGGTTTATCGACTTCAATGTCGTGATGAAAGCGACCCACGGCGATGTGGTCTTTGGCGACGAGAAGGACGGCTTTGTGGCAATGCGCACCAATCCGGCGCTGCGAATTAAGAATGCCGAAGGGAAGCGAGGAACCGGCTCCGCCCTCAACTCGGAAGGGCAGCGTGATGCGGAACTTTGGGGGCAGGCGGCCGAATGGGTTGACTACTGGGGACCGATCGATGGCAAGACCGTGGGCATCGCAATATTTGACAACCCGGCGAATTTGAGACACCCGACGACCTGGCACGCCAGAGACTACGGCCTGGTAACGGCCAATCCGTTTGGTCTGCACTTTTTCAGCGGCGAGAAGTTACCCCGCGACGCGGGAGAGTTCACGCTGAAAGCGGATGAGGAGCTACCGCTCCGCTACCGATTCTACATCCACGAGGGAGACGCGACCGAGGCCCAAACGGCCGAGCACTACAAGGCCTACTGTGAAGAAACCAAGGAGTGCAAGTGAGGCAGAGCCGAGATCCGCTTGGTTTAAGGAGCCGGGCTTTTCTCAACGATCTGGTAGACGGAGAGGTCATATTCCTGGCCTTCAACATCACCGATGACGGTGACGACGACATTTGTGGCGCGGCTAAAGTGGCTCGCCGCAAAGGCCAGTGAGGAATTGCCATTATTGACGGAAGAAAGCGGCGGATTATTGGCCTGCGATATCTCGAGGTAAATACGCTGGTCACCGTGACTATTGGCCGCGAAGAAATAATCGCCCTTGGCTTCGAGCGCGACATTGGTGGAATCGGTGAAGAGATTGCCACGCGCGGTTGCCAGAGACCGCTGGGCATCGATGAGGGAGCGGGCTTCAATGCGATAGCGCCGAAGCTTCTCAAAGTGAGTCTTCGCCTCGGCGATTCCGTATTGAATTCTTTCCTCGGGCGCACGCCGCCGCCGCTTGGCAATATAGACCTGCAGCGAAATCGGTGCATTGCCAGCGGTAGATGTCACCACTGCTGTATGCTCATCGGAATTCGTGAACGGGAGGCCAAGAAACTTGACCCAATCTGTTGAGGCAACATTGCTGAACCGGTTAGGCAGCCCGCTGAGTGCCTCCGAGCCTCGTAAGATGGATAGCGTCACGGGCTTGTTATTCTGCCCGGTAGAGCCGATCGCGAGCCCAAACTGCGAAGGTTCTGCGGCGAAGTCTCGGCGGAGTTCAACGCTTTCATTCTCCAATGCAGCCGGCTCCGTCTTGCTCACAGCTTCCTCGAGAGTGACCTCATAATCTCCGTATAGCGAGAGCAGATTTTTCCATTCATCGACGATACGCTGTACTCGCGTCTCGCGGTGCAATTCTCGGCCGGGTTGATAGTGGCGTGCTATTGCCGCGGTCCACCGCTCGGTGCGCGCAGCCTGATTTGCGTCGGCTGTTCCCTCGATAAGCTCCTGAACCAGGTCCACTCGCTGTGCAAAGTTGATGTTGGCACCGGAGGTTATCCTCGTACCTGCCTTGGAGACGCCTATCACCGTGCCCGCGTTGAGTACACCCACCACCTGCCCCTCGCTATTCAAGATCGGGCTGCCACTGGCTCCGCCTGCGGCGGGTAGCGCGTGGTGTATCAGGTGACGGTCCTCATAGCCGGCGTCGGTGGCTCCGTAAAAATCGGTGGTGGCAATTACATATGCCGCGTGCGAAACCGGAGTCGGCGTTTTCGAATTCACCAGGCTCATGCCCTCCATGGGGAAGCCAACATAGCCCACCGGTGTTAATCGGTCCACGGTTTCCAGCAACTCGCGTGGCGCCAGTGGCAGAGCCTCCGGCAAGTCTCGCGGGTCGTCCAGGAAAAGCAAGGCAACGTCCCCACCCGGCCCGGGTGCTTTCACGGCTCGAAAACTTGCCGGGCCGGTTCGCGACCCGGGTGCGTAGTCATTCCATAGCTGCGTGAAGGCGCGATAACCAGGGTGAATCCGCACCGCTTTCACCCGCACCTCGGCGCCTTTACTGTTTCTCGCAATCATGCGTTCCTTATCCTTCAAGCCATTGAACAGTTCCGCCACGTGCGCGTTGGTGGCCAGCACGCCCTGCTCGCGTTCACACAACCAAGCCGTGCCGTGCGGCTGCTCGCCCCCTCGGTCATTCTGGATCGTGACCAAATAGACCGCATCGCTCGCCGCCCGCAGCGCGGCGCCCAAGGCCACGTCGTCATCGGGCTGCACATACTTCGCCACAACTCGTTGTACCGCCGCTTCCTGGTCGTCGCTCAGCTCATCCAATTCCTGCAATCGCTCGCCTTGCGAAGCCAATCGCTCACGCTGGTCGGCAAGCGACTTCCACAGCCATCCGCCCGCGATAACCAAGGCTAGAATGACGACCGTGGTGACCACCGTCGCGCGCCGCCCGCGATGTGCGGACTGTCGCAATTCCTCCATGACACTGGCTTTGGTCGGAATCGCTTCCTGTTCTTCGGTGACCAAGTACTCCGCATTCAGCGAAGCGTCGAGTTGAATCACCGGCCCCTCTGGCCCAAGTTGCAGCCGCGAGTGATTCAGGATCTCCTGATCGTCCATGGCCGGCTGGCCGCCAACCAGTACCAGGTTACGTCCGTTGAGCACGAGGCGATAACGGCCAAGCACGCGCCGCAGGGCACAATGCTCGCGGCCGACTCTCGTTTCTTCGGGCGGAAAGACCACATCGCACTTCGACTCATCTCGCCCGATGGTCACCTGCTCATGATCGTCGCCCAATTCCACCACTTCGCCCGCGCGAGCCCCACCGATAAAGCGAATCGTCAGCGGCATGGTCTATGACCTCTTCGAGTAGGAGTCAACGGAGGTGGCCGGTGCGTCGTCAACCATCAAGCTAAGTGGAGGTCCAACCGAGGTCAAGCATGACGGCGGCGTTTTTTCTTGCCTCCTGCCCCACGGCATCTGCATACGCTGTCCAACTCAACCAATTGTCGGCCATCTGTCGGAGTCTTGTTCGACTCTTGTTCGGCGGATGTCGGGTGTTCGTCGGTCGCATGCTCGCCACATGTTCGATCGATGTCTGCCCTGATCGGGCGCTTACCCTCGCCAGGGGATTGTTCGACCCACATGCCAAGCCGGTTGGGGGCAGATCGGCCGCGTCCCCGCTTGCCAGTTGAGCTACTTCCAGATTGTCAAAGAACGCCCGCGCGGAGAAATCTCTGGTGGCCCAACTGTTGTGCAGTGGCCTCCTGTTGTGCGGTGGCCAGCTGTTGTGCGGTGGTCTCCCGACCGCCGCACCCGCCCAGCTTGTCGTTTGTAGGGCGGTCTTCCGACCGCCCTACCTCGAGACCGTGACCTACGTGGCACCGACAGAACACCCCTGAGAGCTTCTCCAGCGGCAGCTGAAACATGACATCCCAGCCGCCGGTCAGTATAGCGAATACTGTTCAAATGTCAATGTACCGAAATCGTCCACTCGCAAGACTCGCTGGTGATACGAGGTTGCGCCCGACCCGTTTCGTCTTGCACGATTCGGCCATCTGTGGGACCTTTCGTTTTCTTAGCTGTGGCAGTGCTAGCTGCCGGTGTTGGCGATTTCGTGTGGGGTGACGCAGATGTTGAAGAAGCCAGAATCGTATCAATTTAATGCCTGCCAGCTCCGGTTTCACTTGGCGGCGTTTTTCTTTTCTCTGTCTTTCTTGCCGATGCTACTGCCAGCCTTGCCGCTCATGGCGGAAGAGGCGGTCGGAGACGCTGCGGAGGCCGGAAAATCACCAGCGGCCAATTCCGAGCCGTCGAGTGACAAACAGCTTGGTGAGAGGCGGCCCACGAATGAGCATGTCCAGGACGATGCCCATCACCGCACCAATGCGACCTGTCTAGACGAGGATTATGGTCCGCTGATTGATCTGCGTCGCGAGTTCGAACGCATCCGGCGGGGCGAGGTCGAAGGACTTTCATTGCCCGACTATCGAATCGACGGTTGGGAGGAGACGCGGCGGGCCACCATCGCCGCTTTCAACCAAGGGCAATACAAAGAGGCCATTCGACTGGCAGAGTCGCTCCGAATCGATGCGCGAAGCATGCTCGGGAAGAAGCACCTGGGCTATGCGATTTCTACGGAGATCCGAGCAACGATCTCGGGTATCTTAGATGAATATCCTTCAGCTAGGCACGATAACATTCTCGAAGCTCTGGAAATCTATCGGAAACAGTATGGCAGAAAACACCCTGCTTGCGCTGCTTGCCTGGTCAAACTCGGCAAAGTCTTAGCTCGGGGGACTCGTTTCAAGGAGTCTCTCAAGGTTCTTGGCGAAGCGAGAGAAATCCAAGAGGCTTATTACGCAGGGCCTCATGCGAAGACAGCGCATACTCTCGGAGTGATCTCCTACGCATACGCGATGGCTGGACGTACGGAAGAGGCGATACAGGCGTCGAAGCAATGCGAAGAGTTATTCAAGGCGAGCCAAGAGACCTTGGACGTCGTGCATGCCTTTGACCTTAACACTTACTCGATTGCATTAATTCGTCACGGGCGATTGATGGAGGCGGAAGGACTGCTGGATCGCGTTGATCGGATTCTGCAGCAAGTGACCCATGAGAAGGATCCACGTAGGTCAGCCGCGCGAATATCGCGGGCCATACTCTATACGTACCGGGCAGATCACATAAAGACCTACGAATATCAGAAAGCACTCCTCGCCGAGATTCAAGCTAGTTATGGCCGCGAGAGCCCACTGTATCTCGATGTCCTCAGCTATCTATGTGGCTCAGCCGACAAAGCGGGGCACGCCGATCAGGCGAGAAAATACCACGAAGAACTTCTCGGACACATCGCTCGAGTCTACGGTGAGAACACCTTGCGATACACCATCGCCGTCCATAACTTTGGCATCCACTTCCTTACTCATGACAACCCCGGCGAGGCCGAAAAGCATGTGGAGACGGCGCTCGATCTCGTCAAAAATCGCAACTTTTACGAGCATCCGATTTACGGAAAGGCTATTGGATCTCTTGGTTCTATCAAATTGGAGCAAGGTGACCTAAAGGCTGCCGAAGAGTTGCTGACAAAGTGTGTCGATATTTCGCGAGAGCGTGGCAGACTGCAGAGTAGCACGCATGTGTATGCAAAACGGGAACTTGGGGAATTGCGCATTCGCCAAGGTCGGGTATCCGCCGGCTTGGAGCTTCTCGACGAAGCGATTGCCATCCAAGAGGCGATCAGCGGCCAGGACCATCCAAACGTGAAAGAACTCCGAACTCGCCGGGAGCAGGTGGCAGCCAAGATAGCGGATGAGGCCTCGGCTCGTCCTTGAGATGTGAGACTCGCAACCACAAGCCGTGAGCATCGTTGACGTCAGGCGAAGGTAGTTTTCTAGGTCCCTCACTGACGTTTCGGGCTATCTGCGATAAGAGTCGATTGATGACTTTCCCCTGTGGAGCGGTCGGGAGACCACTCCACAACAGAGTTCACCGTGGAGCGGTCGGGAGACCACTCCACAACAAGGCGCTCCGCATTTAGCTGGCTGTTGAACAGGGAGTGTATCGCGACGAATCGGGGCATTCTCGTCAGGTCATCGGCAAGCCGTGAGCGTCGCGACCGTCAGGAGACGGTTGTTTTCTCGTTCCCTCACTGACGTTTCGGGCTAGCTGCGATAAGAGTCGATTAATGACTCTCCCCTGCCAGGACCTGAGGGCCGTACTCCAGAAACTCGAGATTGCCGAGTCGACGCTCGACCGCTGGCGGAACGGGCACCGCTACAAAGTGAGTGATGGTCGGCGGCGGCAAGCAAGTCTTGCGTTCCAGGCCGTCCCGATGTCACTGGGATTGTGAATGTTGAACAATGAGTCCTGGAATCGCCTGTCGGAGAGCTCGCACCTGTTCGGTGGTCGTAGGCGTATTCTGGATGTATAGCCGTTTCAGGTTCTTTAGCCCCGCCAGCGGTGACACGTTGGAGGCTCGCGTGTTATCGAGATTAAGGACTTCAAGGCTCTGCAATTCTGCGAGCGGTGTCAAATCGCTCACATCCGTACTGTAAGAAATGAGTTCTCTGAGTTTCTTCAGGCCCACCAGCGACGACAAACTGGCCACCCGCGTGTGGCAGAGATAGAGACTTTCAAGACTCTGTAATCCTTCGAGCGGCGACAAATCGATCACGTCTGTCTGGCTGAGTTCGAGATGTTTGAGATTTTTCAAGCCCGCCAGCGGCGACAAATCGGACACACCCGTCTGGTTAAGTTTAAGGACTTCAAGGCTCACGAGGTCTTTCAGCGGTGAGATATCCGTCACTCGCGTATTGTCGAGTTCCAGTTCGACCAAGTTAGTCAGCGCCGCGAGCGACGACAGATCGCTGACTGGTGTGTCGTTGAGATGCAGCGTGCGGAGTTTTTTCAAACCGGCCAACGACGACAAATCGGCCACCATCGTCGAATTGAGATGAAGCTCCTCGAGCTCAGTCAAGCCCTCCAATAACGATAGATCGGTCACCGGAGTTTTTGAGAGCCCCAGGTACCTCAATTGTCGGAGCTGAGCGATCGGCGACAAATCGCGAATGAGAGTATTCTTGAGTCGGAGTACTTCGAGACTTGTCGCGTTGGCAAGCAGCGAAAAATCAGTGATGTCCGTGCCCATAACGCTAGGTTCGGAGATCTGAATGCCTCGTAGCGTTGGACCATAGCGGCGTTCTGACTCTGTTTCACAACAGGTAAGTTTCCTCTTCCATGGGTTGTAGGAAAATCCTGCGACAGTTCTGTCAATGTGCCGCATCACGTACATGGTCCAGCCATCTTCTGTCTCCACTCTGCTGTCACGAGACATCCAGGTAACTCTCTCAATCCACTCGATAACGGGCCCCTCAGTACCTTGCTGCTGAGGTTTCCTAGCAGCTTGCTGCCGAGGTTCCCTAGCCGGCCATGGTACGCAGGCGAATAAGATCGCGCATAGCGTGGTTAGAATGAGCAGCGTCCGCAGACGACACTGAAACCAGCGGCGGCGAGGTCTTTCGGTGGTCATCGGTTTTGTCTCAATTGCGATTGTCGAGACAGCAATTGTAGTTCTCAATAAGCAGACGGACGGGCCCCCAGGCGAGAAGCTAGTCTCATTGTAACAAGATCGCGGTGATCGGTCGGCGAATCGCTCAGGAAACAGGGCGCCTGGTGCCGGGTGCCCACTCACCTGCTGGTCAGCCGGTGCTGTTACGAGTGATTCGGCAGGCGTAGCTCGAGCAACTGATGCGATGTGCGAGGTCGGGGTTTGCACTGGTAGCGAGCTACCCGTGGCACCTGGCCGCCATCGGCATTGCGGTGAGCATCACTCCCGCCACTTGGCGGCTGTTCTCTAGGTCCCTCACTGACGTTTCGGGCTATCTGCGATAGGAGTCGATTAATGACTCTCCCCTGTGGAGCGGTCGGGAGACCACTCCACAACAGAGTTCACCGTGGAGCGGTCGGGAGACCACTCTACAACAAGGCGCTCCGCATTTAGCTGGCTGTTGAACAGGGAGTGCAGAGCGACGAATCGTGGCATTCTCGTCAGGCCATCGGCAAGCCGTGAGCATCGTTGACGTCAGGCGAAGGTAGTTTTCTAGGTCCCTCACTGTCGTTTCGGGCTATCTGCGATAAATTCCCTCGGTGACGGTTCGGGCACTTTCTTCGCTGAATGCTCCGCATTCAGCCGTTACTGAACACGGAGTGCAGAGCGCCGAGCCACTCGGCTCGGCGCGGGTACTTTTGTCGCTGAATGCTGAACAGGGAGTGCAGAGCGACGAACCTGGCTGCTCTTGGACTCACCTGCCGGGCCGCCGGAGTTTCGCCCTCCCGCCGGCAGCTTATCGCTCACGGATGTGCCCAGTCCAAGTGCCCGGTTCGCGTTGAACCAGCGAGGTCTCCCCCTGGCATTCTCAGGCAAGAGCACACCGCAACAGCCGCTCGTTATCACCGAACTCGGTGAACTCGGCGGCAATATGCTCTTCGTCTCCCGGGCATGCCGCTTCATTGGCCGTGTTGAATACGGGAAATATGGTCATTTGCGAAGAATAAGTGATTGACATGACGTGGGGGGGTCGGGTAGCATCCTTCGCGTGGGGGGCGTCCGCGCAACCGGGCGTTTGAGAGAGACATATCCACTTTGGTCGAACGCCAACGACTTTCGCCTCCTACGCTGAATCGATCCTATCGCCGAGGAGACTCTACCATGTTCAAGCCATCGCGATTGCTCCGTTTCGAACAGCTCGAAGACCGCACCCTGCTGGCCGTTACGGTCGGTTTTGAAAATGACACGATCGTGGTGCGCGATGAAATCGGCGAAGACAATGACGTCCTGATCAAGCAGGTAGGAGATTATTACCTGGGGATCAAGGACCACGGCGAGAAGGTGAAGTTAATCGACCTGCGGGAACACAAAGGGCCCTGGAATCTCGACGTCTACTTGGACGGTGGTGACGATCGTTTGGACATCGAGGGCCTGCAGTACAAGCTCAAGCGGTTGCGGATTCACACCGGAGGTGAGCTGGGCGAGCAGACGACCGACACCGACAACGACATGGTTCGCATTCGTCACGTCAAAGCATATGGAATCGCGATCGATACGGGCGCGACCATCGGTGAGAAACATGTCCATCATGAGCCATCGGTGGCGTTCGTGAACGGGTCGTACGAGGATTACGAAGACACCGACAGGGTGGAAATTCATCACACGTTCGTGCATGGCGATGTCATCATTCGCACGGGTGCGAAGGCGCATATTCCCGTTCAACTCCACGACACGAAGGCGGTGACGGACGTCGCATCGATTGGTTTAATGACAAACCAGTTGAACGATAACGACATGGTCTATGTCGGCGAAGCCCGCATCGCCGCTGGTCGGCTCGACATCGATACGGGAACGCACGTGCATGCGACCGTGTGGCACAATCAGAATTGTCTGGACGATTGCGAGCCGGCGAATTCTCTGGAGGCCCAGTCGCTCAGCGAGGTCGACGAGGTATTGGCCACGCTCTACGACAACGATCGTGTGAAGGTGAAGGACACGACCGTCTATGGCAACGTGAAGATCAGTACTGGAACCGAGGCGGCCGTATCGTCAGGCGGGACCGAATTCACAGCCCTGGCGTTTGAAGAATACGGGGAACAGCCGTATCAGTTGGGGGTCTATCTCGACGATCAGGACATCGTCGAAATCATGGGAATCGAAGTTCGACATATCGGCGAGTATTACCACGGAATGGCCAAGTGGGGCATGCACAATCATAAAGCTTCTGGTAATCTTTGGGTTCGAACCGGCGCCAGCCTGGAAAACACCGATCCGTATGTCTATCTTGCCGTTGGTGTGAACGACAACGACGATGTGGCGTTGAAGTACGTGCAAGTCCACCATTCGATTCACATTAAGACCGGTTTGAATCTTGGTCAGCCGACGGTTGGCGTTCCCGACGGCAACCATGTTAGCGACGTCGATCGCGTGATGATGAAGAAGGTTCGACAAGTGGGCGGCCACGGCACAACGAAGTTTGAGCTGGGCAAGGATGACGATTACCTCTATTTGGACTATGTCGGTTTCCGTGGTCCGTCGATGTTCGATGGCGGCGATCATCACGACACGAAGAAGGTTTCGAGTACCTATCATCCGTATTTCTACCCGATCTTCGTCAACTTCGAGGCGATCCACGGTGAGGGGTCCGTTGGTTAAGGCCTCTGCCGATGGCTTGTCACCCAAAGCTCCGCGTTCAGCTGCCTGCTGAAGAGCGGAGTGTTCTTCGATAGACCTTGCGGCTCGTGCTCACACTGGCCGGGCCCGTGCCACGCCGCCGGAGTCTCGCCCTCCCGCTCTCAAGAGATCATGCCGAATCGCTGCTCCGCGATGTGCCGGCGACCTGACGCAAGCCCTCTGTCACTCTCCCGAAAAAAGGTTTGACACCAAGGCTGGGACCGATACGATGAGGGCACGATCTCTTGTCTCGCTCCTGCTGTGTACGTCGACCGACGTACTTCCTCCTAGGAGAAGCTGATATGAGCAGAAACGGACTGGCCGCGATGACGTTGGCGATGGCCGTTCTTACGGTGGTCCCGGCTCGTGGTGAAGAGTACCGCAAGTGGACGAGCGCCAAAGGTAAATTCGCCGTCGAGGCAAAGCTTGTCGAGTTAACCGAGGATGCAGACGGCGTTATCGTCGTGGTGATAGCAAACGAAGAGGGCAAACAGACACGCGTGCCGCTAGAAAAACTTAGCGCGAGAGATCAGGGTTACGTCGAAGGTCGTCAAGCCAGCCGAGCAGGGTTGGCGGACATCGGTCGCAAGCCGGATGGCGAACTCCCACCTTCCGAGGACATGCCGAGTACCGGTGATTGGAAGATTGTCTCGGCCTCCGCCAGAGCGGCGATCAAGAAATACGAGAGGGCCGAGCGAGACAGGATCGAAAAGAATGGCAAACGACTCGACCGCAACCAGGAAGAACTGGCGCAGGCTCTGAAGAGGGCCGTCAAAGCCGCTAACAGAACTGGAAATAAAGACGATGCGGCTCGCATTCGGGACGCGATCGCGGACTTGAGCGCAGGTTATGTGGGGGCAGAGAACGGACCGGCCCTCCCCGAACTTGTCTTTGGCAAGTGGTTTCCGCTGCTTTCATCGCCAGACCATCTCACCGGATGGGACAGGTCGAACGACCGGATCCGTTATTCCGATGGCATTCTGGAAACACGAGAGAACAAGTCCGTAAAGTATGCCATTGTTGTTAGAGACGTCGGTGTCCGTGCCAAGGTCAAGAAGGAGGCATCTGGTGGCAATACCACTTTGACGCTCCGGGCTAATGATAAAGGCAATTACAGCGCTTGGAATCACGGCCGCAATTTTGGTATTGGAAAGGTTGTTGGCAACAATTGGGTGGACTTGACTTCGGACCAAACGCCAAACGCCCTTGGTGATTTCTTTGAATTTAAGTTTGTCGCGGTTGGCGAGACACTGACGGTATCTGTCAACGGGGAACCATTGCTTCAAGCCCGAGACACGACCCATACGGCGGGTGCCGTGGCGGTCGGAGGAATGGGCGATAGTCTCTTCAAGGATGTCGCCGTGTTCATTCCGGAAAAAGAATCGCTGATCGCAGATAATCGCAAGGCGATCGAGAAAAAAGGCGGATCGGTGGCACGCAGAAAGCCATCGCGACAGTAATTCGGGCGTGTGCGGGCACGCATCTCCTGACCAACTCGTGTTTTGTGCATGTGGATGTACAGGCGTCTCTCTGGGAGTTGTTCTAGTTCCTGGACGGACAACTCCGTCACAATCAGGGGAGGTTGTGCCGCCCGATCGCGCAGAAAAAAAGCCGTCCCTGCGATTCACAGGGACGGCTTTGGATTAACGAGTTTCATTGCCGTGCTTAGGCAGCCCCGTGGTTAGGCTACCCGACGACGGCGATAGGCGACCAGGCCCAGGCCGACTAGGCCGAACAGGGCCATGGCGACGGTGGCCGGCTCCGGAACGACCGCGCCACCGACGATGACCAGATCGAACGGCACCAACGGCGCGCCGAGTCCGGTGCTGACCGTGTTGTCGGTCAAGAAGGCCATCAAAGCGGCCAGGTCCATGCCGATCGGGAAGACAAAGCCGATGCTCGCCGGCAGTCCAGGTGTGCTCAGTGCGGCTTCCGCCAATTCGGTCGACAGGCTGGTTGTGACACCACCGAGAATCGGCGTGTGGCCACCGGCCAGAAATCCACCGGCACTC
>Ga0180438_10009163_pt1 | contig 12396 bp, 9 predicted proteins | sample SS_ome_12_FD_132455 | JGI IMG/M metagenome (GOLD analysis project Ga0180438, IMG submission 132455) | Hypersaline lake sediment archaeal communities from the Salton Sea, California, USA - SS_3_D_2 metaG | ecosystem: Environmental > Aquatic > Non-marine Saline and Alkaline > Hypersaline >...
AGCGCTTGCACTGGGTGCATCGCTGGAAGAAGAAGTCAGGAAAGGTCATATCCCCGGACCTGGGATGCACGGAGGCGCCCCGATTGGCCGATTCAATACACTGAATCGCCTTCAGGCCGGCCCCTGCCGCATCGACCCGGCACTCCTGGATGCTCATGGCCCTTCTACCGCACCCCGCCGCGTAGATTCCGGTCCTGCGTGTTTCATAAGGAAAACAGATGAAATTCGAATCCGGATACCCATCAAAAAGCTCAAGATCACGAAAACCGGCGCCTTGTCGATAGGCCAGGTTCATGACCGGATCATCCTTCGTCGTAGGTACCATCCCTGTAGCCAGCACCACCAGGTCCACTCCCACCTTGATGTCCCCACCAAGAAGGGTATCCTTGGCCTCCAGCACGAGGGAGCCATTGCCATTTTCAGACACGCTCACCACGTCTCCCTTGGTCAGGAAAATCCCTTCGTCTTGCTGGGCACTCTTGTAGAAGTACTCGTTCTGTCCCAGGGTGCGCATATGTTGATATAAGATGTAGGCCTTTGCGTCGGCGTTGTCTTCCCGAACGTATTTGGCTTGCTTCAGGGCAACCATGCTGGTAATGGCGGCAGCATAGGGAAAGTCTTCATCCGAGCCCTGACCTGGACACTGGATAAAGGCCACACTGGTGGCCGGTTTCCCCGTCGACGGACAAGTAATCTTGCCCTGGCCCGCCATCTCTTCCAAGGCCACATTCGTAATAACATCAGGCAACTTCCCAAAGCCGAGGTGCTCATAGGTCGGTTCCTCCACTTTGGCTTCTTCTCCTTCGGCTTCTTTCGCCTCTTCCTTTTTGGCCTCCTCGGCCCCTTCGCCCTCGGCTGCCTCCGGAGCTTCTTCAGCCTCTTCTTTCAGCTCCCAGGGCTTCCAGCCCGTGGCCAGGACGACGGCCCCGAACTTCTCTGCATCGGGGTCGGTGCTCAGAATGGTATGGGGCGCATCAGGCGTGGGTTCTCGGGCCCCTGCAGCTTGGCCATCTTCCGCCAATTTCTCAAGGATGGCCGCCTCCTCTTCCTTGGACATGACATCCCACACGCTCTTGGTCCCTGCATCCTTAAAGGTGACACCATAGGCTCCTGGTTGCCCGGCAATGCGCGCAACTTCCGTACTGGTGCGAATCTCAATCTTGGGATCGGCTTCCGCCTCCTTGATGATCTGTTGAATCACCGGTTCTTGCATATCCTCATATGGATAGGACCATGGTGTCTGCTTGCGGAGCTTTGCTGCAAAGCCTCCCACTTCGGCTTCCTTTTCAATCACCACGGCTTCATAGCCCGCCTTGGCCACCTCCAGGGCCGAACTCAAACCGGTGACGCCACCTCCCAATACTAAAATGCGCTTGTTTATCGGCTCCGGAAGCTGATACGGCTCGGCGCGCTGTATCTTCTCAGCCTCTGCCATCCCCATACGCAGATAGTCCTCGGCCATCTCCTGAATCAGTTCATCGACCTGGGGGCCGCCTTCTTCCCCGGTCATGTTCTCCTCGTTAGGTTTATGACTCCAGACCACACCTTCTCTAAGATTGACCCTTTGCACAACGTTTGGGCCGAAATCAAAGACATCGTAGAGGACACGGCGGGAACAGGCGCAGATGACAACCGTGTTCACGCCTTCGTTGGCAATATCTTGCTTGATAAGCTCAACGCCTTCCGGGGAGCACAAAATGGGATGGGTCTTGCGGACTTCTATCTTCGGGGGAACTACCTTTTCCAACCGATCAATATCAAGGGCTTCTGCGATCCCGCAACCCTTGCAGATATAAACACCTAACTTCTTCTCCATTTCGTTACCTCCTAGCTGCTCACCAGAGTTTGAATAGCCTTAAGGGCCATGCCCGTGGCATGTTGGTTGGATGAGACCACATCTAACGGCTTCACCGCGCAACCTGTGGCAAACATTCCCCCTTTGTCAAGGTCTGAAATCACAAAGCCGTCAGGATCGCACTTGACATCACCTGGCAACCTCGTGTCCGCCGTGTTGGGGACCATACCAGTGGCCAGCACCGCCATGTCAACCGTCTCTTGGACTTTCTCCCCAGTAACCGCATCCTCTGCCACCACCGTGATGGCCTTTGTATCTGGGTCTTCCTGGACTTCAGCTACCTTTCCCTTAATGAAGAAAATGTTCTCATCGTCTTTGATCGTCTTGTAAAACTTCTCATAGCGGAATCCAGGAGCCCTGATGTCTATGTAAAACACGTAGATCTTCGCCTCAGGGAACTGCTCCCTTACATAGGTGGCCTGTTTCAAGGAGGCCATGCAGCAAATGTAGGAACAGTAGGGCAAATGATTCTCATCCCTTGAGCCTGCGCATTGAACAAAGGCAATCTTTGAGATCCCCTTGCTGTCCGACGGGCGCACGACTTTACCACCGGTGGGCCCGTCAAGGGACGCCAAGCGCTCCATCATCATGTTGGTGATGACATTCTCGTACTGGAATCCCAGGTTATCTATCTTTGACGCGTCATAGGGCTTCCAGCCAGTGGCCCAGATAACAGCTCCCACCTTAACATTGACGGTCTCTGGCTGCATCTCCAAGTCGATGGCATCGTACTGACAGGCCTCCACACACTTTTTGGCGTCGTCCGTGCCAAGAATCTTGGGGGAGATCACATACCGCATGGGAAAGGCCATTTCACTGGGCAGATAGGCCCCTGTCATCGTATCCATTCCAAAATTGAATTCATTGGGAATCTTGGTCGTGCAAACTCGCTCACACTCGCCGCAACATGTGCACTTTTCGTTCACGTAGCGGGGATTCAGTTTCACGCTCACATCGTAGTTGCCTGCCCCCCCTGAGATGCTCTGGATCTCCGCTAGGGTGTAAAAACTAATCCTGGGGTTGTCCTTGATCCGTCTGAAGTTGATCTCCAGGCCGCAAGTGGGAGGACACAGCTTGGGAAAGTAATGCTTCAATTGAGTCACCCTGCCGCCCAGGTAAGGATTCTTCTCCACCAGAATAACCCCGTAGCCAACCTCAGCAGCCTCCAGGGCTGCCGTCAGCCCGCTGATACCCCCTCCGACAACAAGTATGCTGCCCTTGGCATTTTGCTCTTCAGGTCTTTGTTCTTCTGTCATGCTCCTCCTCCGTCACTCTGAAATCATTTCCGAAAAATGCACATGATATGGCGAGAAAGACGCCTTGGGAACTCAGATTAAAAAAATCTCCAGGTGCCGCTGTTGCGGCACCTGGAGTCTTCACATGTTATCCCCAAAAACAGGGATGGCACTCCCTAGTCAGGGACAATCTTGACGTAGTCCTTCTTAAACAAAGACCACTCTCCAGTCTTGGGATCAAACTTGGAGTTGGTGTAGCAGAACCAATTTGCATCATCGGTGTTCGGGAAGTCGGCCCTGTAGTAAAATCCAGGATAGCGGGACTCCTCCCTAAACTGGATGTGCCGGTTATGGGCCTCAACGGTCCACAGCCGGTGTCTCATCTCATGGGCCCGGAGGAGTTCATGCAGGTCGCCGGCACCCAGTTTGAAAGAGTCCTCATGCATGACCTTGAACATATCCATGAGAATCTCCAGGTTCTTACCGCTGGTCTGATAGTAGGTGGCCCAGCCGCCGCCGTACTCGTTGGTGGCCTTCATCATCCGCATGGAAAAGCCCGAGGGCTTGATGTAATTGGGGTTGACGTCATTCATGGTGGTGTACTCATAGTTATCCAGGAAGAGCCTCACCGGCTGCCACAGGTAGTCTACGATCTCCTGTGTAGACTCCGTGGGCGCAGGAGCATAGTCCGCATTGTCGGTCACATATTGGACCATTGCCTTGGCGGCAATGCGTCCCTCGGCATGGGAGCCTGAGGAGAACTTGTGCCCTGAGGCGCCGACAACGTCACCGGCGATGAAGAGGCCATTGACGGTCGTCATGCGGTTATAACCGGTCTTGTAGGAATCGTCGTTCCAGTCTTCCATGGGCCCGCCAGCCCAGACACCGCAGCAGCCCGAATGAGAACCGAGCAGATAGGGCTCCGTGGGCATAATTTCTGAGTTCACCTTTTCAGGCTCCACGTTATTGGCGCACCACAGGTTCGCCTGGCCGCATGTCATATCCAGAAAGTCTTCCCAGGCCTCGGATTCGAGGTGCTTGAGTTCTTTCTTGTCCAGCTCTTTGGCGATATTCTGCAGGGCAGTAGCCGTGTCCATGATGATCGGGCCGCGGCCCTCTTTCATCTCTGCCAGCATGACGTGGTTTCTCAAGCACGTAGGCGTCACGGCCGCGTGGCCGTATGGTGCATACTTGTCGAGTTCCGCCTTGGTAAAATCACTGGCCAGATAGTTCTCACCCAATCCATTGACGCACTTGGCCTTGAACAGCAGGAACCAAGCGCCCACAGGACCGTAACCGTCCTTGAAACGGGTTGGGGTGAACCGGTTTTCCATCATGGTCAGCTCGGCACCGGCCTGCATGCAAAGGGTGTAGCCGGAGCCGGAGTTCCATACCGGAAACCATGCGCGCCCTTTGCCCTCACCCTGGGAGCGAGGCATGTAAATGTTTACCGCGCCGCCGCAGGCAACCATCGTGGCCTTGGCCTTGATGATAAAGACCTTGTTCTCGCGGACGCTGAAGCCATAAGCACCAGCAACGGTGTTCTCCTTGTTGGCATCCAACAGAAGCTTCGTGATGTAGACCCTCTCCAAGATATTCTCTTCACCAAGGGCCTTCTTGCCAGCCTCTGCCACGATGCACTTGTAAGACTCCCCGTTGATCATGATCTGCCATTTCCCCGTGCGCACAGGTGCGGACCCGCTTTTTAACGAGCCAAGCTCGACGCCCTTGGCGCCGTCGACGTTCTTCCCCGTTTCCGGGTGTTTCTTCCAAATGGGCAGCCCCCACTCTTCAAAGAGATGGACGGAGTCATCCACGTGACGGCCCACATCATAGACCAGATCATCGCGGGTGATACCCATGAGGTCGTTTCTGACCATCCTGACGTAGTCTTCGATCGGGTTTTCGCCAATATAGGTGTTAATGGCCGAAAGCCCCTGGGCTACGGCGCCGCTTCGTTCCAGAGCCGCCTTGTCCACGAGAAGAATGCTCTTGTCGCCAGCCCATTTCTTGATCTCAAAGGCAGCGCCACAGGCGGCCATTCCGCCACCGATAATCAACAGGTCGACTTCTCTTTCCTCCACTTCCGGGTCTCTTACCGCCAGAAGCTCTCCGGTCGGTTTGTTAGGTAATGCCATATCCGTATCCTCCTTAATGATAAATTCTTGGTTTGATCAAACGCTTCCTGACCGGCCCTCACTAGACCTGGGGCGTGCGCAATGCCGCACCGTCGGCCTCCTCAGTGGCGAGCAGGCCGGAGCTAAGATCCTGGCCCTTCAAATCTGCGTACGCGTTGGCCGCGCCTTCCGGGGTGGTCCGGATAGGGAACTTGAAACGCTTGATCATGCCGTTTCTGAACTTGCAGGTCCACATGACATCCTCGCTGCCTCTCATGGGCATGATGCTGGAGCCAAGGGGGACAAAATCAGAATAGCCTCTTACTTCAATGGCCTGGGTGGGGCAAATCTTCACGCAGGAAAAGCACTCCCAACACTGATCCGGTTCTTGGTTATAGGCCTTCATTGCAGTGGCGTCCAAGACCATCAGGTCATTGGGACAGATGTACATGCAGGCAGTCTTGTCCCCGCCTTTGCATCCATCACATTTTTCTTGAATTACGAAACTTGGCATTGATCTACCTCCTGAATCAATTTTTTTTACTACTCCTTTTAACCATGTGCGGAGAGATGTCTCAAACACGCACTCAGGTGACTGATCCTCTCCCACTTAACAGACACGCGCTTTCACATCCCCCCTTTCGACTGATTTCTTTCAGAAAGACCCCTAGAACGCTGTCAGGGATCTGATGGTTCAACCTGCAGCACCGCCGCCACTGAGTGGAAATCCGTGGCTTCACGCTCCTGCTTTTCCAATCCCTTCGGTAAACCGACGCAGGGCTTTTCGAAAAGGAGAAAAAAAGGAGGTGCTGCCCGGTCAAACCTCTGGTATATGGATCACTCTCCCGCCCTTTGCTTGACCTGATCTCAGGCGGGCCTAACGCATGCAAAATCACCCCTAGAATGCCGATTTGGCACCAGGGAAGCCGGGAAATGTTGTCAAGAAAGTCAAGGGTTTACGTAGTCCCCCAGAAAGTGCTCTCTGTCTATCACCACAGGAGCCTATTGTCAAGGCATTTTTGAAGTGGTTTTAAGGAAAAACTGCGCAGAAAACATGAACATAGGGCAGACCATGCGGACCCCATCTTAAAGGGCAGTGAGATGGGGCAGGCAACTTGTGTCGCCCCATCCATATTGACTTAATGGGGACTGAAATGATAGGGGAAAAAGGGGTGGCGCTTCAAAATGATGTCGCATTTGACATGGAGAGGGTAGGCAAGCATGGAAAATTTCAAGAGACTTCATATGGAAGACACCTTCCAGTTTTCTTGCCACCCCCAAATTGCGTGCTTTAACGACTGTTGCCGAGACTTGAATCAATTCCTGACGCCCTACGACATACTCCGTCTAAAAGGCGCCCAACAACTCTCATCTCAGCGATTCCTGGAGCAATACACCGAGTGTCACATTGGACCAAGGAGCGGCCTGCCAATAGTCTCCTTGAAAATGCTCCAGGACGAAAACCGTCGCTGTCCCTTTGTCGGCCCTCAAGGTTGTACCGTCTATGAAAACAGGCCTGGATCGTGCCGCACCTATCCCCTCGGTCGAATGGCAGCAAAAAACTCAAATGGAGGCCCTTGCAAGGAATCATACTTTCTCATCAAAGAGCCCCACTGCCTGGGTTTTAACGAGTCCAGACGATGGACAGTTGCAGAATGGAAGAGAGACCAGGGATTGAGTATCTACAATGAGATGAATGACTTAATCATGGAAGTCTTGTCTCTAAAGAACCGAAGCAAGAGAGAAAGGCTGACGCCGTCAGAAGACGATCTTTTTGCCATGGCCTTTTACGACCTGGACCGGTTCAGGGACTTTACATTTGAAAAAAGGCTTTGGGAAGAGTGTCCGTTGCCAGAGAATGTACTCGAGGCCATCGGTGACGATGACATCGCCCTGTTGCGCTTCGCCATGGAGTGGATAAAGGGGGCGCTCTTTGGAGAGGAGACATGGAGCTAAACGGGAAGGCCGCCCTTGTGTTAGGCGCCATTAAGGGAATCGGGAAAGGGATCAGCCTGGCCTTGGCCAAAGAGGGCGTCAAGGTGTATCTGAACTATTACGATTGGGAAGAATCTCTTCAGCAAATGGAACAGGACTTCCGTGATGCAGGCGCTACGTTTCATGTCGCCAGGACGAACCTCCTTGACACAGACGAGATTCCCTCTCTTATTGATCGTGCTGTGAGTAAATTCGGCCGTCTCGACATACTCATCAACAATATAGAGCGCGGTGGATGGCCTGTGGTCCACGGCCCGTATAACCAAGGGCAGTGGGACCTGGAGATAGCCACCACGTTGCGTGCCAAATGGTGGGTTTACAACTCGGCCATCCCCCACCTCAAGGCCTCGGGTGACGGTGTGGTGGTCAATATTTCCTCCATCGCCGGCCTCATGGGAAGGAGTGGCCCGGCCGGCCGGGTATTCAACGATGGATATGCAGCAGCGAACCGGGCTTTGTCATCCTTCACCGAGACCTGGGCACGAGAGTCTGCACCTGAGGTAAGAGTCAATGAGTTGATGCTCGGCTTGGTGGAGACACGCCACGGGCCGAAAACTCGAGGCTGGGACCTGCTGAGTGAGGACCAGCGCCAAGAAATCGTCGCTCATACGCCCCTTGGGCGAATCGGAACCATCGAGGACGTGGTAAAGGCAGCGCTCTTTATCATTCGGGACGCGCCTTTCATGACAGGCAGCACACTCAGAATTGACGGCGGCTATATCTTGGGTGGGGAATATTCAGAACCCATGCCAAGGGGAGTCCTCGAATAGGCAAATGGGTGTCCGCCAATCTTGATGGATGCGCAAAGAGTCAACTTTGCTCACCCCCTGACCTTTTCGGGCGCACTTGAGACGTTCAACTAAAATCCCAAGACTCTCCGCGTGGCGGATCAAATCCCGACTTGTTCGGACATTTCTTGACGCTGGATCTCTCAAGTGCTTTTTCCCAAAAATACTTCATCTCGCTCACAAAGAGTTTTTTGCCAGTCTATGAATCTTTACCGTCTCGTACTCTCCCTGGCTGGGATCAAAAGCAGGGGAACTTGGAAACTTTTCTTCAGGACCATCGAACTTGGTTGTGCGGTCTAAGGCAGATGTTAATAGAAGGCAACAATCTCTCCTTCAAATACCCCCATACCGATGCCTATGTGTTCAGGGACCTCATCTTCGAGATACCGGGTCCCGGTTTCCACAGCCTCTTTGGCCCCTCAGGGGCAGGAAAAACAACCCTGGCAAAGATTATTTCCGGGGAAATCAACACGCACACCGGTCACATCAGCACCAGCAACGGACAGGGCCGTATCTTCTATTCCTACAACTTGGAACGTCTGCCTCCATGGTGTAGCGTGGGAGAACACCTGAAAGAAGTGGCGCCCCCATCCAACAAGGACAAGCTCCACGATCTAACCCACCAGTTTGGCCTTGAGCCATGCCTGAATGGCCGATTCGCGCAGCTCTCTTTGGGACAACAGAACCGGGCCAATCTCGTTCGCTATTTGTTGCAGGATTTTGATCTCCTCATCATGGACGAAAGCCTTGCCAATGTTGACGAAGGCACCAAAGAACATATCATCCTCAAGACCAAGGACATGTTTCCCACAAGATCCTTTCTCTACATCTCCCACAATGTGCTGGAGGTCTCCAAGTTCTGCGACCACATACTAGTGCTCCGCAGCCCCCGGAAAATCCCTCAAGCGATCTCTGTAAAGGGCCAAGACCACAGGGCGGGTAGCCCCGCTGTAAAGAAGGACTTGGAGAGCACTATGTTAGAGGTGGTTCATGCTATATAGGCGCATCTATCAGTTCCTGATCGTCTATGTCGTGGGCTTGGCCCTACTGTTCACGATAAAATACACTGCAGGCCTGTCCGACTACGTCATACCCAGCCCTCGAGAACTCTGGAACACGGGGTGCGTCGTCTTTGGCAGATATGTATTCGACGTCATGGATACGCTCTTAGTGGCCATTATTGGCCATGTCTTGTCTATCTGTCTGGCAACGGTTGTGGGCATTTTAGGAAGACTAGCCACCTGGACAGGCTCCTTCATAAAGCTGGCGGCGTACAACATTCAAGCCTACCCCGTTGTGGCTGTGGCTCCCATCATATTTATCCTCCTTGGCGACGGTCTTTCCTCCAGACTCTTGATTGCCGCCATGATATGCTATTTCCCTTTGCTCTTGTCATTTATCGGAATCCTCTCACAGCCTGTGGTTGATGTTGAACATTTCTACACTGCCACGGGAAGGATGACCTGGCACCTGGAGGTCAAGATCCGTGCTTTTGAAAATATGAGCAAGCTCACCACCGTGATCGTGGGCAGTGCCACGCTTGCCATGGTCGGTACCATTGTCGCCGAGTTTATCGCCGCAGACGCAGGGGTGGGGCACCGCATCCGCATAGCCCTCTATCAGAGTGACTTGGCAAGGATCCTGGCAGCCCTCCTTCTGATCGGAATCTGCACCTCTCTCTATTTGGCCCTCCTTGAATGGATCGGGCACCTGGCTCAAAAGAGCTGGGACCAGCCAAAGACTACCTGAGGCCACGCTACTATATATTGCGCTTTTTTTTGGGGGGACCACAATATATGCTTGACAAGCCCTGGAGGGCGTGCTATGTAATAGTTATGCTGATGTATTTGATTCCCCTGTCTCCATGAACTTCTAACTGTAAATTTCAACCCTTACCGAACCGAGGCCATGCCGCGGCCTCTAGATTGACGCTGGGGCTAAAAGGCTGAGATCCATGGCGACGCGCAAGACAATACCATTGACTCCCAGATTTTTTCATAGGTCTTTTTGCCGGAGTCTGTGCCGAACGTGCCCCTTTTTTTTTCAGGGCATGCATAGGGATGCGCCAAGAATCGATCAGATAGGTAAACGAGTTTCGGCTCTGAGGGTCCCGCCATTATGTCCTCCAGAAATGTAGGCACGCTTGTGCTGCAAATATCACCCCTCAGAGCCGAATCCCCATTCTCATTGAACCCCCGGCTTCAGCCTTGAGGCCCGGGCGGGAATTCCTCCTACCCTGCTCTTTCTAGCTCATGGAAATCAGTGTTAAGCGGCAAAATCCTGCTTCTTGATCCAAGAGTGGGGTCTTGTCCTTGCTGGCAGTCGCCCAAACGAAAAAAAGGGGGTTGGACAAGGGCCAGCTCAACGGAAAGTCTTAAGAGGGGTGCATTTTGCTGCGTCAAAGAGCCTTGGGATTCCTTCTTGCCGCCGCTTGTGTGGCCGTGGCTTTCACCTTCCAAAGCTGCGGGGAAAAGGCGACCACAGACCTGGAGGATGTGACCTATCGGTTAAAATGGCTCTTCAACGTGAGCGTTACAGGTGGTCTTTACGCCCACGAGCACGGCATTTTTGAAGATCACGGACTACGAGTGACACTCAAGGAGGGGGGGCCGGAACGGGACGCTATCAAGGAGTTGGAACTCGGTCACGCCCAGTTTGGCGTAGCTTCAGCAGATCAAGTGATTCGGGCTCTATCAAAAGGGGCTCCCATCGTGGTCATTGCCCAGCTTTTTCAGGCAAATCCTCTCCAATGGATCTACAGACCTAAAATGACCTCTTTCAAGGCCGTCCAGGACTTGAAGGGAAAGACCATTGGGGTCACTTACGGTGGGAACGATGAAACCGTTATGCGGGCCCTTTTCGGCAAGTACCAAATCACAAATGACGAGGTCAGATTATTCAGTGTTCGATACGATTACACGCCCTTTTACCGCGGCGAGGTCGACTTTTGGCCCGTCTATAAGAATGCCGAGGGGGTGGTAATCGGCGAGAAACTCCGAAAGGGTGGCGAACTCGCACGCTTTGTCAACCCCGATGCCCTAGGGGTCCGATTTGTGGCTAACGCCGTCATTACCACAGAGGCGTTGTGGACTGAACGCCCCCAACTCATTAAAGAATTCATCGAGGCCCTCCTGCAGGGTTGGCAAATGGCCCTTGATCCAGCGAACGAAGAAAAGGCGGTGGAGACGACGCAACAATTTGATATGGATACACCTGTTGATCTTATCAGGAAACAACTTACAGCCACCAGGACATTTGTGAAACCGTCTCCAGAGACACAGATAGGGAGCATCGATGTTGCGGCTTGGGCTCAGACAGAAAGAATCATGGTAACCCAAGGCCTGATCCCCGGACCGGTACTTGTGGAACGGACGTTGAGGTCTTCTCTAGGGACGGCAAATCCCAAGTCCTGTATCAAGTAGCTTCCCTCCGCGCAAGCCTCGGAAGGCATGGGGCACTGGTGTAAACTTCCGATGCAGTCCGCCATGGGCGGATTTAAGGGCTTGGGGTAAGGCGAATGTGAGGTGCATGGCAGCCTAGGATCCCCGGAGAACACCGCTCAACGGAAAATCCACTCACTAACTAGGAATCTTCAGGCCCAGAGGAAACGGCCCAGTCTGGTATGAAATGGAGGATATGGTCCTTTACCTCTGTAAACTCCTTTGCCTCTATCTCCGCTTCCACCTCTTCAGCGTCAAACCAACAGATGGATCGGCCTCTGTGATCATAAACACTAAAAATCCGCTTCCCGTCTTCCCTGGGGTGTTCCATTTCCACCACCTCAGCCACGATCTGGCGGGCCTTTTCATAGGGTATGAATCGCGGTTGTTCCATAAGCACTCCTTCATCAAACCAATGGCGTCGGGAAAAAGATCTCTTCGTATAGATTCAGGGCATAGCGGTCGGTCATACTGGCGACAAAGTCACAGACTTTCCGTTCCTGGGTTGTACCCGGCGGGAATTTGCCCATCTCCATTTTCTTGAGTTCCTCTTCGAGCGCCTTCGGGTTTTCCAAAAAATAGTGGTACAATTCGGAGAGGATCTTCTTTGCCTTTACAAATTCTCCGTGTACCTGAACAGACCTGTAAACATTCTCATAGAGAAACTGCCTGAGTATCCCCATGGCCTCTGAAACCGCTTGACTTAGGGCAAGACGCATCTTCCCCGCTTCAACCTGGGTGGACGTCACAAGATCGCTTATCATGCATCTTACACGCTCAGAATGGGAATGCCCCAGAACGTTCGTACACTGTTTGGGAATCTGCCCCCGGTGGATAACCCCGCTGCGGATGGCATCGTCCAGGTCATGGTTGAGATAGGCCATGATATCAGCAAAACGCACCACCCGACCCTCCATGGACACAGGCATCTCATTGGAGTGCTCAAGCAGCACTGCTCCATACCCC
>Ga0180438_10009164_pt1 | contig 12393 bp, 9 predicted proteins | sample SS_ome_12_FD_132455 | JGI IMG/M metagenome (GOLD analysis project Ga0180438, IMG submission 132455) | Hypersaline lake sediment archaeal communities from the Salton Sea, California, USA - SS_3_D_2 metaG | ecosystem: Environmental > Aquatic > Non-marine Saline and Alkaline > Hypersaline >...
CCCTTTCATACTAATCGCCGCTCTCCTTGGTGCCCCCTGAAAGCTAGCTGCTCGTGACCGCTTCCAGCATACGGCGCCTGTTAAGCGGTCTTACGTTGCTCACGATCCACTCGCGCATGGCGCGTCCGTGGTCCGACTCCTGGGGGTACGATATGAACTCCAATGTCACCCCCAGCCGGTCCGCCAGCCGGCACGCCATGACTGGCCAGACGACGCCGATGTCGCCGGTGATGGCGATACTCCCCTCCAGACGCGCAAACCCTGACATCTCCATACGGAACGGCACGCCGAACAGCTTCGTCTTCGGTAGACCCCGGTTGACAGCTTCCTGGACGCCGCTATCCTGCCGTTCAACTTGCCACACTTTCTCGAGGGCCGGGTCAAGGTCGATACGGACCAGCGTTTTCCCTTCAAGCGAGAACGTCGGCTGTTCCTGCCAGGCCGCCCACAGACCGTGACCGGTGTACGTCTCAAATGGCCCGTCGTGTATCTCCTGAGTGAGCGCCACTGCTGATTCGATGATCACGTCCGCGCTCTCGAGCAGCCGCGCCAGCCTGGCCGTCCGTTCGGTGACGGTTATACTGTCGCCGATAGCCAGTCCCACCGCCCCGCCGCCTATCAACTGGGGGATGGTTACCAGGACCGGCAGGTCGCGCTCGGCGCCGATACCGATCATGGTGTGCTCGTCGGCCCCGAGCCCCGCGATCTCCTCGAACGTAGCACCACGGCCGCGCGCCAACGCGACAATCTCCTGGGCGATCCGCTCGGTGCGCAGCCCCATCGGGTAGCCCAGATTGCCCGCAGCCTTGATGACCTCCTCACCGGGAGCATCTTTTAGCCTGCCTATTAACGCTCGGTCGAGCGCGATCTCGTCGGCGATTTCCTCCATAGTCTCGTCGTCCAGAAGAGTCAGTTCGAACGAGCCGCCGCGCGGCAGGATAGCAGCCGGCAGACCAAGTGCTTTCCCGTCGACACGCTTGACCCGATCGAGCACGCCAGCCATCTCGTGGGCCACGACTGCAGAACTCGTAGTCACGCCGTCCACCACGCCGATCCGCATCAGCTCCGCGACGAGCGTAGTCACGCCCTCGTGGACATTCGGGCCGCTGCCCGTGACCACGACCACCCTGCCGCCACGCTCTTTGGCGGCGCCGATCCGATCAACCGCCGTGGCCACCCGATCGAGCGTCGTCCGGCTCAACCGGCGCTCCAGCGATTCGACCGCCTCCAAGTCGACTGTCATGCTCGTCCTCCCTCGAGAGCCCCGCGTTGTGCTACTCCAAACCCCGCTCGCGTAACATTGCCTCGGCGCGGGCGATATCGGCCGAGGTATCCACGCTGAACCCGCTGAACTCGTTGTCCCGGCAAGCGGTCGCCACCACGCGGATCCTGTAGCCGTGTTCCAGCACGCGCAACTGCTCCAGCGCCTCCACCTTCTCCAACGGCGTGGGTGCCAGCTCGGCGATCTTCAGCAGGAACTCGCGCCGGTACGCATAAAGACCCACGTGCTCGTACACGTCGTGCGGTTCGGCGTCACGGGGATACGGGATCAACGACCGTGAGAAGTAAAGCGCAAATCCCGCCCGGTCCACTACGACCTTTACCACGCCCGGATCTTGAAGATCGTCAGGGCTGGAAATCGGATGCATAAGCGTGGACATACCTACGGACGCGCCATCAAGCAGCGGCTGGACAACCTCCTCGATCATGACCGGGTCGATGAACGGCTGATCGCCCTGGATGTTGACAACCACCTCCACATCCATCGGTTGAACCGCTTCAGCCAGACGGTCCGTGCCGCTCGGATGGTCGGGCGAGGTCATGATAGCGCGACCGCCAAATCCTTCGACCACGCGGACGATACGGTCGTCGTCGGTTGCCACACATACTTCGTCCAGCACACGGGCCTGCTTGGATCGCTCATAGACGCGCTGGATCATCGGTTTGCCAAGTATCAACTCAAGCGCCTTGCCGGGCAGCCTGGTCGAACCGTAGCGTGCCGGGATGAGTCCTGCGACCTTCTTATCGCCCATATCGGTTCGTGCCCTTATGATTGCTACCGCGGACGCACGATTGTGGCCAAGACACACACTTCAGCGTTGGCGTTATCCCGGACACCTCAAGAAATTATATTCAACGCGCGCAGCCCCCGCTCCAGAGCGCGACTCTCTCCCTTCGTCAGCATGCGCTGGGGCGAGCGCGAACCGCCCGTCGGCAAATCTAGCAGCCGCAACATCTCTTTCATAACGGGGATGTAGTTCGACGTCCACAACAGCTTTCCCAGCTCGACGATCCTATGCTGCCAACGGTTGGCGGCCCGGACGTTCCCCTTGCGAAAGTTCTCGTGTATCTTGGCGAAAAAGTGCGGCACCACGTTGGCGGTCGAGCTGACGTTGCCGTGTGCGCCAAGTTGAAGCGCGTCCAGCACCATATAGTCCATGCCGCAGATGACCGCGAAGTCCTCTCTGGGTATGCGCAGATACTCAATGAGCCGCTCGAGCGAACCGGAGCTGTCCTTTATGCCGACGATATTCTCGTGTCGTCGAACAAGGCTCTCGACGAGCTTGGGCGTGAGCTCGTTCTTTGTGAGAGCCGGGATGTTGTAAAGCAGGAGCGGGAAATCCGGTGTGGTTCGCGCGATCCTGGCGTAATACTGCCGCAAAGCCCTCTCGTCTAGATCGTAGAAGTAAGGGGCCACTACTCCGGCGGCGTCGGCCCCGATATGGCGCGCATGTTCGGTGAGCTCGATAGTGTCGGGCGCGCTAGCGCATCCAGTGTGGACGATCAACGGAATCCGACCGCCTACTCGCTCAACCATGAACTCAGCGAAGGTTTTTCGCTCCTGCATAGACATGAGCGGCCCTTCGCCGGTTGTTCCTGCGATGAAAAGCCCGTCCGCACCCTTTCCGATGAGCCAATCAGCCAGCTCACCGGTCGCCTCGAGGTTCACTTTAGCACCGTTTCGAGTGAAAAGGGTTAACAGCGCAGGTATTATCCCCCGAAACTCGCTCATAGTACGTCTCCCACAAGTCTGCGCTACCAGCGCAGCTCTTGAATATCCGTCGGACGATGGGGCCTCAGAAAACCGACCAGCATCGCCGCGTATCGCTTCAATTGCCAATCGTATGAAAGGGTTGTCACGCAACGCAGCCTATTCTACCACACTGTTGCGAAAAATACGATGAGTGCGTAGCGTTGTCCAAGCAGCTTTCTACACTTAGATGTGACAGCGTGAAAGTGACGCCCCGACCGCGTCAAATACAGTCCGTGCGCTCTCAAGTACAGCTTACCGGAAAAGCGCCGGAAAGTCCGCGCATATGGAGTGGCTCAAAGGCGGGTTTACAGCTGTTTCTGCATCGAATCGAGAAACTCCTTGTTGTTTTTCGTCTTGGCCAGCTTGCCCATCAACAGCTCCAGCGCCTCGACGATGTTCATCTGGCTCAACACCTTGGTCAGCACCCAGATCTTGTTCAGTTCGGCCTTTTCCATGAGAAGCTCTTCCCGCCTTGTGCGCGATTTCAGCACGTCTATCGCCGGGAACACGCGTTTCTCCATCAATCGTCGGTCGAGATGGAGCTCCATGTTGCCGGTACCTTTGAACTCCTCAAAGATCACGTCGTCCATTCGGCTGCCGGTGTCGATAAGCGCGGTCGCAAGGATCGTCAGACTGCCTCCCTCTTCAATGTTGCGGGCGGCGCCGAAAAACCGTTTCGGCCGCTGGAGAGCGTTGGCGTCAATACCACCCGAAAGCACCCTGCCGCTGGCTGGCATCACTGCGTTGTAACCCCGGGCCAACCGCGTCATGCTGTCGAGCAGAATGACCACGTCTTTCTGGTGCTCCACAAGCCGCTTGGCCTTATCGAGAACCATTTCGGCGACCTGAATGTGTCTTTCCGGCGCCTCGTCGAACGTCGAACTGACCACCTCGGCATTAACGGACCGCTGCATATCGGTCACCTCTTCCGGCCGCTCGTCAATGAGCAGGACGATCAGGATTATCTCCGGATGGTTCGCCGTTATGCCGTTTGCTATCTTCTGCAGCAGCATGGTTTTTCCGGTGTACGGCGCCGCGACGATCAACCCTCTCTGACCTTTGCCGATCGGGCTGATCAGCTCCATTATGCGCATCGACAGCTCGGTCTTAGTGGTCTCGAGCTTGATACGCTCGTCCGGGTGAAGCGGCGTGAGATTGTCAAACAGGATCTTCTCCTGCGCCACCTCCGGATCGTCGTAATTTATCGCCTCGACCTTCAACATGGCGAAGTACCGTTCGCCGTTCTTGGGCGGGCGAATCTGACCCGAAATCGTATCTCCGGTCCGCAACCCGAACTTGCGTATCTGCGACGGCGATATGTAGATGTCGTCGGGACCCGGCAGATAGTTGTAGCCCGGCGACCTCAGAAAACCGAACCCGTCAGGCAATATCTCCAGAACACCCTCGCCGAATATCGAGCCTTCGGACTCGATCTTCGCCTGCAGTATCCTGAAAATGAGCTCCTGCTTCTTGAGCCCACTGTACCCGTTGATATCGAGCTCTTTTGCTTGCTTGTTGAGCTCGGATATCGTCTTCTTCTTCAAGTCCGCAATATCCATACCCTCTCTACTCCTCCTCTTAGCCTGCACCTTCTCTTCACACACTGCCACGCGCAGCATCACTTCAACTAACCGAGGGACGACGCCTGCGCCCTATCAGTCGTCCCCGCCATAAGATATGAGAACCTTGTTCAGCGATCACCTCCCGTCACAGACCGTTCGTCAAGCGGCCCCGGCTTGGTTCTTGCCGGCACCTCGGTCAACCTGTTCACGAATGACTTTCGAGCCAGTTTCGACCCACTCCTATATCCACCTTGAGAGGTACGTTCAATGGGTATGCGTTCTCCATGATACGTCTCGTCTCCTCCTTCACTGTCTCAACCTCGTCCAGAGGAGCCTCGAGCAGGAGCTCGTCGTGCACCTGCAGCAGCAGTCTCGTCCGCATGCCGTTCTTGACAAGGAAAGAGTCGAGACGCACCATGGCGACCTTTACCAGATCGGCCGCCGAACCCTGTATCGGCGCGTTGATCGCCGCCCGTTCCGCGTACTGCCTGTCCGACCCTTTCGCAGTGCGAAGCTCCGGCATGTAACGACGCCTGTTCAAGACGGTGCTGACGTATCCTAGCTCTTCCGCCTCGGCGACGGTTCTCTCCATATACGTCTTGATTCCCGGGTAGACGCCGAAGTAGCTCTCTATGAACTGCTTCGCCTCATCCAGGGGAACGCCGAATTCACGGGACAGTCGGAACGGACCCATTCCGTAAATGATCCCGAAATTCACGACTTTCGCGCGCCGGCGCATCTCCGGCGTGACCTGGTTTTCGGACGTTCCGAATATGCGGGCCGCCGTCGCCGCATGAATGTCCTCGCCCTTCACGAAGGCCCTGGTCAGATTCTCGTCGCCGGACAGGTGCGCCAGAAAGCGAAGCTCTATCTGCGAATAGTCCGCCGATACGAACCGCATGTCGTCCGAGCCAGGCACGAAACCTCTTCGCACCTGTCTTCCTAACTCCATGCGTATCGGTATGTTCTGGAGGTTGGGGTCGCTGCTGCTTAACCTTCCCGTCGCCGTTACCGCCTGATTGAAAGAGGTGTGAATCCGTCCCGTTCTCGCGTTCATAAGTTTTGGCAGCGATTTGACATACGTGTTCCGCAGTTTCTCCAACGTGCGGTACTCCAGCAGCTTCTCCGGCAGCGGATGTTCGCCGGACAGCTGTTCGAGCACCGCAACGTCCGTCGAATATCCGGTCTTGGTCTTACGTGCTCGCCTCAGCCCGAGCTTGTCAAACAAAATCCTCTGTAACTGTTTGGAAGAGTTGATGTTAAACCTTTCGCCGGCAATCTCGTAAACCTCTTCGGCGACCCTCTCGATCTCGCTGTTGAGCTTGCTCGCCAGCTGGCCGAACACTGTCAGGTCGATCTTCACCCCGGCCAATTCCATTTTCGCGAGCACCGATACCAGCGGGATTTCCACCTCGGTGAAAAGGTCAGTCAGACCGCGTTCCTCAAGCATCGGGTCGAACAGCTTCCGCAACCGCCACGCTATGTCGGAGTCCTCGCAGCAGTACTTGGCCACACGGTCCACCGGCACACGGTCCATCGTGACCGCTTTTGAACCCTTGCCGATAAGAGTGGTTATCGGTATCATCTTGGAAGCCAGATGTCTCAATGCCAGATCGCCCAGATTGTGCCTGCCACCGGTCGGGTCAACCAGGTACGAGGCTATCATCGTGTCAAAATCGACTCCTCGCAGATTGATGCCGTGAGTCGCGAGCACCACCATGTCGTACTTGATATTCTGGCCTGTCTTCTTGATGGACTCGTCCTCGAGGACCGGTTTGAGTCTCGACACGAAGGTCTCGTGAGAGACCTGCTTGTACCGCTTTCCGTCTGTCCCCAGCAACGCATCCTCGGTGTGACCAACAGGCACATAAACACCGGTATGCGGCCGGAAACAGAACGACACGCCCACTATGTCCGCCTGCGTGGGTATCTCGCTGGTGGTCTCGAGATCGAGGGCGAAAGAGCCGACAGCCAAAAGCTCCTCCACAAGCCGTTCCAGCTCAATAGGATCCTCCACCACGCGGTATTCAGGTTCCTCTTTCTCCGATTGCGCAAACTCTTTGACCAGCGAGAGGAAGTTCAATCGCTTGAAGATCGGCAGGGCTCTATCCCCGTCGACATCCTCGAACTTGCACTGTTCGAGTTCGAGATCGAGCGGGACGGCCGTGTCGATGCATACAAGCTGCCTGCTCAGAAACGCGATCTCCCGATTCTCGCGGAGGCTTTCGCCCTTCTTCCCCTTGACCTCGTCCACGTTCTCGTACAACCCTTCCAGAGACCCATATTTCGACACGAGCTCCCTGGCATTCTTTTCGCCTATGCCGGGCACGCCCGGGACGTTGTCGGACGAATCGCCCCACAACGCCATCACATCCACGATCTTGTCCGCGTCCAATCCAAACCGTTCGCGTATGCTCTCCGCCGTGCAGGGACCGTTCTTGCCCTGCGGGTCGTACACGCTCGTGTGTGGGGAGACCATCTGGAGCAAGTCCTTGTCCCCGCTTACGATAACGACATCCATGCCGGCTTCTTCAGCACGTCGCGCAAGCGTACCGATAAGATCGTCCGCTTCGTACCCGTCTTTTTCCACAACCTGTATCCCCAACGCGTCCACAACTTCGCGGATAACAGGCATCTGGGCAACAAGATCGTCGGGGGTCTTCTTCCGAGTCGCCTTGTATTCGGCGTAAATCTTGTGCCGGAACGTCGGGGCATGCGTGTCGAAGGTAACCGCCATATAATCCGGTGTTTCCTCTCTCAGCAGCTTGAGCAGGGTTTTCGTGAAACCAAACACCGCGTTTGTGGGTCTTCCTTCGGGATCCGTCAGTCGCTTTATGGCGTGAAACGAACGGTGGGCGAACGCCGTGCCGTCCATCAAATAAAATCGCGACCTCTTATTATCCGACATCGTATTTATCCGGCCGACACACCTGCAGCGGGTGTCGGACACCTCAAAAGTTCAATCACAACCCGCGCTGCTCGGGCGGAACCGCCGGGTCCCCCCAGCTTATCCCTCACCTCACCGAGAGCCGTTTCCAGCTCGGCTCGGCGTTGGTCGTCCCGCAACAGCGAGGCTACCTCAGCGGCTATTTCTTTTGGACGCGCATCGAACTGGATGAATTCGGGCACTATCCGCTTCCTCGCCAGGATGTTTACAAGCGCTATGTGCTCCACCTTCACGAGCAGCCTAGCCAGCAGCCACGATGCGAAAGACGTCTTATATATCACGGCCATCGGCTTGAGAAAGTAAGCGGTTTCCAGCGTGGCGGTCCCGGAGGCAACCAGACAGAACGTGCTCAGGTTGACCACCTCGTACGTTTTCCCAGATACGACCTCGACATCGGCGCACTTCTGCCTATCACACCATCTCCGCACTATTTGTCGAGCCAACAGGCCTATGCGTTCGTTAGGACACGCGACAAGAAGCTGCAACTCCGGAAGCTCCCGCCACAGCAGTTCGCCTGTCCGCAACATGACGGCCAGATGCCGCTTGACCTCCTGCGGGCGGCTCCCGGGCAGCAGTCCGACCGTAACGCACCCGGGCTTCTTGCGCTCCCCGATGAACCGTTGGTCCAGACCGACCTTCTCGATATGGTCGATCAGCGGGTGACCAACATACTCCACGCTGACCCCCGCATCGGCATAAATGCTCTCCTCGAAATCGAGAATGACGAGGACCTTTTCAGCGAGCCTGGCGATCCGCTCGACCCGTCCCTCGCCCCAAGCCCACACCTGCGGAGATATGTAGTACACGGTTCTTATGCCCAGCTTCTTAGCATGTTCCGCCAACCTCAGGTTGAACCCGGGGTAGTCTATAAGTATGAGCAGGTCCGGACGATTTCTCCTCAGGAAATCCACCGTTTCACGGAACACCCCGCGTATATACCCCAGCTTTCTCAGTACCTCGGTGAATCCCATGATCGCCTCGCTCGCAAGATCATGTTCTAACTTCACACCGGCGGCGTCCATTTTCTCGCCGCCGATCCCGTGGAAGTTGATATCGGGCTCGATCTGGCGAATCTCCCTGACCAGGTTGGCCCCGTGCAGGTCCCCAGAGGGCTCGCCGGCAACAACGAAGACGGTGTAGTCGGTCACGTGTCTAACAGTTCCTCTATTTGCCCTGTGATTTCCGTGGCCAGCTTGAGGGCGTTGCGCCCGTCCTCGCCCGACACAACCGGCTTTTCGCCGGTCTCGACGCACTGCACGAAAGATGCCAGCTCCGCCCGGAGCGGCTCTTCCTTGTCAACGGGCAGCACTTCAATGTCGATGCAGCTCATCGGGTCCAAGCCTTTACGAAGCATGTCTTCTCGTTTCCTGTACACCTTCACTTCCTGGTCGTCGTAACGAACGGAAACGTATGCGTCAGACCCAAAGACCCTTATCTTGCGCATCCTGTCCACGGACACCCGACTCGCCGTAAGATTCGCAACGCATCCGCTCGCAAACTTCAGTCTCGCGTTGGCTATGTCCTCGTGCGATGAGAACACCGGGAGCCCGATCGCCTCGGCCTGAATCACCTCAGACTTGACCAGGCTCAGCACGATATCCACGTCATGTATCATCAGATCCAGCACCACACCCACATCGTCTCCCCGGCTCGGGTAGGGGCTCAGCCTGTGACATTCTACAAACCTTGGTGTATCAATCACTTCTGCAAGTTTTCTGACGGCCCCGTTAAACCGTTCGACGTGTCCAACCTGCAACGTTAGGTGTCTGTCCCCTGCAAGTTCCACCAGTTCGTCGGCCTGCGCCAGATCGGCGCACAACGGCTTCTCGATAAGGGTGTTGACACCAGCTTCGAGACACTTCTTACCGACGGAGTGGTGCAAGCTAGTTGGCACAGCAACACTGACCGCGTCAACTCGCTCAATCATCTGCTCGTACTGCGAGAAACCTTCCGTCGCAAAATCCGCAGCCGCCTTCTCGAGCCGTTCCTCGTCGGTATCGCTAACTCCCGCCAACGTCACGCCGGGCAGCTGTGAGTAGACTCTCGCATGGTGGTAACCAACATGCCCGACACCTATCACACCAACTCTCATTTCCGATACTCCAGCCTGACCTTATGGTCAGCAGCTGCTCCGGAGGCCAATCGAACCGATCCCGGCCTCCAGACTGCCGGCCTTCAAGAAAGCAGCGTTCCTCCGGCCAAAGAGCGAGAACTAACGGAGATTACTTGCAAATGCCGCGTTTCGACCTGCCAATGAAATCAATCAGATGGGCTACCTCGGGACAGTTGCCAACTTCCTCTTCGATTCTCGTCGCCGCTTGGGAGGTATTCAGCGACGACTGACACAACAACCGGTACACTTTCTTCAGTGCACGCCTCGACTCCTCGCTCACCTTGTTTCTCCTCAGTCCCACGGCATTGATTCCGCGGCAGGTGGCCGGATTTCCGTCAACCATCATGTAAGGGAGCACGTCCTTGACGACCTTGGCGAGTCCTCCTATGAAAGCCATCTCGCCTATCGCCGTGTACTGATGAACGGCTGCCATGCCACCAAGGATGGCTTTGTCTTCGACCACAACGTGACCGCCGAGCCCACAGAGGTTCGCCATCACAACGTGATTGCCCACCCGGCAATCGTGAGCGACATGCGTAAGTGCCATAAACAGGTTGTGGTTCCCAATAATTGTGGTTCTCTCGCTCTCTTTGACGAGCCCACAGTTTACCGTCGCATACTCCCGAAACGTGTTGCCATCACCAATACGCAGGTAGCTCGCGCCGCCATCGTCGTCAAGCGCCTGGGACCGGCCGCCGAGTACTGCCCCGGCATGCACCCTGTTGTCCTTGCCGAGCTGCGTGTTCCCCTCAACTACGACGTAAGGGCCGATAGAAGTCCCGTCCCCCACGGTCACGTTCGGACCGATCACGGCATAAGGGCCGACAGTCACATCGTTGCCCAACTCCGCTTGTGGATCAACTATCGCCGTTGGATGAATCTCCGTTCCCATATCGACCTCTGACCATCTGTGTGCTCACATTTCTCCGATGTCCCATAGTCGTGCCGACGCCACGTTATGCGACGCCGGGAGCAGACCGTTCAAGCGCCGTACTCGGTATAGCGCTCACTTCACCTTGGTTCAGGGAAAGAAATGTGCAGAATCGCTCTGAAACTCTCAATCATTCCGGGCGCAAGCGCGTCCGCCGGAGCCTCTTTTGAGTGCTTCCCGCCTGCCTCCCCCCGAGTAAAACGGCATATATCGAATCAGCTTATTATGGCTCTTCCTCTATGTGAACGGACTTCGAGCACTTAGCGGGACGCAACTAAAATGGGTGATTTAGCTATCAAGGCCGTTCTGCGATGGTGTGAAAACCGTAAATAGGAGCTCCGCTTCGGCTGCAAGCGCACCATCGACAGTCACCTTGCCATGCATCTTGCTTGATCTGGACTTGATCTTAACGGCTTCCACCTCGACAAGAAGCTGGTCGCCGGGACAAACAGGTCTTCTGAACTTGGCTTTATCTATGCCTGCGAAATAGGCAAACTGGCCTGGTTGCGCTTTGCTCAACATGAGTAGACCGGCCACCTGCGCCATCGCCTCCAACACGAGCACGCCCGGCATCACCGGATGGTCGGGCCAGTGACCGGCGAAATAAGGCTCGTTGGCCGTCACGTTCTTGATACCGACTACCCGCTCGCCTTCCACCAGTGACACGACCTTGTCCACCAGAAGGAACGGGTACCGATGCGGCAGTATCTTCTTAATCTGGTTAATATTGAGAGAACGACCCTTCTTGACCGTTCTCAGGGCTTGCGACTCCGCCGGCGCATAGTGCTCGCTGCCTCCCGAAAGCCTGCGGATCTTCTGCGCAAGTCTCGCGTTAGGCGTGTGGCCGGGTTTGATCGCGATTACGTGCCCTTTCAGCGGTTTGCCGAGCAGCGTCAGGTCGCCGAGCAGATCCAGTATGAGGTGTCGCACGAACTCGTCCGGAAACCGCAAATGCTCGTTCAGTATGCTTTCCGTGCCTATAACCACGGCGTTTTCGAGGCTGCCTCCCTTGATCAACCCCTGCCCTTTCAGCGCTTCGACCTCGTGCAAGAAACAGAAGGTGCGAGCGGAAGCAATCTCCTCTGCAAATTCTTTCTGACAGACCTGTATGGAGCGGTACTGCGTCCCGATGGCCCGGTGCGCATAGTCCGCCGTCACGCTCAGTCTGAGCTCGTTCCACGGCAGAACGGTGATTATCCTGTCCTTATCTCTGAACGTAATTGCCTCTTCGATCTCTATATATTCGCGCGGAGCATCCTGCTCGGTTACCCCGCTGTCGAGTAACGTCTCCACAAACGGCTTGGAGCTGCCGTCACCGACGGGCGGTTCGTTCGCGTCCAGCTCCACCAGGATGTTGTCAATCTCCAAGCCGGCTATTGCCGCAAGCACATGCTCGACGGTAAGCACTCGCGCGCCGTTCGCGCCCAGGGTCGTCCCGCGCCGCACGTCAACTACGTGATCGATGTCTGCCTTGATCGTCGGTTTGTTAGGCAGGTCGGTTCGTGCGAAGACTATACCTGTGCCGGGCGCCGCCGGTTTGAACACCACCGTCGTGAGGTTGCCTGTGTGAAGCCCGTGACCGGAAAAAGAAACGGGTTTGTTAATCGTTTTCTGTTTTTCCATTGAGCTGAGCTTCCAACGAGGCCAGTCGTTTCTCCAACGCGTGCACCTTCGCTCGGAGCATGGGCAGCCGGCGTAGGCTGGCTCTCATCCTCTGCTCCTTCTCGTGCGGTCCAGCAGGCATGCCGGAAACGCGAGAGTCGGGCGGCAAGCTCTTTGTCACACCTGCTCTTGCACCGACAACGC
>Ga0180438_10009165_pt1 | contig 12392 bp, 12 predicted proteins | sample SS_ome_12_FD_132455 | JGI IMG/M metagenome (GOLD analysis project Ga0180438, IMG submission 132455) | Hypersaline lake sediment archaeal communities from the Salton Sea, California, USA - SS_3_D_2 metaG | ecosystem: Environmental > Aquatic > Non-marine Saline and Alkaline > Hypersaline >...
CGCTGCTGCGCGATCTGCGAGGATGCCGGAGTGAAGTACGCCCTGGAGCCGCATCCCTACCGCTGGATGCGCAACGCCGCCTCGATGGTGCGCCTGCTGGAGCACGTTGACTCGCCGGCGCTGGGAATGAACTTTGATCCCAGCCACCTGTTTCCTATGGGTGAGATCCCGCAGATGGTGATCTACGAGGTGGGAGATCGCGTGTTGCACACCCACTTCTCCGATAACGACGGCACCACCAACGCTCACTGGCGGCCCGGCAAAGGCAAGATCGATTGGAAAGGGGTGCTTCAGGCCCTGCAAGACGTCGGCTACGATTACGTGATCTCCATCGAATTGGAGGACGTGCCCGGCGTGGCGCATCCCGGACAGCCCTCGACACAAGCCCTGGATCGGGAGGTTCTCCTGAGCGTGGAGTACCTCACAGGTCTGTGCCAGGAACTGGGTATCGCTGTCGAGAATTGAAAGCCTGCGGCGGCAAACAACACGTCAGGTTGTTGACCAGGGGAACTCCGGGGCGCTTGTGCGCCTCAGGAGAATCTGTGAGCGGCTGGAAATCCCGGTGATTGGAGGTCAGCTCGATGCGCAGAGGCGAAAGCAGGGTTGAAGGCGCCGCGGCACGGGTGCTGGATCGATTTTCACTTCGCGGCAAGACCGCGGTCGTTGTCGGCGGTACCAGGGGATTGGGGCAGGCGATGGCCCTGGCGCTTGCCGGCGCTGGGGCAGATGTCTGTGTGGTCGGAAGGGGACCAGAGGGCCTGGAGGAGACCGCGGGCATGCTTTCCGCCCTGGGCTCCGACGCCGCCTCGATCTCTGCCGATGCCACGCGTGAGGAACAGGTTGTATCCATGGTTGAGGAGGCCCACGAGAGGTATGGCAAGGTCGATGTTCTTGTCAACAGCCAGGGAACCGTACATCTCGAACCGAGCGAAAGCTTTTCCACCAAAGAGTGGGAGCGCGTGATGGACGTGAACGTCAGGTCGGTCTTTCTCTGCTGCAAGCACGTGGGCCGAAGGATGCTGGAACGGTCGTACGGGAAGATCATCAACGTTTCGTCGGTGCGCGGCTTCCAGGGACGCGGTCAGGACCCGGCGTATGCACCCAGCAAGGGGGCGGTCAACCAGCTCACCCGTTCCCTGGCCATTGAGTGGGGACCCAAGGGCATCAACGTCAATGGCATAGCGCCTGTGTTCACCCTTACCAAGATCTCTGAGGCGTTTATCCGCGATCCCGCAAAACGGGATTGGGTCCTGGGGCGGATACCGATGAACAGGCTGGGCGAGCTGGAGGATCTGATGGGGCCGGTTGTCTTTCTCGCTTCGGATGCATCCGGCTTTGTAAACGGCCACGTGCTGCCCGTGGACGGGGGATGGCTGTGCGCGTAGGATACGTGACTGTCATTCCGGGTTAGGATGGCAGGGGAAGAGGCGGAAAACATGTCGAAACACAGATTCGTCTTTGTCGGAACGTATACCGAGCCGATCCGGTTCGGGACCGGAAAGATTCTCGAGGGGAAGGGGAGGGGTATCTACGTGTACAGACTTGATATCTCCTCGGGCTCGATGGAGGAATGCGGTTTGGCCGAAGGAGTGCCGAACCCATCCTACCTGGCTATCGATCCTTCCCACCGGTTTCTGTACGCCGTCAACGAACTGAAGGAGTTCGAGGGTGCTTCGACCGGAGCCGTCAGTGCGTTTTCGGTCGATCCGGGCAGCGGGAAGCTGAGGTTCCTCAATAGGAAGCCGACCCATGGAACAGATCCCTGCCACTTGACTGTTGACAAGGCGGGGAGATATGTGCTGGTCGCCAATTTCATGAGCGGCGGTGTCTGCGTGCTTCCGATCCGGGAGGACGGCTCTTTGGGAGATGCTACTGATGTGGTACAGCACCGGGGTTCAAGCGTCGATCCCTTGCGTCAATCCGGCCCTCACGCTCATGCTGTCACCCTGGACGACACCGGACGCTATGTATTCGTGCCCGATCTCGGGATCGACAGGGTGATGGCGTACAGGCTTGACGCGAACCGGGGCAAACTGGAGCCGCACGACGAGCCCTGGGTTGAGGTTGCTGCGGGTGCTGGGCCGCGCCAGCTCGTCATGCACCCCCAGGGCGGGTACGCGTATCTCATCAACGAGCTTGATTCGACGGTGACGGCTTTTCGATACGACAGGGACAGGGGGATCCTGCGGGAGATCCAGACCCTTTCAACGCTCCCAGGGGACTTTCGAGGAGCAAGCACGTGCGCGGAGGTGCAGATCTCTCCCTCGGGAAAGTTCCTTTACGGCTCGAATCGCGGACACGATAGCATCGTGATCTATGCCATCGATCAGGCGGACGGCACGCTCGCGTGCATCGGGCACGAGAGCACGCAGGGAAAGACTCCCAGGAACTTTGCGGTTGACCCGGCCGGTGAATTCCTGCTGGCGGCCAATCAGGACTCGGACAGCATCGTCATATTCAGGCTCGACCCCGCGTCGGGTGAGCTCACGGCGACAGGCCATCGTGTGGATGTGCCGACACCTGTGTGTGTCAAAGTCATGTAGATATGAGTTCCTCCTCCTTGGCACCTAGCGACGCAATGCTTTCGCCGATTAACGCCAGTGGTAGATCGTCCGTAACTGCTCAGGCGTACCTGGGGAGCGGCCGGCTCGCTCTCAGAATGGCCTCGGTGGTGTCATTGCGAGCGTAGCGAAGCAATCTCCCGCCTTCAAATACGGTCAACTTGGGGATTGCTTCGTCGCTGCCGCTCCTCGCAATGACGGGCTGGGCAGTTACGATCGTCCAACTTTCTGAAGCGTACACACGACCGAGGCATTCGATCGCATGAGCTTGACTCCTCAGTAATCCCTTATGACAAGCGGCAAATAGACTCGCCGTGTCTCCCCCAGTACTGACCACAGTGAGAGGTGGTTTGGCGCAGCGATGACGGTGTTGTTGGCGGTATCCACCACGCTGCTGGCTTCCTGCAGCCACTGGCTCCCATTCCAATAGTAGAGCGCCAGCGTGTCCTCGATGGCCGACCCTTTTTCCTCCTCGCTGTAGGAGACGGTCATGGTGTAGGTCTGACCGGGAGCAGGCTGGCCCGGCTGGCCCGTGCTCTCATAGATGGCGTCGATGTCGAAGAAATGGTCGATGCCGGTCAGGTTCTCCCCAGAAGGCGGGGCATTGCCGGACGAATAGGCGGTGTGGGTGATGACCACCGTGTCGGTGAAGGTGTTGGGTGGAAAGTCCATGACGATGCCGGAGGCCGCCAATGTGCCCCCAGAGGCAGGGATCGTTCCTCCCACAGGTCCCGCAGCTTTCCGGTCGCGGACAAAGATATCCCGGCTCTCGTTATTGTCACCAGGAACCAGATTGTCCGCGTCGGAGCCGAAGGCCACAAAGCGCCCGTCGGCAGAGATGGACGGATTCCAACTGTCTCCATAAGCTTGAGTCCCGTCCGAGGCCAGGGAAACGCAGGTTGTCTGGCCGGTCAGCCAATCCCGCACAAAGACGTGCCGGGCAGCGTAGCTGCAGATCGGATCCAGATCGTACGCCCACGAGACGAAGGCGACATATTGGCCGTTGAAAGAGACTGACGGCGTCTTGCTATGCCCATCCCCTCCCGTGCCGCTGGAGGAGACGGAAATGCGGGTGGTAACCCCGTACTGCCAGTCGCGGAGGAAGATGTCCTGGTACTCATTCGTGTCTGAGGGGACCAGGTTGTCGGCATTGGATTCGACGGTGTTTCATTTTCTGCTCCTTTGTTTAACAGGTTTTACATAACCAGCGTAACTGATGGAACTTGGTGTGTTGTTGTTCAATGAATGCGGATTTATGTTCGGACGTCCACCGGTGATCACCGCGTGCCTAACCCTGACCACCACGGCTATCGAACCGTTGCCCGTGAGGCAGTGGCCGCCGCCTGTAAGCGATGCCTATAGATCCTTGTAATACCGCACTAAGGGTAAGCCCGTATACCCAGCTTTCTCATATGATCTTCTGGCAGGTGCGTGCCCTGGATCGCCACCGGTACCGACTACGGCCAATTTCACGCCGCTTTCCTGCATCTTTTCGAGCGCAAAGGTGTTTAACTCGGTGCCTATTCCCCGGTTTTGATAATCAGGATGCACGGCGAGCAATTGAACCTCTCCGGTCTTGTCTTTGGTGTTCAATTCGTAGGCCACAAAGCCAACCACGCTGCCATCCACCTCTGCTACCCAGACACTGGTTTTCTCACCATCTTCACAGACCTTTTCGACTCCCTCCCTTTGGCTAGTCCTCCAATCCGGCCAAATCAACGTATAGATACCAGGGCCCAATATCTGCTTAAATGAAACGAAAATCGGCGCCCACGCCAGTAGTGATAGGCGCACAAGGTCCTCAACGTCATTGTCACACATAGGTCGGATATGTAGATTCATAATGGCCCTCCCGGTTTTCTCACTTTGAAGCGACCTTCGGCGGCTCAGGCTTGGTGCCTTCATTGCAGGGCAACAAGGCAGGCCAGGCGCCATGGCCTCTCCGCCCGCCAGCCGAGTCGGCTTCAGCGGGTCGTTCGGCGGCTCCTTCGACGGACCTCTCCAGCTTTGCTACGCCCTGCTCTGCCACGGGGGTGCACTGTCGCCTCGGCTAGCACTCTGAAGACACCCACCTCAGTCATAGACTCGGTCCAGTCACCAAAGGCGGCGTCCAGGCTAGAGTACTCGGCCTTGCGTTCGGCCAGCACCTGCTCCCGCTGGGCCTCTGTGTCCCACAAGTCGATCGTCAGATACCGGCGCGGATTCTTTGTGTCGCGCAGCAGGGTGGTGCCTCGGAAGCCCGGGGACGATGCGAACAGCTTGCTCCACGCGCCGCCTGGGCCGTACGCCAGCTCGAACTGGCCTTGGGCCTCCTCCTTGACGACGAACTCACAGACAATTTCGATCATGCTGGACCGGCTCCTCTGTCAACCAGCTTCCATCAGCCAGCGTTCCTTGGGCGTCCTCCGACTCACCGCCGAACGTGAAAGCTCACCTGCCGCCGGATTGACAATTGCTGGTAATTTGGTCGAAACATTGACTTACAATTTGCCGCCGCTGGCTCCCGCCGCAGGCAGTCGGGTGCAGCGGGGGGTGCGACCGGTTCGCCCGAAACCGGAGAGATCCGGGGGAAAGGCGGCAAAGGCCGCCGGTGGGTTTGGCGAGCAACGGACGCGAGCGCGCCACGAATTTTGACAACTGTGTATCCACGCCGGTGCGATGATAGCACGAATCGTGCGAAACATCAACCGGAGCGGCAATCACAATGGGGAAAGCTTGTCCTGAGCCCGGCGAAGGGCTCTCACGCGTGGTTCGGGAGTGGCGGCGGGATGGGCGACCGCCCCGCTGACCATAACTTATGCGGCGCTAGCCGCAGTGTTGGTCTCACGGAGGATACAAATCGCAGCTTCCGGCCATCCACTGGAACTCTTCATTCTTCCCCCAAACACGAGGAAGCCGCTCTCTTCGAGTGCCTGGATTTCTGAGCCTAGGTAAAACTCGGCCCGCACCCCAATCCCGGGACCGCTGTGATCAAGAACGTCACACCAACCTGCGAGTTGCTCAAGAAAGCTACTCACGAGCTGTGCTTCTTCTTCTGTCTCTGACTGGTCGGTGTCGACAGTCCAGCTCGCACCCCTGACGACACCCAGCAACTCTTTCCCAGTTTGAATTCTCGGGAGAAGGGTGATTTCATCAAGAGTTGGCTTCTCTTGCCCAGTCTGTCGTGCAACGTTCTCGTCTAAAGTATCACGGACCCATTTCTCGTGGTTGACTTTGATCCGTTTGAGCCGTTCTATTCCGTACTCAGTCGGCTGATCATCAATGAGTTTATGATGGTTCCGGCACAGCAAGACAAGGTTATCGTAGGTATCGAGGTCTACATTCGCTTCCGGATCATGCCGAGACCCACTCGGCTTCCTGCCGATGATGTGGCACTCCTCCCCTATTACAGCTTCACGGTCACCGCCTGTCTTCTCCATCACCAGTTCACAATGGCAGATGGCGCAGCGGTTTCCGGATCGTGCCCACAGGATTTTTCGTGTCCTAGGGGAAATTGCCATCGAGCATGTCCCTAGCATTACCTTTGACCGCACATGATAACCGCACAACTAGAGTTCAAGGGAGCTGGCTGGTGGGGCAAACAACATCAAAAATGGCCCGAAAATAGCCTCGCTTCCCTAAAAAGCGGCGTTTTCGCCCTCTCAGTGGGGCGTCGTCCCTACTGAAGTTTCAATTATGCGGTTTGCGCCCGGCGGGTCAAAGGTCACGCTAGAAATGGGGAGCTTTCGCTCAAATCGGAACTAATCAATCCAAAAGACCTTTGCCACATTAACAGGTGCAACGCTACCCGTTGAAGCGCCGCCTAATGGCCAGGAGCTCAGCGGCGTGGTGGCTGAAACGGCGTGTCAAACAACCACCAAAGCGATACAAAACCAAGACCGGCATCAAATGGAGCCTCGATAGCCACATCCGCTGCGGCGACTTGATGGGCGGTGGCCCATTTGAGGGCATTCTATGATTTTCGTCAGTTCAACCGAGTTGTACACTCAGCCTGAGCCGTAACTTGGCGCTCAGGTGCTGCACAAACTTGTCCTTGCTGGACATGCCAGGGTTGTTCCGCATCGCCTGGTACACTTCCTCCACGGTGGTCGAGATGAAGCGACTGGGGTTCAGGATCAAACGGTCGCCCTCGGAAACAAGACTGTACAGCGCAAATCGAGAGGCATGTCCGGGCGAAAACCCATCCTCTTTGAAGCCGTACCGGCTGACCAAGTTTGCATAAATGTACTCTTGTATCACCCAATAGCACTTCGTATCCCAAGTTTCGTACACAATGCCTTTGTTCATCAATTGGGTTATGGCACGTTTGATGGAATCGTAGGTGTTCATGCCAAACTTATACGATTGGCCCTGCAAATCACGCCCCTCGAAGAAATCGAGTATCCCCTGAACCAACCTACCTGTACTAGTCGTTGAGTCGGACTGAAACTCGACTGACACGAAATCCTCTACTTCGGGCTTCATAGGTCTATGCCGGACGAGGACATAATCGATGCTTCCCACATTTGGCAGCCTGACTTCGGAGAATACGACTGTATCGTTGAAACCACCGAAATAGTGCAGAGCGATGTCCTCCAAGACCTTGGACACGCCTTCAATTGAGCCCTGTTCCTCGAAACGACGAGGACAGATTGTGTGGACTTTGCCACTATACTGCGCAGAGCAAACACCGAAAGGGAAGTCAATCAGCCGGCTCTTTTTGTCACAACGACGATCCAAGAAGGGACACCAATACCTCTCGCGAATGTCTTGTGCTTCCTCTGAGTGGTTCCAAATCGGGTACCCAAAAATCTCTGCTGGGCGATTACCTGCGTTCTCTGCCATTTAGTTTTTCTCTTGTATAAGCTCTTTCCAAACGGTGCGAATCTCAAAGGCCGAGTATTCACCTTCCAACAGCCGGCCCAATGTCACGCTGCATTGCCGACAAAAGGTTTCGCTGTCGTCGGTGTCGATAGCTTGTAAGGGCGACCAGGAAACGGGTGGCCCATCGCCATCAAGAGCGAAAACCAAAATGCTATCATGCTTGATTGAATTCAAATTGCGGATGTGGACCGAGATAGGATGCTCCGAAAACACGACATAAGCGTTCACCAATCTAAATCCAGCGCTTTTGAGGGCGATGGTGAGTTCCGCCCAAGCATTGGGATCCCAATGGTGGAATGTAAACACCATCCGCCCTGTACACCGCTTCAGTACACGCCCACACTCGCCGAAAATCCCCGCCAGTGCTGTCATGAAGCTGCTACTGCCGTCATCCGCTTTGGTTGCGACAGCACTATGAGCTTCGTCATAAGTCCATTCCACTTCCTCAGGAAGCAAACGTGCTAGCCACACCCGGAAAAAGGTTGCCAAGTCACTATATTGTACACTGTCATAGTAGGGAGGATCGGTCACAATCAAGTCTACAGAATGGCTGTCAATCGGTAGATCGCGAGAATCGCCATGAATGAGCCAAAACGTCTGCCGGTCAGTCGCCAGATCAGCCTGACTGAAAACCTCAATACCACCATCCACTTCCCCTGGTATCCTGACCAATTCGCTGTTGCCGTCTTGCCCAATCCTTCGTTCAATGGGCAACACTGCCCACTTGCGCCCTCGTTCAATGCGATCGCGGAAGAGCAATTGTAGATTGCCAGAAGACTTGTGGGGATTGATCGGATTATTCTCCAAGGCGGTGTAAGGGAAGGAATACGCGTGGAGGGCAAAAACATGTCGAATCGCGCCCGGTCGACGCTTGTACCAGCCTTTGTAACCACAGAGCATCGAATTGAATTCCAGGGAGGCAGATACAAGCATGCCCAAGTTGAGCTTTGCTACGCCGCCGTAATCGCGCAACTGCTGAATCGCCTGATGGAGGTAAAGCAACTGACGAGATGAGAAAACGTCAAGATATGAGTTGATGTGACGCCTTAGCAAATCGCCAGACTTGGGCCCATCCTTAACTCTGAAATCCTCCAGTGGCCCAAAGTCTAACCGACTCCGCTGTTCCTCGGCCTGGTCAATTCGCGCCAGGTCGGATTCACCGGGTGAACGGAAAAACAGACCATGCTCAGGGCAAGTGGCCACAATCGCAATCGGTACATAGCGGGCAGAAAAGCGTATGTGGGCCAGTTCCTCATATTCCTGCCCACAGATGGGGCACTTTTTTTCGGCTTTGGTGATCAGGCGAGCGGTTCTGGCTGGAGCTTTTGGATCATTTCGGCCATCGGAAACCTCCCAGCTCTCCGGCCAAATGCGAATCTTCCTGTCGGCTTCGTGGCGTAAATCGTATTGGTCAATCTGTACGACCTCCCCGCAAGCACAGGATTTACGTAGGCCATGTAGTGTGTACTGAGTGTCCACAGTCTCCTGACAGGTTGGACACTCAGTTTGGAAGAAATGTCCCAAGCTGTTGTACAGATCGGAGAAAAACCGGTTGAAGGCGACTCGTAAATCAGCTAGTGCTACTGGTGTGAGTGTAGTACGAGCCTGCACGACCGGAATAGGGTCAATGTCTGCCCCAATAACGCTTGCTCCTAACCGAATTGCCTCATGAAGAGTTGTGCCACCACCCATCATCGGGTCAAGCACAGTTTTGCCCTCCAGCCCACCAGGTCTGTAATAATCCCGACGCTCGCCACTGGGCACAAACTGTTTGAGTATGGCGCGAAACGTGGAGCCACATCGCCGCGCCCACCACTTGTGCAGATAAGTGTTCGGACGAAAGAGATGTTTGTTAAACACTTCGCGTCGGGAAAGCTCATCAACGAATTCTTCGGGGAAGGAATGATCAATCGCGAGGCTATGCTCTGCTTTAGGAGTGCGAAATAGCTCGTCGAAGGCCAATTGGCGGGCCTCTCGAACAGTGTGATCGGATGACGGTTCGATCCCTTCAGTCGGTGGATAATCAGCCATTGCTTTGTTTTTTCCCACAGGGGGCGAGCCAGAGGATCTCAATACGGACTAGGCATCTCCACTTAAACATAACATATTGTGCCCAGAAGTCAACTGACCTGTTGCTTGTTCATCAATCTCTACACAAGACTGAGCCGCCCAACAGGGCACGAGATGAGCGGACCCGGGAAGCTGTGGTGCGCCGAAGGCGCAATCGCGCCGCAGTGGGGCGAGCGCAGCGAAGCCGGGGCGTAGCCCCGGGGCCATCTTCATCCGCTTGGCGCGACCCGTTCTCCTTGAATCGCCACTCAATCGAGCGGCGAGGGATAGGAGGCAAAGGTCGCAGGTGGGTCTGGCGAGCAACGGACGCCAAGATCACCACGAACTTTGGCAACTGTGTATCCACGTCGGTGCGATGATAGCACAAATCGTGCGAAACATCAAAGTGAGAACCAGCCCAACTCCACAGACTGCAACCAAGGGTATAGGCTCCTCGATTGCGCGAGGAGGCCGGAATGATAGTACGATTGTTACTGCGGTCAGGAGCAAAACCAACAGGCCTCCATTATCATCAACCACAGGCCCCAAACCTAAACCCCAGCTTATGCGGACTCCCCCTGAAGCAGTGCCAGACGAAATTCCCCTCACACCACCAGGGCAAGAAGCTCCCCGCTATGGTAAGAAGTGCACCGGCAGCGTAGAGAATTCGCAACTTCATCGTCACTGAGCCTGGTTAGCAATTGCCTCTTTGAGGAGCCTCCTAATTCGGATTCGCTGCCAAGTCACGAGCCCTATCAAAGCGAGAGTAATTGCGGGCCAGACAATGACAAAGATCCAGACGTTGATCTCTTTGTATGTCATTCCCAATTGCGCCGCGAGAAAGACCAACAAACGTACACACCAGTCGAAAACTGCGTCCATCATCTTCTCTCCGGTTCCTATGGCATTGGCGGCGCCTAACGGGGCGCGCATCACCCGCCGCCGGGTGACACCACGCGCCCAACAATGACCAAAGCGACTCAAAACCAAGACCGGCAACAACGGCAACCTCGATCAGGCGGTCGGGTGGATGCGCTGGTTAGCCCGCGCCCTCAAAAAGATGACTCCTCCTAACAGCCAGACCTTGCTCCCTGATGACAGAACAGCAGCAGAAAAAAGGACACCTGTGTTCTCCACTCAAGCATCCCTGTAGGCTTCCAAAAACTCCTCTCTGGATATTCCCGCTTGTGTGAGGATGGTGCGTAACGTTGAACCTTTTCTCCGCCGATGGTTGGGCATCGTCAGTGGCGTCCGCGTTCCATCTGAATTCTCTCGGACCATCGCAATATGGTTGCCTTCTCGCACCAGACGAAAACCCAAGCTCCCCAACGCCTTGATGACCTTTCTGAGGGGAGCATCTGCCGGAAACTTGGCCATCAGACGGCCACCCCTGCTTCGGCGACGAAGGCCTCCAGAACGAGGGATTCACTCTCGTAAACCTCTGGCCCAAAGGTTTCAATGTGGAAGGCTATGGCGGACTTGACGTCGGCCAAGGCTTCTTCATAGGTCTCGCCTTCGCCGACCACGACCCCTTTTAGCCCAAGGGGATAGGCCACGTACCCGTCCGCGTGTTTCTCCACGATGATTTTGAATTGCTTTGTCATCTCTGCCTCCTGTGGGGGGACTGGTGATTTCACACCACAATGATAGCACAAGATGCACAGATATGCGAATGCGACAGCGCACCACTGATTCCAAGGGGGTGCGCAACTTTCTCACATTTAGACAACTGCCACTCTCTGCCAATTGGCACAACGACCCGCGGTTCAGCCGCTTGGCGGGTGCGTGGTGAGCACCTTCGCTAGAAAGCTAACCGCAATGCGCGTGAGAACTTTGGAAAAAACGCCGATTAGCCAAGTCGGCTGCAATCGCTTGGTGCGACCCGTTCGCCCGAAACCGGAGTGATCCGGGGGATGGGCGGCAAAGGTCGCTGGTGAGTTTGGTGGGCAACGGACACCAAACCACCTCGGACTTTGACAACTGTGTATCCACGTCGGTGCGATGTACAACACAGCTTACACCGAAATCTCCAAAACATCAACTCCGACCGCCCCCGGTGCCGGGGCGTGAGCGTCACCCTGTGGCGTGCGAATGGTCATCAATCGTCAGAAGCGAGGGTGAAAAGGCGGTAAGCCGCGAGCCAGACGCGGCGACCCCGTTGAGCAAGCGGCTATGGTCAACGCAAGTGAAGGTGTGATGAGGCGTCGTCAGGCAGAACCTGCCTACGCTGGCTATCTGTCCACAAGACAGGGGGCAGGCCCAAAAGGGAATGGTTCTTGGCCTGGTTTGCCAATCGGAGCCAGGCGGCGCTCGACACGGAACCCGGCGTAAAGCACCGGCCTACGGCTGCGCAAAGTGGATACACGGAACGGTGGAACCGTCCGGCGCTCTCCGCAGAGACGGAGTAGGTAACCAACCAGAAGCGACCGGAACGGAAGGATGCCCCAAGAAGCCAAGGCCCTGCTGTAATGGTAGGGATATGCTGACGTGGGGCCGGGATATGGGAAGGTAGAGGTACCAAAGGAGGGAAGGTCTTATGGCAGACGAGACGAACACGCAGTGTTCGAAACGGACTGAAGACTGGAACATGCTCGCCTGGAAGGACATCCAGAAGAACGTGTTCCGCCTACAACGGCGCATCTACCAAGCCGCGAACCAGAACGATACCAAGCGCGTCCACGACCTACAACGTTTACTGCTACGCTCTTGGTCGGCACGCTGTCTGGCAGTCCGTCAAGTGACGCAGGATAACCGAGGCAAACGCACACCGGGGGTTGATGGGGTAGCTTCGCTTACCCCGCGCCAACGGATGCGGATGGTCGAGAACCTGCGAGACCTGACACACCATACACCTGCCCCGTTGCGGCGGGTGTACATCCCCAAGCCGGGGAAGAAGGAGATGCGGGGATTGTCGATCCC
>Ga0180438_10009166_pt1 | contig 12391 bp, 13 predicted proteins | sample SS_ome_12_FD_132455 | JGI IMG/M metagenome (GOLD analysis project Ga0180438, IMG submission 132455) | Hypersaline lake sediment archaeal communities from the Salton Sea, California, USA - SS_3_D_2 metaG | ecosystem: Environmental > Aquatic > Non-marine Saline and Alkaline > Hypersaline >...
CCACGGCGAGAGCCCAGCGTTTGGCCCGGCCAGCCCCCGTGAGGCCCAAGCTGCGTGCAGGCGGGAACGTGACCGCCTCTGCTTGTGCAAAGAGAGCCAAGAACCAGCAGTTGGGCTTGGCCCGTCCGCGCGCGGACGCTCCGACCATGGTAGAATAGATGCCAGAGGAGCTGCTTCTGGGGACAGAGCGATGCTGCTGGGCGAACTGCTGATCTACAGGTACAAGCTGATCACCAAGGAGCAGCGCGCACAAGCCTTGGAGCGGCAGCGCGAGGTCGACCGCGGACGGCATGTGGGCGAGATATTGGTGGACATGGGGCTGATCACCGCGTCTCAACTGCGGGAAGTCCTGGACTACCAGGCCCACGAGCTCGATCCGTGGCACGACGCGGTGTAGGGCCGGCCGTCGCCCTGCGACGGCAGGGATCCGGGGAATAAGGGCCCGCGGCTGCCGGGAAGACGTGGATCGCGCGCTGGCTGCGACGCTCGGCCGCGGCTGAGGCATGCTGTTCTCCGGTGCTTGAAGCGAAGCCCCGCCTTGGTTCTTGACCATCCCTGGATTCACGGGGAGTGGTCGCGGCCTCGCTCGCCCGGCGGCCGGGTTGCCGCGCCGCGGGACCTCCCGCGGCCCCGTGAGCAACATCGGGCTCTGACATCATCCGCTCGAGGGGACACCGTTGGACGACCGCGACGTCGGCAAGCTGTGGGACGAGAACGCGGACGCCTGGACGCAGCTCGCCCGCATGGGCTGTGACGTCTACCGCGACCATCTGAACACGCCCGCCTTCATGGAGATGCTGCCCGATGTGTCGGGGATGCGCGGGCTCGACATCGGCTGCGGCGAGGGGCACAACACGCGCCTGATAGCGAAGCGCGGCGCGGACGTGACCGGGATCGACATCGCGCCCAAGTTCGCGCACCACGCGGCCGCGGCGGAGACAGAGGAGCCGCTCGGCATCACGTACGCGGCCGCCAACGGCGGCGCGCTGCCTTTCCCGGATGAGTGCTTCGACCTCGCGGTGGCCGTCATGAGCCTGATGGACATGGCCTCCCACGAAGACGGGGTGAGCGAAGCATACCGGGTGCTGAGGCCGGGCGGGTTCTTCCAGTTCTCGATCATCCACCCATGCTTCTCCACACCCCAGTGGCGGTGGCTCACCAACGAGGCCGGGGAGCGGGTGGCAGTGGCGTGTGGAAACTACTTCGAGGAACGCTGGGGCGAGATCGAGGAGTGGATATTCGGCGCCGCGCCTCAGGAGTTGAGGGACAAGCTGCCGAAGTTTCGGGTGCCGCGCTTCTTCCGCACGCTGAGTAGTTGGATGAACATCCTCGCGAATGCGGGGTTCCGGCTCGAGCAGATGCAGGAGCCCTGTGCCGACGAGGAGACCGCAAAGCGCTGCCCCGATGTCGCCGACACCCGGATCGTGCCTCTCTTCCTGCACGCCCGGTGCAGGAAGTGACGAGTCCGCGTAGACACGCGCTGCCGCAAGGTCGGCAGCCGCCTCCCGCTGAACCTAGCTTCACTCCCGAAGTGTGAGGTCGGCCCATGAAAGTCGTCTCAGCGAAGGTATATCTGGTGGAGATCGGCGGCCCCCGCCCATGGAACCCGTAGCCCGGAGGCAGCGGCCCAGACTCGGAGAGGAGCGATGGCAGATGTCATGGCAGTCGGCGCTGACGAAGACCCTGGACACCAGCTACGACCGCGCGCAGAGCGAGGGGCTGGAGTGGGCATTGAGAGACGAGCACCTCGCGAAGTTCGACCAGATGACGCGGGGGAGGTGAGGAGCGACGGCCGCTCGGACAGACCGCCAGCATGTGGCCGAAGGGTCGATCGCCGGAAGCCATGGTGGCTGGGGAGGATGCGAGCGCTGTCGAGGGAAGGAGAAGCTCTGTAGCGCAAGCGCCGGGTTTCGCGGCGGCGCGCAGCGGGCCGGGGGATCCGCCGACTGCGGGGAGCTGTCGAAGGCAATGCGGACTATCGGTCTCATTGGCGGGATGAGCTGGGAGTCATCGCTCGAGTACTACCGGGTCATCAATCGCACTGTCCGGGAACGACTTGGGGGGCTGCATTCCGCCAAATGCGTCATGGTCTCGGTCGACTTCGCGGAGGTCGAGCCCCTGCAGCGTGAAGCGGCCTGGGATGAGCTGGCAGAGCAGATGATTGCCGCGGCCCGGGCAGCGGAGCGGGCAGGCGCAGAGCTCCTGCTTATTTGCAGCAACACAATGCACAAGGTGTTCGATCAGGTGCAAACCGGGGTGGAGATCCCGCTGATTCACATTGCGGATGCGACGGCAGAGCGTCTGAAGGCCGAGAACATAGGCCGCGTGGGTCTGTTGGGGACGAGGTATACGATGGAGGAGGATTTCTACAAGGGCCGCCTTTCATCGAGGCATGGGCTGGTTGTCCTCGTTCCCGATGCGGGCGAGAGAGAAGAGGTGCACCGCATCATCTTCGATGAGCTGTGCGTCGGCGTGGTTGGTGAGGAGTCGCGGGCGCGGCTGGCGGCGGCGGCTGAGCGACTCAGCCAAGCGGGCGCGGAAGGAATCGTGCTTGGGTGCACGGAGCTAGGGCTTGCGCTCACGGAGAAGGACACTTCGGTGTCCCTGTTCGACACCACGACCATCCACGGAGTCGCAGCCGTGGAGGCGGCCTTGGCGAGCTGACGCGCCGCGGCACGGGCAGCAGAGCCGCGGTCGGCGCCCTGCGGAGAACGCAATGCACTGCGTGCCCGTCGAGCGCGTCGCCTGCGCGCTCGTCGCTCACATGAACGCCCGCTGGAGCCGCACACCCCCGCCCGGGGTTATGCACAAGTGCTGACACTGCCGCTGACAGCTCTCAGCACGCACGGCCGCGCTGATGATTCCCTCTCGCTGCGCGACCGCAGCCACGTCGGGCCCCACTTCCCCGCCGCAGCACGGTCGCCCGCGGCAAGGTGAACTGCTGTCCGGCGAGGAATCGAGCCCTGGAAACCGACGCCCGACGGCGGACGAGCGTGTCCCCCTTGGGTGCAAAGGAGACACGGAGTGCGACGAACCAGAACTGCCCGCATCGCGTCCCGAGCCAAGCGGCTTGCCACCGACCTCGTCGCGTGGCGACGGCACATCCACATGAACCCCGAGCCGAGCATGCAGGAACATCAGACGGCCGCGTTCGTCGTCGACAGACTGCGCGAGATTGGCGTCGATTCGGTACGGCCCGGCGTGGGTCGCACCGGGGTCGTCGCCCTCATTCGCGGCCGCGGCCGGAAGGCCGTCGGCCTGCGCGCCGACATGGACGCGCTGGAGCTGGAAGAGGCGAACGAGGTGCCGTATCGCTCGAAACGACCGGGCCTCATGCACGGGTGCGGCCACGACGCGCACGTGGCCTGCCTCTTGGGGGCCGCAGCGCTCCTTCACGAGATGCGAGATCAGCTTCCGGGCAGCGTCAAACTGATCTTCCAGCCTGGCGAGGAGGGTGCGGGCGGCGCGCGATACATGATCGAAGACGGAGTGCTCGAGCGACCCAAGCTGCGCGCGATAACTGCCCTCCACGTCGCCACGGAAGTCCCTTCCGGCAAGATCGGCATCCGGCGCGGCTACGACACCGCACAGACAGAGGATGTCCGGATCGTCGTCCTCGGGAAGGCGGCGCACGCGGCACGCCCCGACCAGGGCGTAGACGCCGTCGCCGTCGCGAGCCAGGCGCTGATCGCGGTTCAGCAGTTCATCGCCCGGCACACCAACCTGGTGGACCGCAAGCTCGTCACCTTCGGCATCATCCGGGGCGGCACGCGAGCGAACGTGCTCGCCGATAAGGTCGAGCTTATCGGTACCATACGAACGCTCGAGTCCGAGGGGCGCGATGCCATCCTCCGATTCCTGAAGCGCGACCTCCGCAAGCTGGTCGGCGCGATGGGAGCGCGGCTCCGGGTGAGCATCGAGAAAGAGGGCTACCCGCCTCTGATCAACGACGACCGCGTGGTCGACGTGGTAGCCGGAACGGCGACCCGGATGCTCGGGCCCGACGCACTCGTCGAGGTCCCTCAGCCGGGCCTCGGAGGAGAGGACTTCGCCTACTTCGCCCGCGCCGGCATCCCGGCCGCGATGTTTCGACTTGGCATTCGAGACGAGAAGAAGGGATTCACTTCCCCCGGCCACAGCACCACCTTCGATATGGACGACCGGCGGGTGCTGCCCATCGGGGCCGCCATGCTCACGGCGACGGCCCTGCGCATCCTGACCAAGTTCTGAAGCTGCGCGCTGCACGCTGGCCGAGCGCCCTCCCGCCGCCTCTCTGCACGGCCCGGGCCTCTCCATTTTGTTGACCAAACGGTCATCACAAGGCCCGCTCGGCAGGTCTCGGGACGGCCTCCAGGGGCCACGAAGAGGCACAAGGGACCAACACGACCTAGTTTGACCTCCCGCCCCATTGTGGTATAATTGTGACTGACCAGTCAGTCATGTGATATGGCCGAGGTCGCTGGGAGGCGCACATGTCTCCAAAGCGCATCGACAAGGACCACCGCAGAAGACAGATCGCACACGCCGCGCTCGACCTTTTCGCCGAGAGAGGCTTCGAGTCTGCCACCGTCAGCGACATCGCCCGGGCTGCGAGCGTCAGCAAGGGTACGATCTACCTCTACTTCGATTCCAAGGAGGACCTCTTCTTCGCGGCCGTCGCCGGGTGGGTGGACGGTATGGTGAGTCAGACGGGCGACGTCGTCAGCCGCGACCTCGAGCCTGCAGAGCGCCTTCGGGAACTGGTCCATGCTATGATGGAGGTCTTCATCCCCGACCAGCGCTCGGTGAGAATTGCGGCCGCAATCTTCCAGATCTACCTCTCGAATCCGCAGCTTCTCTCGGAGCGTAACGTCACCCGCCAGCTTTTCCAAGGGGCGCGGAAGGTCGTCGTCGACGTGCTGCTCGACGGTGTTTCTCGACGGTTCTTCCGCCCCGAGATAGCGAGAGATGCGGAGAAGATAGCCATCAACCTACTTGCCTACCTCGATGGTATAGCCCTCCACCATTACATGAGCCGAGACTACTTCGACCTCGTCGACCAAGTCGACTGCTACCTCGATGTCTTGGTCGAACACCTCCGCACGCCGTGCGCCAAGCGAGGAGAGGAATGAGAACCCATCGTTGGGTATTGGTCGCAGCCGTCGCCGCAGTGCTGATCGGACTGGCGATGTGGTGGGCGCTCTCGCCCCCCGCCGTGCGCGTTGCCGCCGCCCGGCGCGGCGACCTCACCGCCGCCCTGGCCGCGACAGGCATCGTCGAGGCCGCTCAGGCCAACCTCGCTCCCAAGGTCGTCGGCAGGATCGAGGCCCTCCTGGTGGACGAGGGCGACCCGGTTCGCCGGGGCCAGCTCCTCGGCCGCCTCGACGACACCGCGCAGCGCGCCGCCCTCCTCCAGCGGCAGGCCGCGCTCGCGGCGGCCGAGGCCGAGGTCGCTCGCATCGCCGCCGCTCTCCATCAGGAGCGCGCCCAGAGCAAGGCGCGCATCGCTCGCGCCGAGGCCGCCGAGAAGGCGAGCCGCGCCCGCCTCCAAGAGCTGCAGTCTGGGGCCCGTCCCCAGGAGCTCGAATCCGCGCAGCAGACGGTCGCCGCCAGCGAGGGAGAGCAGCAGCTCGCCGCCTCCGACTTCGCACGCGTCAGCGCCCTGTTCGAGGAGGGCGCCGTGTCCCAGGCCGAAGTGGACGCCGCTCGCACGCGGCTGACCTCGGCCCGCGCCGCGCTGAGAACCGCCCGCGAGAACCTGGCGCTCCTGGAGGAAGGCCCCCGCGCCGAGCAGATCGCCGCCGCCCAAGCTGACCTCGGCGCCGCGGAGGCCCAGGTCGAGGAGGCCCGCGCCGCCAACCAAGTCGCCGTACTCGAGAAGAGCCTCGCCGCCGGACGGGCCGGTGTCGAGCAGGCGCGCGCGGCAGTCGCCGCCGCCGATGAAGCCTTCGCTGAGACCCAGCTCCTGGCGCCCATCTCGGGGCATGTCGGCCGCCGCTATCTGGACGTGGGCGATCTCACCGGCCCACAAAGCCCCATCTTCCTCCTGGCCGACAACCAGAAGACATGGGTCGCCGCCGAGGTGGATGAAGAGGATGTCGACCTCGTCCGGCGCGGCCAGCAGGTCGCGGTCAGCGCCGAGGCGCTTCCCTCCTCTGTGCCCGGCACCGTGGCCGAAGTCGGCGCCATCGCCGTCTCGCGCGGCCTGCAGCAGGTCCGCGCGAAGATCGTGCGCTGCAAGGTCATTCTCGGGGAGGGCGCCGAACTGCTGCGACCCGGCATGGAGGTGGACGTAAGTGCCAGCAGCACCCTCGCCTCGGACGTCCTGCTCGTCCCCACCGACGCGCTGAACGAATCCGACGGCGACACCTTCGTGTGGCTGGTCGCCGACGGCGCCGCCCGCCGCCGGCCCGTCGAGGTCGGCCACCACACTTACGAACAGGCGGCGATCACCTCCGGTCTCCAAGTGGGGGACCTTGTAGTGGTCGAATCCGAGCTCGACCTGACCGACGGCCGGCGAGTCAAGCCCGTGCCTGCGGAGCCCGATGACAGCTAGCAGCGACTCGATCGTCGCCCTCGAAGACGTCTCCAAGACCTACCTCATGGGCGAGGTGGAAGTCATCGCGCTGACCGAGGTCAGCCTCCGGCTGCCCCGCGGCGAGCTCGTCGTCTTCCTCGGCCCCAGCGGCTCCGGCAAGACGACCCTCCTCAACCTGGTCGGCGGCCTCGACCGTCCCACCGAGGGGCGCGTCATCGTCGCCGACACCGACATTGGCACGGCCGACGACGCGCACGTCACCGGGTACCGGCGCACCTCCGTCGGCTTCATCTTCCAGTTCTTCAACTTGATCCCGACGCTTACGGCCCGAGAGAACGTCGCCCTCGCCGGAGAGCTGGTCGGCCGGGCCGACTCCGCGAACTGGGCCCTCGATCAGGTCGGCCTCGCCGACCGCGCCGATCACTTCCCATCCGAACTCAGCGGGGGCGAGCAGCAGCGAGTCGCCATCGCCCGCGCCATGGTCAAGGACCCGATTCTCATCCTCGCCGACGAGCCGACGGGCAGCCTCGACCTCGAGACAGGGCTTCGCGTCCTGCGCAGCCTCCGCGACGTCACCCTCTCCCACGGCCAGACCGTCTTGCTCGTCACCCACAACTCCGTCATCGCCCGCATGGCCGATCGAGTGGTCCGGCTTCGAAGCGGCCGGGTGACTCAGGTCACCCGTAACGAGTCCCCCGCCGATCCCGAGTCCCTGTCCTGGTAGCGATGTCCCGCCTCAACACCAAGCTGACCCGTGAGTTCCTGCGAGCGAGGTGGCAGTTCCTCGCCCTCACCGCCACCGTGGCCCTCGGCATCGGCTTCTTTCAGGGCGCGCTCGTTTCCTACGGCAACCTCGGCCACTCCTATGACCTCACCTACCGCCGGCTCGCATTTGGCGACGTCTGGGTCCGCATGGACGCCGCCCCCGACACTCTCATCCGCCGCGCCGAACGCATTCCCGGTGTCCGAACCGCCGTCGGTCGCATCGTCGAGGAAGTCCGCGTCGCGCTCCGTGACCGCCCCGTCCGCGAAGTCATGGGCCGCATCATCTCACTACCGGCAGACCGCCGGCCCGAGGTCAACCGCGTCAACATCGTCGAAGGCCGCCACCTCTCCCCACAAGGCCGCCGCGAGGCCTTGCTCGAGGTCAGCTTCGCCCGCGCCCACGACTACGACGTCGGAGAGTTCATCTACCCCACCATCCGCGGCGAGGAGGTTCGCTTTCGCATCGTCGGCCTGGTCCAGAGCCCAGAGTACATCTATGCGATCCAGAGCAAGCAGTATCTCATCCCCACGCCCAACACTTTCGGCGTGATGTTCATCCCCGAGCGACAGGCCGAGCTGCTCTTCGACATGGGCGGCCTCATCAACGAGCTCTGCCTCACCACCGATCCCGGCGTCCGGAACAAGGTCGCCGCCCGCGTCGAGCACATCACCGATCCCTATGGCGGCGAGGAGCCCGTCACGCGCGACGAGCAGCCCAGCTACAAGCTGCTCAAGATGGACCTCGACGGGTATCGCCAGATGGCAGTCATCTTCCCCCTGCTCTTCCTCACGGCCGCAGTGCTGACCACCTACACCCTTCTCGCTCGCCTGGTGCAGGCCCAATCCCCCCAGATCGGGGTCCTCCGCGCCACCGGATTCACCCAGCGCGCGGTCCTCATGCACTTCCTCTGGCTCTCGCTCCTTCCCGCCATCGCGGGCAGCCTCATCGGCATCGGCCTCGGCTACGCCTTCGCCTGGTTCGTGACCGATCTCTATGTCACGCTCATCAACATCCCGTTCATGTCCTTCCAGCTCCGCCCCGAAGTCGTCGTGGGCGCGCTGCTCATCGCCGCCGCCTCCGGCCTGATCGGCGGCATCTCCCCCGCCCGCGCCGCCGCGCGCATGCCGCCGGCCGTCGCCATGTCACAGCAGGCCATGCTCGCCCAGCACCTCCCCCGCGGCGTCCGCTGGCTCGGCGCGGGTTTGCCCCTCCCCATCAAGCTTCCGCTGCGCAACCTCGTTCGCCGCCCCCGCCGCGCGCTCTACACCACCCTCGGCCTCGCCCTCGGCATATGCTTGCTGATCCTCTCCTTCGGCATGCTCGACGCGGTGGACCACGCGGTCACCACTTTCTTCGAGGAGATCGAGCGCTACGACCTGTCCGCGGGGTTCGTGCCCGAGCAGCCTGGCCGCCTCGTCACCCATATCCAGTCCTGGCCGGGCGTCCGCCGCGCCGAACCCACTCTCGACATCGCGGTCGAACTCAAGCGGAACGGCGTCACTCACTCGACCGTTCTCTCCGGCGTTCCGCCCGACGCGCGCCTCCGTCGTCTCACCACCGACTCCGGCCGCCGCGCCGTCCCCCGCGCCGGCGAGGTGCTCCTGGGCTCTATGCTGCGGGACAAGCTCGGCGTTGCAGAGGGCGATCTCGTCGGCCTCCACTACGCCCAGAACCGCCGAGACTTCAAGATCATCCGCACCGCCCGCGTCGGCCCTCCCATCACCCAGCCCATCGGCTCCACGGCCTACATGCGTATGGAAGACGTTCAGCGCCTCTTCGCCGACCGCCTCGGCTACCCCCTCAGCGCCTCGAATGGCGTGCTCATCGAAGCAGACCCGGACCGCATGCAGTGGGTGAAAGAGCGCCTCCACCGGCTCCCGACCGTGGCCACAGTCCAGAGCCGCGCCCAGACCCACGAGCAGATCGAGGAACTCATGGGCTTCACGAAGGCCTTCACCGGCATCCTCGCCTTGTTCGGCATCGGGCTTGCGTTCGCCGTCGTCTTCACCGCGGTCAGCGTCAACGTCCTGGAGCGCCGCCGCGAGATCGCCACCCTCCGCACCCTCGGCTTCGGCATGCCCGCCATCACGCTCTTCGCCACCGTCGAGAACTTCGCCCTCGCCGGCCTCGGCGCGATCATCGGCCTCCCCCTCGGCCGCTGGCTCGACAGCTACCTCATGACCAGCGCCCAAAGCGAATCTATGTCCCTCGACCCCATCATCTACGGCCGCACCTATCTCATCGCTCTTGGCGGCATGGCCCTCCTGACGCTCCTCGCGCAGTTCCCAAGCCTCCGCCACATCCGCCGCATGGACCTCGCCGCCACCACCAAGGAGCTGGCCACCTAGCCGCGGCGAGATCTTGACACCTTTGACTCTTCAGCTTCCGCCCAGGGTGATCAAGCTGCACCGCCATCGATCATCCGCCGAGGACGCTTCCGATGAGCAGCGACGGGCGGCAGCCCGCGCCTAGGGTAGCCAGGTGGGGGAAGGACAAGCCAGCTTGGGGTATAAGAGGCCATGGCAGGCAGCAGATGCAGTAGTAGGTATATGATGACGGCAGTCCAGCACGGTAGGACTCCAGACTCGGTGTGTAGTAAGCTAACTGAAGAGGTACCTACACAATGCACCGCAGGTACAAGTCACCGGCCGTCGTCGAGGTAGTCTGTGAATTCAGGTTCGTTCCGTCTGAGCCATGGGATCTAGCGGTTCCTGGCCTGATCTATGACCGCCTACGCAAGGACCTACCCACGCGACGCCCGGTTCGAAGATTGGAGACCTCAGACCGGCGACAAGGTGATCAGTTGAGCCATGAGATTCGCGTACGCCCAGTTATAAGATTCCTCTCACGGGACGAGAAGCGCTTCGCTCAGGTGGGCCCCGATCTGCTCAGCGTCAACCACCTGGCGCCGTACCCGGGCTGGGGCGAGTACTGCCCGCTCATCGAAAGCTGCTACAGTGCCTATGGCCAGGTCGCGAATCCGAAGGGGCTGAGCCGGATCGGCCTCCGCTACATCAACCACATAGAGTTCCCGGAGGAGCGGGGCAACATGAAGCAGTACTTCCAGTTCCTCCCCTATCTGGGGCCCGAGTTGCCAAAGCTCTACGGGTCCTTTAGGGTCGGCGTAGACTTCCCTCTCGGTCCGGATAATCGTGACGTTCTGCGCCTGCAGCTTGGTAGCTCGAAACCTGGCGAGGAGGGCCGCTCGGCCGTGGCCCTTGACCTCGACTACTACTTGGTGCAGCCAGAGGCAGTTTCCACAGATGATGCCCTGCATTGGGTTGAGGACGCTCATGTGGCACTGCGCGAAGTCTTTGAAGCGTCCATCACAGATCGCCTCCGGGAGCGGTTGGAGATCCTGGAAGGATAGGACATGTCCTACTACTACGCTGGGCTGACAGAACAGGCAGTGACGGACCCTCGGCTTGCTCTTTTCGAGTTCGATGACTCTGCGGAGGATGAATCTGAGGAGGTCGGTCCTGTCGCTCTTCCTTCCGAGGCTGAGCAGACTGGCGGCGTGATCGCTAGTGGGGTGGAGTGGCCCGGAGCGATCATAGGCTCATCTCTGGTGATGGAACTTGACGCGCAGCTTCGAGCGCTCGGAGTGCTTTGCGAGTTTCGACGGCCTCAAGAAGTTGCTTCATTCCTGCTATCCAACAGTGGCCTCATCGAGATGCTGCCGTTGGCCATCGTACGGGCCAACAGCCATATGCAGCCCCTGCGACCTCTGCAGGTTGAGATCGTACGAGACCCTGAATCCGAAGAGGAATGGCTCACCTTCAATGTGGAAGTTGCCGGCGACGACGAGGATGTTCTAGCGCGCTACGGGAGCTACGTGAGCGACTGGGTCAGGCTGGCACAGTGGCCCGAGGTCAACAAGATCCGCCTCAGTTACGACGCGACCGACTAATGCAGCCGGAACACTTCCTGGATCTGGGACGTCAGTTGTCTAAGAGAGACGACGCGGCCGCCTGCCGGACCGCCATCAGTCGGGCCTACTACGCGGCCTACCACGTGGCGGCCAAGATGTTGAAAGACTGCATCGGCGTCAGCATTCCCTCAGCGGCATCAGGTCATGCTATCGTGCAGGACTATCTCACGCGCTGCGGAGACCTCAAGGTGGCGGAAGTCGCCAAGAGGGTGGGGGACCTCTATACTGACCGAATCTCGGCTGATTACCGTCTTGACACGAAACGTGTCGAGACGGCCCGCAACGCGCGCCTCAGAGTCGACAGCGCTGAGGTCGTTGTCCGCGCCCTGCAAAAGTGCTCGCGTGATGAGAGCAGACTGAATGCTATGCGAGAGGTTCTCAGGGACGCGAGATCGACGAGGGGCCGCGTGCGTTAGCGCTCTGTACTTCATTTGCAGGTCGTACGGTGAGGCAAGGACCCTATGTGCGCCTGGGCCGCCCGGTCGGTGCACGGCCACCACGAGCTGATAGAGCGAGGACATGAGCCTTTCATACTCCTTCTGGATCGGAACGACGGAGCCAGGTACCGCATAGCGTGACATTCGTGTCTGGCTCAGGCATGAGCTAGCGGCAGACGACTAGACTAACGTACACGAGGGACCGCGGCGTGATCGCCGGGGCCCCTCTGCCTTGGCCGGACCCTACCGGTCACGACCCTTCGAGCTATACCATGCCGACTGCTTCCCAGGCCAGCGCACCCGGAGGCGTCGCGCCCCGGATCATAGCGTCAGAAGTCAAGAGTGTTGGTAGCCGCGACCGCCGTCCGGCCCGCGGCCTCCGGCACCCTCAGGCCCCTTTCACCTCGCCAGCCCCTTCTGCGGCGCGCACCAGCCGCCACCCGACGAACAGAATCCCCGCCGACACGGCCCACAATGCGAGCGCGATCAGGAACACCGGCCGCGGCCCCAGCGCTTCGTTCAGCGCTGCTCCAATGAACGGCCCCGGAATCCCCCGCAGCGCCTGGAGGAAAGCGAACATCCCCGCATAGGAGGCCGCCATGTCCCGCTCCCCAAATCGCATCGCCGCGTTCAGGTACCCCAGCTCCCCGCCTGCCATCGCCAGCCCTTGCGCGGCCGCCGCAATCAGCAGCACCGGAACGTTCTGGGCGAAGTAGTACGTCGCCGGCGCCAGCGCGGCC
>Ga0180438_10009168_pt1 | contig 12387 bp, 9 predicted proteins | sample SS_ome_12_FD_132455 | JGI IMG/M metagenome (GOLD analysis project Ga0180438, IMG submission 132455) | Hypersaline lake sediment archaeal communities from the Salton Sea, California, USA - SS_3_D_2 metaG | ecosystem: Environmental > Aquatic > Non-marine Saline and Alkaline > Hypersaline >...
CTCCGAAGGAGGAACTCATGGCCACGGCAATCGCTTCGGCGACGAACGATTCGCCGACGGTGTCGATCGGCCCGCCCACCCCGTCCACGTTCTCATCCTGCAGGTGTTGTACGCACCGGCTCACGTAGTCCGGGGCCGGCTCACAATGGCCGTCGATACGAACGATAATCGAGCCTTTCGCCACCTGCAAGGCGGCGTTGAGGCCCGTGGGCGCAATCCGTCCCGGGTTCTCAATCAGCTTGACGTTCTCATACTGCGCCTGGAACGAGCGGACCACGTCGCGCGTGCCGTCGTTCGACATCCCGTCCGCAACGATCACCTCCATGCGGTCGCCGGGATAATCCTGGGTAAGCACGCTCCGCAAGGCGGCTTCGATGTAGTTCTCTTCGTTGCGCACCGGCATCACCACGGAAACCAGCGGCATCGCAGCGCGTTCTCGGTCGGCAGGTTCGGTCGTCATGGAACGTCGTTTCCGGTTGAGAACGTGTTTTGAAATAGGTACGACGGCTCTTTGAAGCCGTCGACGCACCAGCATGACGACTGGAAATCGACGGGCTCGGAGGCCCGTCGTACAAGCCGATCCCTGTCTGGCGTGAATTTCAAAATACGTTCTGAGTCAGGACTTCAGTGCGCCGTCGTCGACCTCTTGGCGAGCATCGTCCGAGGCTTCCGGCGGAGTCTCCGTGCCGGCGACCAGGGAACCGGTCGCCGCCGCCTCCACGGAGCATCGATATTCGGGAACCAGGTTCCGGAGTTCGGCCAGCAGCAGTTCTCTCGAGCCCAGCAGAGATCGGAGTCTGGTCATGTACTGCGACGCCTCGTCAGGATCAAAGACCTGATGATAGGCCGCCTGCACCTTGGGGTGCGAAGTGGGCAAGAGCTGCTCGTGGTCGTACTGCAATTCCTCGTAGAGCTTTTCTCCCGGCCGGATCCCCGTGTATTCGATGGCGATATCTTCCGGCGCCAGACCGGAAAGGCGGATCATGTCACGAACCAGATCCACGATTCGCACCAGTTCGCCCATGTCCAGGACGAAAATCTCGCCGCCTCGGCCGATCGCGGCGGCCTGCAAGACGAGTTGCGAGGCCTCGGGAATCGTCATGAAGAAGCGGCGCATTTCGGGGTGGGTCACGGTGATGGGGCCGCCGCGGCGAATCTGCTCCGTGAAAATGGGCACCACGCTGCCGTTCGATCCCAACACGTTGCCGAAACGTACCGCCACGAACTTCGTGCTCGACGTACCGGCCAGCGACAGCACGTGGCGTTCGGCCAGTTGTTTCGAGACTCCCATCACGCTCGTCGGTTTGACCGCCTTGTCCGTCGAGATCAGCACAAACTCTTTCACATCGTACCGGTCCGCCAGGTCGGCCACGCACTGTGTGCCGAATACGTTGTTCTTGACTGCCTCGCCCGGATTGTCTTCCATCATCGGGACGTGCTTGTGGGCGGCGGCGTGAAAGACGATGTCCGGGCGGTAAAGCTCGAACAGGTCCTCCATGCGCGGCTCGTCGAGAATGTCGGCAATGCAGGGATGACAGGGAATGGTCGGATCAACCGTTCTCAGCTCGTTGTGGATAAAGAACAGACCGCTCTCGAATTGCTCCACGAGCACCATCGACTTGGGGTGATACTTCAGCACCTGCCGGCAGATTTCCGAGCCGATGCTGCCTCCGGCGCCGGTGACCATCACGCAGCGCCCTTCCAACAGTTGTCCGATTGCGTCGCTGTCCAATTCGACCGGTTCGCGGTGAAGCAGGTCGTTAATGTCCACCTCGCGTGCTTCAAACTTGTAGCGGCCGCAGATGATGTCCTCCACGCGAGGCACGATCCGCAACGTCAGATCGGCGCCGCGGCAATCCTCCATCAGCTTGCGCAACTCACCACCCGAGAGGCTGTCTCCCACGACGAGAATGCTGTTGGCTTCCAGGCGTGCGGCCACGCGGGCCACGTTGGCCGGGCTGCCCAAGACGGGGATGCCTCCCAGCCACGAACCCTGGTGGCTCGGGTCCTGGTCGAGGAAACCGACCGCACGGTAACCCGAACTGGGATCCGCGTTCATCTGCCGGACAATACCCTCGCCCTGCTGGTCCGCTCCCACGATGATGGCGCGACGCGCATCCTTCGAGGCCACCATCGGCCAGCAGAGTTCTCGAACCAGCCGAATACTTGCTCGCAGCGCGCCGAAGAACAACACGGTCACCGTCAGATCCAGGACGATCAGCCCTCGCGGCACCTGAAAATCTTCGAAGATGAAGTGGTCGATGGCTACGATGCACAGCGTGGATAACGTGGCGGCCTTGAGCAGGTCGACCAGATCGGAAAAGGTCACGTAACGCCACCATCCCTGGAACGAACCCAGACAGTAGAAGATCCAAAGCTTGACGGCCAGACACCAGGGCAAGGACCTTGTCCAGTAGGACCACTGTTCGGCCGGGACCACGAAGTCGAAACGAAGCAGGATCGCGGTGGCATAGGCGGCGCAGAAAACGGCGACGTGTAATATCAAGAGCGTCAACATGCGATGTGACAAGACGCGGCGCAGTACGGGTGTTTTCATAGCTATTCTCGTGGTCATACTAGTCCTGCCGGCTCCAGCGAGCCTTGTTGTCTACGACGATTCCGGCTCGATCAAGGCCTCCGACATGTTGCCCTTCTGACGCGCCGGCGGCGCAATTTTGCAGATCACGGCGCGGAACTTGCCGTTCGCCGTTCTGGGAACCTGGGATACGGCTTCCAGGACGACTTGCACCTTCCCCATGCGCGCTTGCACGTGCTCGACGATCGTCTTCTCGTGTGTTTCGGTGAATCCCGCCGCCGGGACATACAGTACGCGGACGCAGTCCAGCGCCTCTTGGACGATCTGGGCCTCGCGAATCGGCATATCGGCCTTGAACACCGGATCCAGGCGGCCGATGCACCGGCCTTCCGGCGTGTAGAGCAGATCGTCGGTTCGTCCCTCGATCGATTCCAGGATAGGTAACGAACGTCCGCAAGAACAGGTAGTTCTCGGCGGCGCCAGGATGCCGATAACGCACACCCGGTAGCGAATCAGCGGCATGTCGTCGTTCAGAAGGCCGGTGATCACCAGTTCTCCCGGCACTCCGGAACCCACGGGTCGGTCCCCGTCCAACGTTTCCACGAATCCCGCTTCGGGCCAGAGGTGCAACCGCCCGGCTTCGCACTCGCCCGCCGCGGCAACCTTTTCCGACGTTCCGTAGGTTTCGCGGACCGGGCATTGGAATGCCTGACGGATCATCGACCGCTGATGAAAAAAAATGGGCTCTGCCTCCGTGATCACGACCTTCATCTGCAAGTCGTCTCGTCCCAAGCGAATCGCTTCCTGCGCCAACGCGTGAAGCGCGGAAGTGTAACCCAGGAGATACGTGATACGGTACTTTCTCAGGGCGTCGAGATAGTGAGGGATCAGGTCGGGCGCCAAATGGTGCGCCGACATGTAAAGCTGGTTAAATGCCGCGTTCCAGACCCAGAATGGGGGCCTTTTCTGCTTGTACGGGGTGACCATCTGTCCGCCCAGGATGGCCCAGCGGTCCCGGATGGAAACGCCGTGCCACCGCCGCCAGCGGGCCTCGAACAGGGCGTACCAGGACTGCAGCGTGGCTCGGCTCTGCCAAAGACGCAACGGCGTGCCCGTTGTGCCGCTGGTGTGCAGCGGCCAGAGTTTTCGAGGACTGCGATCGTCGGCCAGAAAACTCTTCGGGGCTTGGCGCACCTGCTCTTTCTCCAGGATCGGCCAGTTTTCCAGCCGTTCCCAGGAGGTCTGATCGCCCTGCCGGCGCCGCGACTCCCACTGGCTCCGGTAGTACGGCACGCGCGTGGCCGCGCGGTGCAACAAATAGGCCATGCGGTCGGCGCGCCAGGCCGACCACTGCTCTTCCGTCCAGTTCTCGCGCTTAAACACGTCTTCCACGAGCCGTTCCATGGCGGACCCGTAGCGCCACCAACGCAGATGATACCCGCGCAGGCTGGTGGCGACCGACCGCAAAGGCGGCGGCAGCAGATAGTAGAGTTGTTGAAGCGCCTGGTTCATGTGCGTCTAGCGATTGCAGCCGTCTCCGACGCCGGAATGCGGATGGCCGGACGTTCTGGGTGTTTTGACGTGACTAATCACGGCCTGAAGCTTGCCGCGAGCGTTGCGCTCCAACTCTTGGACTTTACAGACCGTCACGTGCACCTCGCCCAACCGCTGCTCGAAGCGACGACGTATCTCTCGAATCTGCTCTTCCCCGAATCCCTCCTCCGTGACCACCCGCACCTGGAATCGATCGACCTGCTGCTGAACGACCTGCCCCTCCAATACGTAGGGCAAACCGATAAAGATGCCGTGAAAGCGAACCATCTGGCGACCGTCGGGGCCTACCACGACGTCTTCCAACCGCCCGGCGACTTCCTGCAGGACGGGCAAGTGATTCCGCCCGCAGGGACATGGCTCTTCGCTCCACGAACCCATGTCGCCGATGTCGTACCGCACCAGGAACTGGGCGTCGTTGAGCAGCCCCGTGCAGAGAATCCGGCCGTTGACTCCCGGCGGCACGGGCTGGTTTTGCTCGTCTACGATCTCGAGGATCCCGAAATCCGGACTCACGTGGAGCCTGCCATGCTCGCATTCGGTCGCCAGGCCGCAGTTCTCAACACAACCGTACTCCTCCCAGGCCCGGCAACCCCAGGTTTCCCGAATCGTTCGCTTCATCGGGAGCGTGAGCTTTTCGCTCGAGGTGATGGCGGCCACGGGTCGGTAATCGAACGAAAGGCCCTGGTCCCGCATCATGTTCGCGATGAGAAACTGGGAGAACGCATAGCCCGTCACGACCTCCGGCTGGTACCGGTTCATTCCCTCCACGTAATTGGCGATGTGCGCCGGTGCGATGTGGTATGCCGAGAAATAGACTTGCCTTTCGATGGCGTTGTATCGATAGAAGGGGGGCTTCGCCGCGCCCTTGGGAACGACCATCCGGCCGCCGATCATCGCGCGCGGCTTCTGGACGCTGGTGCCGGCCCATCCGAAGGAACGAACTTCCCGTGCCGCCACAAAACGCTGGTGGGACGCCCGCGTGCAGAAGGTGCGAATGGGAGTATTCGTGCTGCCACTAGTCAGGTAGGAGCGAAGTCGGCCGGGGCGTCTGCCACCGTTGGAAACGAACGCCAGGGGCGTGCCGCGTAGATCCTGTTTCGGCAGCACGGGCAACCGGGGCAGCGTGCCGACGGTAATCTCGCTCAGGTCGGATTCCAGTAGGCCCGCAGCCGTCCACGCTTCGCGGTAGTATGGGGCGTCGAAGGCCCTGCCCACCACGTTCCGCAGCGCCGAGTTGAGATAGTCTCCCATCTGATCCGCTGACCAATGGTCTCGCTCGCGGAACTCGCGAACCGTCTTCTCGTACTCCTGCCCGAAGCGCTCCCGCCTCCAATAACGCCCGTACAAGGAAATGCCCAGGTTCTGCAGCGGAATCGGGCAATACGGGTAGAGTCGTTCAAAAAAGCTTGCCATGGTTGATCTCCTGCCTCTTCAGCAGGAAGCGTGCCTCACAGTCGCATGTCTTCTTGCTTCCATCAGCGTTGACGCACCGTGTCACGCATCAAGTTCGCCAGTCGCGCCCCGTTTCTCCACATATTGTAGGTTTTCTCCGCGTATTCACGCGCGGCCAAAGCGTAACGCTGTCTCAGCTCCCCATCGGACAAAAGGTTCTCGATCGCGTCGCTGATCGCTCCGACATCCTTGGGCGGTACGAGCATTCCACTCCGGCCGTGGTCGAGGAGTTCCGGAATGCCGGCCACGTGCGACGCGATCACCGGCGTCCCCAAAGCCTGGGCTTCCTTGATCACCGTGGGCACCGCATCACCGATGACGGGCGAGGGATGCACCAGCAGCGTCGCGGCACCGACGGCGTCCTGCACCTTCTCAAACGGCAGCCATCCGCTGAAGATCACCCGATCGGCGATGCCCAGCTTTTCGGCAAGCGTCGCCAACGACTCCTTGGCCTCGCCCTCGCCGATCAGCTCCACCTCGACGTGAACGCCCCGCTTCAGCAGTTCGCAGGTCGCCTGGAGAAGATAGTCGTAGCCCTTGCGCCACTCGAGCCTGCCGACTCCGAGGATCCGGTTCGCATGCCGCCCATCTCGGCGAAACGGCAGATCTTCCATGTTCAGCCCGAGATGATGCACGTGAATCTTCTCCGCGATCCGCGGAAACGTCCTCGGATACTTCTGCCGGATAAACTCCCTGTTGAACTCGCAGACTACGAACACGTTGTCGGCGTAGAGCAATTTCTGCCGCAGATACACTTGCGTGCGGTAAAGGTCCGTTCCGGCGTGCAGAAACATCGAAAACGGGATGGGAGCATCCAAGAGCCCGTGAAACACCCGCGCGCACGTCGCCGAATAGTTGCCCCAGTAGGCCAGCACGTGATCGTACACGCCCGACCACTCTCGTGCCCAACACCACGCTTTGGGAAGGGTATACACGCTCTTGGCCGTCGGCAGCAGGCCGAACGGCAGCGCCGAACATCCGATGGCCGTCGCGCGGCGCAAGAATCCGGCAAATCTCCCCAGGGGCCACGGCCGGCAAAGCATCAGGCTGTGTCCGAAGCGCAGATGGTGAACGCGGTCTCTGAAAACACCGGTCTTGCAGGGAATCTCCGGAACGTACTGCCAGAGGTTCGGGTCGCAGTCGTAGATCGGAAACACGTCGACCTCGACGCCGGCCTCGTGAAGTGCCGTCATATCGCGCGCGAAGAACGTGCCCACGCGAGTCGGAAACTGGTTGGTAAAGACGGCCAGGCGCATCTCAGCGGGCAACCTCCCCAAGGAAAAAGCCATCGCTGCAGATACGCGTCCGTTGTGCTCTGCTCACGTGTCGAAGAGGATTATTCACAAATTCGGGACCGCTATTCGTCTTTCAGGGAAATAAAGGCCAGGCCAAAGGCAAGTGACGGTATCACGAGCCGCATGGCGTTTGACATCACATACAACAGCGTGTAAGCGAACATGGCCACCACGAATGCCTTCCACGGAAGCGATTTCGTTTGCCGTCGGAACGCTTTTCGGGCGGCAAGAATCAGTACGGTACCCGCGATAATCCCCAAGATGCCGTGTTCCGCCAGCAACCGCGTGATTTCCGTATGTGCCGCCGACTTGCGGAAATACGAAATCCGGTGCCATGCGGCCATGCCGGGCCCCACGCCGAGCACGGGATTCTCCGCCCAGATGCTGAGATCCGCCTTCATGATCAAGTCGCGATTCGTCAGATTCGTCTCGGCGAACCGCTTCGAGAGCACACCGCCGGTAAAAGCGTCGAGCCGGGGCCCCACCACGTACACGCCGCCGATGTAGAAAAGGACGATCGTCACCAGAAGCCCCGCACGCAGGCGCGCGTCGCGCAGCCCGAACACGGCCGCCGCCGCGATGCTCCCTACGGCCAGATACAGACCCGATCGAGACAACGTCAGCGCCGATTGAGCGGCAAGCCAGATGGCAAGCGGCACCATCAGCCACTTGAGTCCTCGTGATCTGGGCAGCGGAAGAACCACGGCAATCAGGAATGCCGCCAGCGCCGCAAAACCGAATGCCGACGAAACCTGATTGGGGCCGTAATTGCCGCTGGTCAGTGAGGTGGACTCGGTCCGGAAGGATATCTTCTCCACTTCCGCGAGATGGAAGAGCACGATCGTGATCATGCCGACCGCCGGGCCCAGAAAGCTTGTCAGCATCCGCTGCACTTGGGCCATCGTCAACCGCACCCGCGAGCAGTAGGCCGCACAAACCGCCAACGCCAAAGGACCGGAGAGATTGAAGCAGATGATCTGCCTGGTATACTCCAGCCCGAAGTATTTGTTCGTGAGCGTGAGTACGGTCGACGGCACGAGCAACGCAAAGTACACCAGCGGGAAGCTGGTGACTCGCAGCGGCCGCGTCCGCGGCAGCGCCAGCAGCAACACGACAATCAGGGCGTACTTGCCGGACTCCCAGGGAATCGGTGCATGCGTCATGCGCCAAAGGACTTCGCTGCCGGCGATATACGCGACGGCGCTCAGCACCCGGCTCGGGTGCGCTCCGCTGGTGGCCCAGGCCGCACTCACCAGGACCGTTGCCGCGGCGTGAACACCAGCAATGGCCGGCATGCGAAACATCAGCAAAGCCAGGGGAACGTGCGCCGCGAAGAACAGCAGCAGGCCGGGAACGGACACCGGTGCAGAGACCGGGCGGCGAAGCGAAGCCTCGCCGCTGCGGTCGTACGACATGGTTGGCGACTGGAAAGTGCTCATGAAAGCGTGGCCTCGTAGAGCGATTGCAGGCAGGCGGACAGACGCGTGCAGGAATGGTTCTCCAGCACGTGCTGCCGCGCCTGGCGGCCACATTCGGCCCGCAACTCCGCACGGCGACACAGCCTGCTCAAATGGTCCACCAGCGTGTCGACGTCACCCGGTTCGGCGCAAAAGCCGGTGACCCCTTCCCGGACCAGGTCGGGCACTCCCCCCACGCGAGTCGCGACCACCGGCAGCCCGCAAGCCATGGCCTCCAGCAACACGTTCGGGGTCCCCTCCCAGTCGGACGTCAGCACGAGAATATCCGACTCCTCATAAACGGCCGCCATGTCGGATATCGCACCTCGAAACTCGACCGTCTCGGGTAACAGGTCCAGTTCGGCGGCTTGACGCTCCAGGCCGGCGCGATCCGGGCCGTCTCCTATAATCACGGCCTCCACCGGCGCCTCGGAATGGTTTCTCAGACGGGCGACGGCCTCGAGGAAAACGTCGACTCGCTTCTGCGGCACCAGGCGGCCGACGCACAATAGGCGCAGAGGTTCGGTTCCCGGTCGCCCGGCGGCGGGCGGTTCAAACGCGTCGGTATCCACGGCGTTCGGCAAATACTCCAGGCGCGACTTGGGCACCCCCAGTTCGACCGCCGTTTTGACGGCCTGCCGGGAGTTCGCGGCCAGGACGTGCGGCATGCGGACACTCAACCGACCCAGCAGCGGGCCGTTGGATCGCACCTCACTGGCGACGTTGTTGCGAATCGCGCCGATCTCGCGGATTCTCAGCGCCCGCGCCGTGCCCACGGCGTACAAATTGGTGAAGAAATGCTGGCTTTGGATGATCTCCGGCTTGTGCTTCCGGGCCGTGGAAATAATCTGCGCCAAGCGGCCCAAGCGGGAGGATCGGCGACCTACCCAAGTCACCGGAACACCCAACTCCCGAATCTTCTCCTCCCAATACTCCCCCTTGGTCAGACTCAGCAGATTCGGCGCCACTCCTTCGCTTCGCAGGGCGCGCAGCATGTAGTACAGCTGTCGTTCCGCGCCGCCCTGGCCGAGGCAGCCGGCAATAAAGCAGATTCTCAATTGGGCCAAATCAACCATGGTTGTCCAGCGGCCCCCAGGCTTTCTCGAGCAGCGCGCCGATGGAATCTCGCCAGCGCTCGATCGAATACTCCTTGGCCGTCGCGACGGCCCTTTCCGACATCTCAGCATAGCGTTCGCGGTCGCCGAGACAGGAGCGTACCGCTCGCGCAATGGCCGTCGGCGTAACTTCGTCGATCAGAACGCCGCAACCGTTGCCTATCAATTGCGGCAGCACCGAGACTTTGGTCGTCACCACCGGCAAACCACAAGCCAGCGCTTCGAGCACCGCCTTGGGAAACCCTTCTGAGGCCGTAGGGAAGCAAAAGACGTCGGAGAGCCGCAGCAGCTCTAACACGCGCTCGTGCGTGACCTTGCCGTGAAAACACACCTGGCCGGTTACGCCCCGCGAATCCGCAAGTTGTTTCAGCTTCGGCAAGGCGCTGCCGTCCCCCACGACGTCCAGGATCAGCTTGGGAAACTCGCCGCGCAGGGAAGGCAGACTCTCGATGACTTGATCCGTTCCCTTCCCCCCTTCCTGCCGACACGCAATGATCAATCGTCGAGCCTTGCCTTCGGTCAGCCGCCGGGCCGTGCCGCACTCCTGCAGCTCTTGCTCCGTCAAGCTGGTGGCGAAGACCCATCGCACTTCCGCATTGCGGTGCGACGGCGGCTCGGCCGCTCCGCCGGTCGCCAACATCACGTTCCGCCCGCCGGCGAATCGTTCCATGAACCACTGCCAGAACCCCTCGGCCATCGTTCGCTTGATCAGCCAATTGCCGCAGTACCTCACGAACAACGGCCGGCGGGACAAGAACGCCATCAACATGCCGATGGTTCCCACGTCTCCCGGGATCGGCGCGTGCACGGCGTCCGCCCGTCGCAACTCGCGCCACAGCACTCGGCAGTTTCGCAACAGCCACCAAGGCATGTCGAGCTTGCGGCGCCCGTCGGTACCGCGGGGCATGCTCAAGGGCGTGAACGACAGGTTTCGTCCCACCAACGGCATTTCGCCGACGCGGCTCTTCGGCTCGCCACACGGTGCGGCAACCACCGTGGAGTCGAACAGTTCGGAGAGCGCCCGCATCTGCATCGGAAAACCCCCGTCCGTGGCATAGCCCGAAGGCGAGGCCTCCGACTTCCAGCAAGGCTTGTGGCTGTACACGACCAGTCTCATTCGACTTCCGGGCTCCTCAACAGCAACTCGCCTGTTTCTCGGGGGAACCTTGGATGCACTGCTCGAAGAAGGAAAGATTGTCGCCGAGCAGCTTCTCGGTCGAGAAGGTGTCGGCAAACCGCTGCCGGGCGTTGGCTGCCAGCTCTTGGCGCAACGACTCGGAACGCAACACGGATCGGATCTTGGCGGCGATATCCGCCGGGTCGTGGGGATTGCAGAGCAGCCCGTCCACGCCGTCGCGGATCACTTCGCGCCCGGGCTCGATGTCCCCTCCGATCAATGGCTTTCCCATCGCCAGGGTTTCCAGCCAGGCTACGGGCATCGCTTCCGTGTGGGACGGATACACACAGATGGCATTCTTGGCCAGCAGTTGGGGCACCTGGCCGTGGGCCACGGGCCCGATGAATCTGAAATGCTCGCGCGCAGCGGCCGGAATCAGCGGCAGCAACTCGGTCTTGCGGTAGCTTGGGTCCGTCTTGCGAGCCCGCCAATCCCGGCCGGCAATCGTCAATACGACCGACGGAAACTCCTCGATCAGCTGCAGTACGGCAAGGACCAGCTCGCGCATCCCTTTGTTCTTGCAGACCGTGCCCACAGTCAACAATGTGTGAGGGTCCGGCGTCGGCGTTTCGGCGCTGGGGCAGAACAGCTGATCGTCAACGAAATTGTAGATGACCTTGACCTGCTCCCAGTCGATCTGCAACAGCCGCGCCGTGATCTTGCCCACGTATTCCCCCACCGCCACGTAGTGATCCGCCCTGCGAAAAGACCGCCGTTCCTGGAAGGAACGCCATAGCGCGGGCTTCTCGTTCAGCTCGTAACGGTGGTACAGGTGCCCACCGTGCATTCGGATGACTCGGGCGGCGTCGATACGATGGCCGACGAAGGCGAAGCCCATGTTCGAGGCCTCGATCACGTCGATCGGCGTCTGGCGATGGATCTCGGCCAGCCGGCGGTCGATCCGCATGGAGTTCGGCAGAAACCGGGCGGTGGGGAGCCGGGATCCTCGAACTCGGTGGACGGTGACCCCTTCGTCGTCTTCCGTGGAGTCCCAGAGATTCCGCCACGTTCCCACCACCGACGCCCTGTGTCCGGCCCGGACCAGCAGACGGCCGAGCGTCTGCACGAACGTTCCCGTTCCGCCGGTGTCCCCGTTCGCTTGCGGGTATTCGTGGGTCAAGAAGCAGATATGCATATGTTTGTTTTTGGCGGCTGACCGCCGTGCTGTACTAACACTCGCGCGGTACACCGTGGCGATGACTTGGTCTCACGATCTCGATAGAACCTGCAGCAACTCCGGAATTGCCGTCAAACGACGGCGGATCTCATGCTCCACCTGGCAGCGCGTGAGAAGATAAAGGTAGGCGTACACCAACAGGACGCGCGATTCCGCGGCGCCGGCCGCGTACGTCCGTTGAAAGGCATCCATCGACTCCTGCAGCAAACGCGTATACCGACTCCGCCGCGCGGCCGTCTCGAACAACTCGGCGTAACTGCGCGGGCCGGACGAGAAGACCCGAAAACAATCGGCATACACCACTAAATTGCAGAAGAAGTCGCACCCCACGCAGTCCTCCTCCGCCACGAACTCCCAGTCGAAAACGTGGAGACGGTCGCCGGTGTCAAAGAAGTAGTTGTGAAAGCAATAGTCGCCGTGACGGGCGGCGTGGGGCAGCTTCTCGGGCAAGCCTTCCCAGGCGTCGAGAAACGCTCGTTGCACCCCAAAGAACTCCTGCGGGAGTAGATCACCGTGACGCTCGATCAACGAGGCGAGCCGTTCACGGAAGGCCCATTGAGCATTAAAGACAGGTTCGTCAACAATGGAGCGATTAAGAAAGAGAAGGAACAATTAGGAGGAAAA
>Ga0180438_10009169_pt1 | contig 12386 bp, 13 predicted proteins | sample SS_ome_12_FD_132455 | JGI IMG/M metagenome (GOLD analysis project Ga0180438, IMG submission 132455) | Hypersaline lake sediment archaeal communities from the Salton Sea, California, USA - SS_3_D_2 metaG | ecosystem: Environmental > Aquatic > Non-marine Saline and Alkaline > Hypersaline >...
ACAATGTGGCGTTTCTCTACCTACATAGCTGCCGGGGGCGTGTTTGCCGCGCTTTCCGCACTGCTCTACTTCGTGCACTACATCATCTTCGAAGACCCGCACCACATCTCCATCTTCATGGTGAGTGACCTGGCCTTCGTGCCACTGGAGGTCTTCCTTGTTGTCATCGTCATCGAGCGCGTTCTGGCACGGCGCGAGAAACGGGCCATCCGTGAGAAGATGAACATGGTGGTGGGGGCCTTCTTCAGCGAAATCGGGAACCGGCTCCTTCAGGAACTCCTACCCTGTCTTCCGAAGAGCAGCGAAATCAGTGAACGGCTCTCTGTGAAACCGGACTGGGGCCGCGCCGACTTCCAGAAGGCGATGGCATATGCCGACAGGCTGGAAATCCGTCCCGACTGCCGCCTGCTCGACCTCGAAGGGCTGAAGGCCCTGCTTGTCCAGAAGCGGCAGTTCCTCGTGGGCCTGCTGGAGAGCCCGAATATCCTTGAACGGGAGCACTTCACCGACCTCCTCTGGGCAACCATGCACCTCGACGAGGAGCTCGAGGCCAGGCCATCTCTGAGCGGACTGCCGGCGGCGGATATGGACCATATCTCGGCTGACATCCAGCGCCTTTACAGTCGCCTGGTCATCGAGTGGATGTCGTATGTTGAGTACCTCAAGGCAAGCTACCCCTTCCTGTTCTCACTGGCGGCACGCACGCACCCGTTCCAGGAGCGACCGTCGGCCATAATCAGCCAGTGACGCCGCCTTCCCGTACAGGGCAAGGTCCAAGCATAACGCAGCGAGGTGAGAGAATGCAGAGGAGGTTCCGACAGATGCTTATCCCGACGATAATCATGGGGGTCCTGTCAATTGTGTTCGTCTTTCTTGCCTACCAGAAAGGCGGGGGAACACACATCACCGGCCTGAAGGCCGCCGGCAATATGCTGCTGCAGGTAGCGCCGCTGCTGGTGTTTGCCTTCATCATCGCTGGCGTAATCCCGCTTCTTGTCCCGCAGGAGCAGATATCCCGGTGGGTGGGCACCGAGTCCGGCATGCGGGGCATCCTCATCGGTACCGTCGTCGGTGGCTTCCTGCCCGGAGGGCCCTACGTCAGCCTCCCGATGGCCGCGGGGCTGTTGCAGGTGGGCGCCGGTGTGGGCACGATGGTGGCACTGGTTACCGGGTGGTCTCTCCTTGCCTTTTCTCGACTGCCGATGGAGATAGGCATCATGGGCTGGAAATTCACCGTGGTGCGGCTGGTGTGCACCTTCTTCTTCCCGCCAATCGCCGGGTTCATCGCCAACCGGCTCTTCGGGAACTGGAGCATGGCCTAGGTCACCGTTGCCGTAAGCCGCAACAGGAGGAGCCGGAAGTGGACAAACAGTACGAAGAGAGAATCAGGGCCATAATCGAGGAGCGGAAACACGCCAACGGCCAGTGGATGCGCCGGAAGTCGAAGGTGTACCGGGCGTTCGAGGACATGGAACAGCATGCCTTCTCCAGCGGGGCCCTGGACAGGAAGGTGAAGGAGCTTATCGCACTCGGTATTTCGGTCGTCATCAACTGCGAGTCGTGCATGGAATGGCACATCAGACAGGCACTGGACTCAGACGCGACCGAGGAGCAGATAGTGGAGGCCATCGAGGTGGGGATAGAGATGGGCGGGGGACCGGCCACGGTGGCAAGCCGGTTTGCCCTGCGGGCCCTGGAGTATCACCTGGGAGCACAGAAGAACCCGACCCAGGACCAGCCGCCTACTCCCAGCTGAAGAGCTTGATTGTGAGGGCCATGCTCACGACCAGCCAGGCAGCGAGGACCGCGACGTTCAGCGGCATGGGATGAAGCGGACTGGCATCAACCATTATCTGCCGGAAGCCGTCCCCCAGGTAGCTGAGAGGGATTGCCTCCACTATCGGCCGCATGAAGTCCGGCATCATGTCCGCCGGGAAGAAGATGCCGGACAGGAACAACATCGGGAACTGCACCAGCTGGACGATAGGCATGGCGCCCTCCGTCGTCCGCGCCCGCGAGACCGCGAGGTAGCCAATACTGATAAACGTCAGCGTGCCCAGTATCAGCAGGCCAAACAGATAGAGCCAGCTACCCACGACATGGACGTCAAATGCGAAGTACGCGATGACGATGATGATGACCGCCTGGAGCGCCGAGACCGCCAGCCGGTAGGTCACCTGCGAGCAGACCACGGTGGCCCGGTTAAGCGGCGTCGCCCCGAGGCGCTTCAGGATTTTCTTCTCTCGCCACTCCACCAGGGGCAGCCCGCCGAAGATTCCCAGAAACAGTACGGACATCGCGAGGATGCCGGGCACCATGTAGTCTATTGTCCGCAGCTGGTGCACCTGGACGGACTCCTCTGTCAGCCGGAGCGGGACAGGCTGCTGGGTGAGCTGCCGGTTCATCTCCCCGATGACCTCCCGCAGGATTGGCAGCAGCACCTGGGCGGAGGTCGTCTGTGTCGGGTCGTAGTAGGCTGTGATGTCGGCGGGACGGCCGCCGGCCATGCTGGCGTCTATGTCCGCGGGGATGACGACAACGGCCCTGAGGTCGCCATCCCGGAGTTCCGCCAGCTTGCCCTCCAGGTCGCCTTCACTCATTTCGAAGATGGGCACCTGCTGAAGGCCCTGGGCAATCATCTGCGCGGCCTCAGAATCACCCTCGCTGACCAGGCCAACACCGTAGCTCACGTTTTCTTCGCCGCTGAAGACCAGCCCGAAGATGAGCATGAAAAGGAGCGGAAAGGCGAAGGAGAAGAACAGCGCCACTCTGTCACGCAGGAACTGCTTGAAGTCGGCGAGCAGCAGCCTGCTGAAGGCCTTCATTCTGAAGGCCTTCATTCCCGTATCCTCCTGCCGGTCAGCTTGAGGAACACGTCCTCCAGGGTGGCCTGCCGCACGTGCAGGTCCTCCAGCTGGTCGGTGAGGCCCTCCGTCTCCGCGAGCCGCAGCAGGGACGAAAGGGTATCCGGGATATCACTGGAATAGACCACCACCTCACTGGCGTCAATGACAACGTTGGTGACGCCGGGCAGGCCCCGCAGAGCTTCCTCCGATGGGGGCGGCGTTGCCTCGAACTGGATGGCCTTCTCCTCGAAGTAGCCCTCTATCAGTTCCTGCGGGGAACCGAGGGCGATTATCCTGCCGGAGTCAATCACCGCCACCCGGTCGCAGAGCCTCTCCGCTTCATCCATGTAGTGGGTGGTCATGAAAATGGTCTTGCCCTGGTGTTTCATGTCCTGTATCACGGTCCACAGGCCGCGTCGTGCCTGCGGGTCCAGCCCCGTCGTCGGCTCATCCAGGAAGGCGATGTCCGGGTCGTTAATCAGGGCCATGGCGACCGAAAGCCGCTGCTGCTGGCCACCGGACAGGTTCTGCACCAGCACCTTCCGGCTCTCCGTCAGGGCCAGGAGTTCCAGGATGTCGTGAACCGGCAGGCTATGCCGGTAGAAGCTGGCAAAGAGGGTCAGTATCTCGCCGACGGTAAGCCGGGGCAGCAGTGAGGGTGCCTGAAGCTGTACCCCGATGCGCTGCTTCACGTCTGCCGGCACCCGGGACACATCCAGTCCGAGCACAGATACCCGCCCGGAGTCGGCGGTGCGCAGTCCTTCGATTATCTCGACGGTCGTGGTCTTCCCGGCACCGTTGGGCCCGAGCATAGCGAAGACCTCGCCCCTGTCAACATGGAAGCTGATGTCGTCCACGGCCGTAACCGGTCCGTAGCGCTTTACGAGATTCTCGACCTCAATAACCACGACACCGTCACTGAAAGAGACTGAGGCAGAACTGCTGACGTGCCCCGGTGGCACGTCACTACCATTGTAGCATCGCGGACACGACCATACAAACTGATGTACTCGTCCGGTGCGTGGGTGACGCTCTGGCACGTCTGCGAAACGTCCCCGCTGGCTGGCAAAGCCACCCTAACGTAAGGTAGAATGGGACGGTGAGAACAGACCATCTGGAACCCCGTACGGCGTCTGACAGTGTTGATGCCCGTCCATACCCCGGAGACCCGGCATGAGCGACCCCGCGATACGCATTGAGAATCTGACACGTGACTTTGGAGAGGTGAGGGCCGTCGACGGCCTCTCGCTGGAGGTCCCCGCCGGCAGCATCTTCGGGTTTCTTGGCCCCAACGCCTCCGGGAAGACCACCACGATAAACCTGCTGCTTGGCCTGCTGGAACCGACGGCGGGTAGGGCTGAGGTGCTCGGCTTCGACACCGCCGCACAGGCCGACGAAATCCGGGCACGTACCGGGGCCCTGCTGGAGCACGATGGCCTGTATGAGCAGATGAGCGCCCAGGACAACTTGGAGTTCTACGGGCGTATCTGGCGCATGCCCGCCGCGGAAAGGACGGAGCGTATCAGGGACCTCCTGGCCCGGATGGGCGTGTGGGACCGGCGAGAGGAGCGTGTCGCCAAATGGAGCCGGGGCATGAAACAGAAGCTGGCCCTGGCAAGGGCACTCCTGCACCGGCCGCCGCTTGTCTTCCTCGACGAACCGACGGCCGGGCTGGACGTCGTCTCTGCGGCCGCCCTGCGTGATGACCTCGCCGAGTTGGCCTCGCGCGAGGGGGTGACCGTCTTCCTGACGACCCACAACATGGCCGAAGCGGAGAAGCTTTGCAGCCGGGTGGCCGTGATCCGCCGGGGGAAGCTGCTGGCGGTAGGGCACCCTGACCAGCTGCGTGCCCAGACGGGCGCTCCCCAGGTCGAGGTTGTCGGCAGCGGCTTCAACGAGAAGGTGATTGACCTGCTCCGGGCCCGGCCCGAGGTCTCCTCCGCCGAGGTACACAATGGTCACCTGCTGATTCACCTGAGCAAAGACGTGGACACCGCTCCCCTGGTCAACCTGCTGGTGAATGCCGGGGTGAGCGTAGAAGAGGTCCGGCGCGGCAAGGCCAGCCTGGAAGAGGTGTTTCTCACTCTCGTGGACGAGGAGAGATGATGCTGGGCGACATCCTGACTGTGATGTGGAAGGACAGAAAGGGCCTGTTCCGGCAGCGGGGTAGCCGTACCCGTGCCCTGCTGACGATGTTCGTTCCAGTGGCGATGGTTGCCATCTACTTCCCCTGGCAGATGGGGCGGGACTGGGTGGATACCTACTGGTCGCTCATCGCCTGCATCATAGTGCCGATGCTTCTGGTGGGCATAACAATCCCGGACGCCATCGCCGGGGAGCGCGAACGGCACACTCTTCCCACCCTGCTGGCCAGCCGCCTCTCCGACCGTGCCATCCTCTTTGGCAAACTGGCGCTGGCAATCGGCTACGGCTGGATTGCCACCCTGGTTGTCCTGCTCCTGGCCCTGGTAACCCTGCACATTGCCCACTGGGAGGGCCAGTTCATGTTCTACACCCCGTCAATCATCCTGGTTGATGTCCTGTTCAGCCTGCTGATGGCCACGCTCGTGGCCAGCCTGGGGGTGCTTTTCTCCCTGCGGGCTGGCACGGTACAGGAGGCCCAGCAGACGCTGATGGCGGTGGTGATGTTCCCTCCCCTCGTCCTCGGGGTACTGCTGACGTTCCTCATCGGCCAGGTATCGGGAATCAGGGAGACCATAAGCAACATCGTGCAATCTGTCGGCTCAACTCAGCTTGTCCTCATTGTCGCCGCCTTCCTCCTCCTCAACTGCCTGTTGCTGCTCAGGGCGGCGATGTCAGGCTTCCGGCGCTCGCGACTCACTCTCCTCTGACGGACGGCAGGCGGGAGCGCCCGGTCCTCCCGGAAAAGAAGGGGCCCCTCCCGGCCGGGAGGGGCCCTTTGACATCAGTACCGTTCCGCGGCCAGCGAGAGCATCATTCAGGCGTGCCCGCGTTCCCCATCCTGAGGCCGTTTCGGGCCATGACCGGGACAGGCTGACCCCAGCGGCAGGCCGTGGCCGAGCACACCCTGTTCGTTGCCCCGAGCATCCTGCCCGCTCCCTGGGCATTGGCGGGACCAGCCTCACATTCGGCCCTGACTCCAACCGGGGCAAAACCGGGGAAGTAGCCTTCCTTCACGGCCACCAGCAGGTATCGTCCAGCGTCCTCAAAGGTGTGGCTGACCTGCCCGTCCTCGTCCGTCCACTCAAGGAGCTCTCCACGGCCGGTCAGTAGCGCGGCGTAGTCCTCCTCAGTGGCCGGGGCATTGCCTGCCTCCTTCAGCCGGGCGACCTCTGCCCTGAGCCCCACGGCAGCCTCCCATGTGAGCACCCAGACGCCGGCATCCTGCACCGGCACACAGTCGTGGCGGGCGAAGACCGTCACCACTACTTCGGTGCCTACCCGCGCCACCCGCGGCGCCCTGAGCGCCAGTGCCGGCCTCGGCACGCCCTCTGCGTCAGGTGCGGCCTGGGGCTCGCCCTGAGCCAGCGCAGGAATGGCAGCGGAGACGAGGACCACCAGCGCCGTCACAACGGCTGCGATTGCGGACTTCTTCTTCATCGGCTGTTCCTCCTTCGTTCATGTTGTTGTGCGCTTGAGCGCCTTCACACAAGTTATAACGACCGGAGCGGGAAAAGGTTAGGCGCCGTTCGGACACCTTGCGCAGACCCGGGCCGCGTTGTGTTTTTGGCATCGATGTTTTAAGCTAGGTCTCAGAGGAGACTACCCGGAGTATCAGTGGATGGGTGACGCGCCGTGTGCTGCCCGGAAGCGGACTGCGAGAGAGCGGAGGAAAGAAAAAGTGGAGAAAACGCGGCTGGGCAAGACCAACATGATGGTGACCAGACTGGGGTTCGGAGGCATCCCCATTCAGAGGCTCTCCGAAGATGACGCCGTCGCCGTCGTGCGGAAATGCCTTGACCTTGGCATCACGTTCATCGACACCGCCAACGCCTACACGACCAGCGAAGAGCGCATCGGCAGGGCGATTGCCGGGCGCCGCCAGGGGCTGATTCTGGCAACGAAGTCCGGCGCCAGAGACCGTGAGGGGGTGGAGAGACACCTCAACCTGAGCCTGGAGCGGCTGGGAGTCGACTACATTGACCTGTACCAGTTCCACGGCGTCAGCACCCCCGAGGCCCTGAAAGCGGTGCTGGACCCGAAGGGACCACGGGCCGTGGTGGAGAATGCCAGGAAGGCAGGCAAGATACGGCACATCGGCATCACCTCACACTCGATGGACATCGCCAGGGAGGCGGTGAAGTCCGACCAGTTCGAGACGATAATGTTCCCATTCAACTTCATCACCAGTGAGCCCGCCGAGGAGCTTCTTCCACTGGCCAGGGAGCACGATGTGGGCTTCATCGCCATGAAGCCGCTGGCGGGCGGCATGCTGGACAATGCGACAATCGCATTCAGATACCTCCTCCAGTTCCCGGACATCGTCACCATTCCGGGCATTGAGAAGACCTCGGAGATTGAGGAGATAGCGGGCTTGTACCGGGGGCCGAAGAAGATGACCGAGGCAGAAACGGCCGAGATGGAGCGGATGCGTGAGGAACTGGGCACGGAGTTCTGCCGGCGCTGCGAGTACTGCCAGCCGTGCCCCCAGGAGATACCGATATCGACCGTCGTGAACATCACCAGCTTCGTCAGGCGAATGCCCCCGCACCGGGTGTTCTCCGGCGGCATTGCCGCCGGCATGGAACGGGCGGCCTCCTGCACCGAGTGCGGCGACTGTGAGCAGCGGTGCCCCTACGGCCTTCCCATCCGGGAAATGATTGCCCGGCAGGTCGCTTGGTTCGAGGAGGCAAAGAAGGACTACCAGAAGCAGGCAGGTTGAACACAGAGCGTGGTGATTTTCGATGAGCAAGCTTATTGACAGACTGACCCGGGTATCGCAGGCCGCCGCCCATCCGATGGGGTTCCGGGCCGCGCGCTCTGCGGCGGCGATGCCCAGGATGCAACTCGTTGCCGCACTGGCAAAGGCAGATGCCAACGCCTCTGATTACGTCGTCGGTGCCGATGCCGGGCTTGTCCGGGTCGCTGGAGTGGACTCCGGCGCCCGCGCCATCAAGAAGGCCGCCGACGCAGTGCAGGACATTCCCTGGGGTGCCTGGCTCGAAGCCCATGCCCTCGGGCAGCTGGGTCAGGTCTCCAGCCTGAACTGCGACTTCGTCGTTTTTCCGGCGGCCGGCACTGCACTGGCAGTCCCGCCAGCAGGCGGCCCCGGCATGGTGCTCCAGGTGGACTCGTCCGTCCCGGAAGGCCAGCTGAGGACGGCGAATGACCTGGCGGTCGACGCCGTGCTCGTGACCGCCGAGCAGGAGGGCCCCGGTCCCCTCACCTGGCACCAGCTCATGCTGTGGCGACGGTTCGCCGGCCTGCTGACCGCGCCACTCCTCGTATGCATCCCCAACGGCACCGGGACCGACGAGCTCCAGCTGCTGTGGGAGGCCGGTATCGGCGGGGTGGTTGTTGCCGCCGGGCCTGACAGCTCGCCAGGGGAGCTGAAGCGCCTGAGGGAGGCGATTGACGGCCTTGCTCCGCCGTCCCCCCGCAAGAAACGACACTCGGAGGCGCTGCTGCCCCGCATGGAACGGGCTGCGGAACCGGCGGTCGAAATCGGCGAAGAAGACGAGGACGAGGACGACTAGACTCCACGGGGAATCGTCAGGCACGTCGCATCTTGCGCACAACTAGCCGAGTAGCTCGTAGCTCAGAGCCGCGGCCGGGCAGGTACCGATTAAGCGTATGATATCGTCGACGCCTGCACCGTTGACGTCTATCCAGGGGTCCCTGTCTCCATTGAAGACCTGGGGCAGACCCCGGAGGCAGTTGTCGGCGCTGACGCACCTGTCAGGGTCGAAGGTCACCCTTATCCTGTCGTTCTCGTAGGTCTGCGCCATTGTCGCCCTCCGCAAGGCATTACGGGTGCGGGGAGCATGGACCGGCCCGGTGTTATGACTGGGCGAGTTGCCAGGACTTGCCCTCCGTGGTTATCGCGGGGGCAATCACCATCTCCACCTGCTGCATGTCCCGGATGGTCGATGCGCCACAGAACCCCATCGCCGTCCTTATGGCGCCCACCAGGTTCTGGCTTCCGTCAGTGACGGAGGTGGGTCCGAAGAGTATCTGTTTCAACGGGGCCGTGGTGCCGACCTTTATCCGCGTCCCGCGGGGCAATGCCGGGTGTGGGTGCGACATCCCCCAGTGATAGCCGTGTCCCGGCGCCTCCTCGGCCTGGGCGAGAACAGAGCCCAGCATCACGGCGTCGGCGCCTGCGGCAAGGGCCTTGCAGACATCGCCGCCCTTGCGGAAGCCGCCGTCAGTAATGATGGGCACGTAGCGACCCGATTCCCTCAGGTGCTGGTCCCGGGCAGCGGCACAGTCGATTGTCGCCGTTATCTGCGGAACGCCCACACCGAGCACCTCACGGCTGGTGCAGGCTGCTCCCGGCCCGACGCCGACAAGAACGCCATGGATACCGGCCCTCATCAGGTCCAGGCTGGCACTGTAGCTGACGCAGTTGCCGACCACCACGGGAATGGGCACCATCTCGATGAGCTCGGAGAAGATGAGACCACGAAGGCTCCTGGAGCTGTGGCGCGCGGTGGTCACCGTGGACTGGACGACCAGGATGTCGCCCCCGGCCTCAACAACCAGCGGGGCAAACCGCTTCGTGTTTGCCGGGACTAGCGAAGCAGCGCATATGCCGCCGCCCTTCTTGATCGCCTGGACCCGCTCCCCGATGAGGTCCTCTCTTATCGGAGCAGAGTAGATCTTCTGTAGGAGGGCGGTGACCTCACTGCCCGGCGCACGGGCTATCTCCGCCAGCACCTCTGCGGGGTCGTCGTAGCGGGTCTGCACACCTTCGAGGTGGAGGACGGCCAGACCGCCCATCTGGCTCATCAGTACCGCAAAATCGACGTCCACAACGGCATCCATTGCTGACGCGAGTATCGGGATACTGAAGGTGTGGTTCTCAATCCGGAAGTTGGTGTCTGTCTGGTCGGGGTTGATGGTTACGTCGCCGGGGACGAGGGCCACTTCGTCGAAGCCATAGGCACGACGAAGCTGCTTGAACTGAGGAGCCGTCATAGTGCCTTCCCCTTTTGCTAAACTATAGCAAAGCCCTGTACCCGCCGTCAACAACCGCCGCACTTCGGACAGGGCCCAATCTGGACGGCAGGAGCACGGTGGGTTATAATGGCTAGGGCTCAAGGGGAACAGGAAGGCAATGCCCGTCCTTTATGTTGTGGCGACTCCCATTGGCAATCTGGAGGACATCACATTGCGCGCCCTGCGCACCCTGCGCGAGGCGGCGCTTATCGCTGCCGAGGATACCCGCAAGACAAGACGGCTCCTTAACAAGTACGAAATCAAGACACCGCTGACCAGCTTCCACGAATACAGCACCCGCGGCAAGCTCAGCAGCATTCTGGCCAGCCTGGAGAAAGGCGACGTCGCCCTGGTCTCCGAGGCCGGAATGCCCGGAATATCCGACCCGGGCTATGAGCTGGTGACGGCGGCCATCCGGCAGGGCGTGCCCGTAGTTCCTGTCCCCGGGCCCTCCGTGGTAACGGCAGCGCTCGCCGTCTCCGGACTGCCCACGGACAGGTTCACCTGCCTGGGCTTCCTCCCCAGCAGGACAAACGCCCGGCGGCGCTTGCTGGAAGGCGTAGCCGATGAACCGGGCACGATAGTCGCTTTCGAGGCGCCGCACCGCCTGGCAGCGTCTCTGGACGATATCGTGGCAGCCCTCGGAGACCGCAGCATTGCCGTCTGCCGCGAGCTTACCAAGATGCACGAGGAGGTCTTTCGCGGTACCGTCAGTGGGGCCGCGGCGCATTTCGCGGAGCCCAGGGGCGAGTTCACGCTGGTCATCGCGGGAAGACGGCACCCGGACCGACCGCGTCTCACCGAAGACATCGAGCGTCAACTCAAGCAGATGCGTCTTTCGGGGGTGCCGGCAAAGGAGGCCGTGGCCGCCGTTGCCGGGGAGACCGGCCTGACGAGAAGAGAGCTTTATCGGGCCTGGCTCAGGCTGGCCTGAGATTGCATAAGAGAGATAGAGGAGACCGAAGAGGGAGGAGTCAACCGTTGCGACAGGGATGCATATCACTCGGAAAGCTTCAGTGTGACGGCTGCCGGAATTTCATACCGCACTCAGCCCGATACCTCGTGGTGGACGAGGAAGACGGTGCCGAGGTTGAGAGCGGCAAGAAGTCATACTACTGTGTGGAGTGCAGCCTGGACAAGGGCTACGCGAAGTACAGAGAGGAGAAGGGCGAACGGGTGCTGACCTTCTTCCCCGAAGACGCCGACCAGCAGTGACCCCGGGGAGACAGCCAGCCCGTCAGGAGAGACCATGAGCGAGAGAATCCTGGTTTGCGTTGCCTGGCCGTATGCCAACGGCTCGTTGCACCTGGGCCAGATTGCCGGGGCCTACCTGCCCCCGGACATCTTCGCCCGGTACCACCGCGCCAGGGGGGATGAAGTGGTCATGGTCTCCGGGTCTGACGTACACGGCACGCCGACGACCATCAAGGCGGAACAGGAGGGGAAGACTCCCCAGGAGGTAGCGGCGTTCTATCAGCAGGAGCACCTGGGCTGCTGGCAGAAGCTGGGCATCTCCTACGACCTGTATACCACCACCGGCACGGAGAACCACGCTGAAGTGGCCCAGGACATGTTCCTCAGACTCCTCGAGCGAGGCTACCTGTACAAGCAGACCGTGTCCCAGGCGTACTGCCCGAACTGCCGGCGCTTCCTGCCTGACCGATATGTCGAGGGTACCTGTCCGCACTGCAAGTCATCCAACGCCCGCGGCGACCAGTGCGAGGCATGCGGCAAGCCCCTGGACGCCCCTGACCTCATCGACGCGCGCTGCCGCGTGTGCGGCACGGCCCCGGTCTACCGAGACTCGGAGCAGTTCTTCCTCACGCTGCCCGCGTTCCGGGACAGACTGCTGGAGTGGGTGAAGCAACAGACCCACTGGAGGCAGAACGTCCTGAACTTCACCACGCGGTTCCTGGAAGAGGGACTGATAGACCGGGCGATTACGCGTGACATAGACTGGGGTGTGCCGGTGCCGCTGGAAGGGTTCGAGGGCAAACGCATCTACGTGTGGTTTGAGGCCGTCATCGGTTACCTTTCCGCCACCAGGGAGTGGGCCGGGCTTCACGGAGACCCGGACGGATGGCGCCGGTTCTGGCAGCAGGAGGAGGCGAAGAGCTACTACTTCATTGGCAAGGACAACATCGTCTTCCACACCATCATCTGGCCGGCGATGCTCATGGGCTACGGCGGTCTGAATCTGCCTTACGACGTACCGGCCAACGAGTTCCTGACGATTGAGGGCCGGAAGCTCTCCACCAGCCGGAACTGGGCGGTGTGGCTGCCGGACTACCTGTCCCGCTACGACCCTGATCCGCTGCGCTACGTTCTGTCCATCAACATGCCGGAGACCGCCGATACTGACTTCTCCTGGCGGGAGTTCGTCCGGCGCAACAACGA
>Ga0180438_10009170_pt1 | contig 12384 bp, 9 predicted proteins | sample SS_ome_12_FD_132455 | JGI IMG/M metagenome (GOLD analysis project Ga0180438, IMG submission 132455) | Hypersaline lake sediment archaeal communities from the Salton Sea, California, USA - SS_3_D_2 metaG | ecosystem: Environmental > Aquatic > Non-marine Saline and Alkaline > Hypersaline >...
GGCCTGCTGCATGAAGGTGGCAATTCAACAGTGGTATTGGTGTTGATGCCGGTCAATTCGATCTGCACATCAAAGTCACCTTCAAACTTGAGCGGTTCGTAAGTGCCGCTGTAGCTTCCGGAAAAAGCGCGCGGATAACCGCCCTTTGTATCGACATACAGGTCTGCGTCCTCTGCCGACCACAATGCCTCGCCAAAGGCTCTCAGTTTCGAGTCCCGGCTCTTCTGCGCAGCCGCGAGAAACGTATCTCCATTGAGCACATAGTGCTTGACAGATACGCCTTTATATGTCTTTTGACCGATAAATTCCCCGCGGGCCACATCACTGCTCGTCAACATGGTCAGCAGGCTTTGCGGACTCATCTCGTCCAGCGCAGAGGCGGCTTTGGTATCTTCGAGTTCGACGCATACCGGGAAAAAGCCATTAACAACCGCAAAGGAGCCTTCGGGCACTTTGTAGATGTCAACACTGGACGGCGAAAAAAGACCTACCAGAGACCCGCCGACCTGGGCTGCGAGTTCTCCCAGTAGACTACCAGTCACGCTGATCTTACTTTTCCCCTGTTCGTTGGTCGTCAGCACAGCATTCAGGTCACCCTGGGCGCGCTCGTCGTTAATCAGACCATTAACCTCAAGCTTCACCGTCGCGTTGAGCGAGGTGAGTCCCGCGATCGGTTTTAGGGGAATAATATCTCCGGGGAGCGGGGTTGGTGTGCTTACCGCAGCGACCACTGCCGGGAGCGAAGTTGAAAAAGCTGGTACGGCCAAGACCAATACAAGCATCAGCACAATGGCGCAAGCAGCCCCGGCGATAGATGCAGTGAGAACCTTTTTTTTCGTTTTCATGAGTTTCTGCTCCTGTTTCCTTAAATAAATCCGGGAATAATAATCAGCGCAATTGCCAGTGTAAAAACCAGCTGCGCACGAACAAGTTGGATCCAGAAAAGAAAATATATATAATTCCCGTTTTTCCCCTTTTTTATTTTTATCAGTTATTTTAAAGTATCCAAGTTCACAATCTGTGTGAAACTATTTTCAGTCCATTACTACCAGCTTTATTCACCTCTTTGCGTATAATTCTGTAGTCGCGCCGTTATCCGGCCTTTTCGATCAAGAACCTCCGTTAATTAGTAACCCCTGAAAGAAAGCCCTCAGGGTTATTAAATTCCTAAGGATCATAAGAATTGACCTGCCCAATAATTTGTACAGGTCACAATTTTAGGCTAACTGGATTAATTTGAGAAGAGTGGATCATGAGAATGGCTGGAGCTGGTGGTCTCTAACCAGGTGAGCTGTTTGGTCGGATCTTGTTGCAGCGAGTTCTCCATATTTCAATTAGATTTGGTGCCTCTTTAAGTAAATAAAACATTTCTCTTCCCAAAAGTTCATATTTCATTTTGTCATTAAAGGATTCGATATATCCATTGTCCCAGGGCATGAATTTGTTAGAGGCTGCCCGACAACAAGAAATCAGCGAACAGACCTAAAAACGCTGGCGAAAAGAATAGGGGCTTGGATTCACAACCCATTCGCGGAAAAAATCAAGTATAGTTATTTGAATGAATTGGGGGCTTTTTTTACAGGGCTGTGCTGAAAAAGTAAATTATGTAAAATAGATACTAAATGATACGGTTTTTGGGTCGAGCACGGTGATTGGGGTGGATTTCTGATCCTAAGAAATAATTAAGCCTTTTTGTATCATACGTTCTGACACGATACAGATTTCGCGAAAAGAGACATTCCGAAAATCCATTTAGTAATTCTGGTTTAGAAAAAACCCACCCGGGTATCAATCTGTGATATTGAATCTACAGAAACAACATGATATTCTCCCAGTTGACCGCCAGGTCGTAGATCCCCACCGCGACCAGCAGCGCACCAGCGGCAACCTCTTAGTGCAATATAGAGAGAGGTTGTTTGAGTATTTGAAGGCTACAACAAGGGTTGCTCAATCTGGGCATTCCTTGTTGGTCGTTAATTTCATATGTTGCCAGCCATCCTGTGTTTGTGTAGAATTATCCAAACAGATGGCTTCAGGTTAATTTTTTCGTGCTTAAAACCTCAATGATGATGGAGGGAGGAATGGAATACGAACATATCGTTAAAAATGCGCGCACTCGCTCTGCACCACAAAGCCTGGTGGATATTGTAATTTCTCGAGGCAGAATTTTTCAGATCACCACCCGTTCCGCGCAGGCGCTGGGAATTCAAGATCACGAATTGAAAGAAGGCAACCCGGCAAACCTGGTGGTTCTAAACGCAGAATGTATATGGGAGGCGATCTGGACTCACCAGGCGCCTCTCCACGTAATAAAGGCTGGCCGCCTTACTGAATGAGCATTCGTAATGGGAAGGTGTTGCTTTGAACATCCTGCGAAGAATTCATTCCGGAACGCCGCTTATGCAATTACTTTTGAACCTTGGTGAGCATCCAACCTTATCATTCCTACCAGTTGGTCCCGAGAGCAAGTCCTGAAAGATCTCCCACCAGGGTAAATATGAAAATTGACTGACTTGAATACTTCCTGTACTTCCCAATAAACTATACGAGAGAAAGCAAGCGCATTCTAATCCCCACATAAGAAAAGAAGGATTACCAATAATGATAAACCAGGATTCAACTATCTACTCCATGGACACAATCCACCTGGCTAATGCAATTCGTCACCGCCACGTGTCACCAGTTGATGTATTGGAGCAATTCATTAAGCGGATTGAGGAGAGGAACCCAAGATTAAACGCATTTGTATATCTGGACTTCGAACAAGCACGTCATAATGCTAAGGCGGCTGAAACCAAAGTGATGAACGGTGATGAACTAGGGCCTCTCCACGGAATACCCACAGCCATCAAGGATTTGTTTGATTCGAAGCCTGGTTGGCCTACCACTTTCGGTGGTGTTCGTGCACTTAAAAACAATATTGTTGATTTCGCTTGCGTATTCACTGAAAGGATTGAGCAGGCTGGAGCCATCATAATTGGGAAAACCAACAGCCCAATCATGGGCTTTCGAGCCACGACTGACAATTATCTGTTTGGTCCCACCTGTAATCCCTTTGCGCTGGAGAAAAACGCCGGTGGGTCGTCGGGGGGTGCCGCTGCTGCAGTCGCAGATTTTCTTGTTCCTTTTGCTGAAGCTACCGATGCTGGAGGTTCCATCAGAATCCCTGCGTCCTGGTGCGGTATTTATGGGTATATGCCCTCATTCGGTCGCATCCCTTATGTAGCCCGTCCAAATGCTTTTGGAGGTACGAATCCATTTATATATGAAGGCTTTGTGACAAGGACTGTAGAAGATGCTGTGCTTGTATTGAACTCACTGGTCGGATTTGATGGTCGCGATCCTTTCATTTTTCCTGGTAAGCCGCATTTTTCACTCCCGGATGACCGGAGACTGTCCGGCTGGAAAATTGGATACACTCCGAATCTCGACGTATTCCCTATTGCAGAACCAGTTCGGAAGGTCATCGAAAAGTCGTTGACCACTTTCGAAACGTTAGGTGCCAATGTTGAACAAGTGAAATTGGGTTTAATTCGCGACCACACGGAACTTACAGAATCATGGTTTCGCATGATCATCCCACTCAGCATCATGGCTCTGGACTCATTCAAGCAGAAAAATATTGATTTACTGGCCGATCATCGTGAAGATTTCCCACCAGAATATCTTGCCTGGGTTGATGAAGGGCGAAAGTTGACATTGCTTGATCATTATCGAGATCTGGAGATAAGGTCGGAAGTCTACGATTCGTTCGAAAATCTATTCAATACCTACGACTTGCTTGTGATGCCCACAGCTGGTGCTTTACCTGTTGATAACTCATCCGATGGCAACACGCTGGGACCAAGTGAAATAGATGGTGTCGCGGTCGACCCACTTATTGGATGGTCTCCGGCATATCTGATCAATTTCACCGGACATCCGGCTGCTTCTTTGCCTGCAGGGTTTTCCCCTAATGGCTTGCCAGTGGGTTTGCAGCTCGTTGGGCGCAAGCATGCGGACGCTGATGTGCTCCTGGCTAGCGCTGCTTTCGAAATGGCTCGACCCTGGGTTCAATATTATGCTGATCGTGATACTATGGCTTCAAGTTGAGCGGATTATCAAAGATCCTATTCCAGGTGCCTATTAAGAAATTGAGACCTGCGGCCAAATATTTGCGAAAGATTCCTGATGCATCGTTGATCGCAGCATCTTGTGGCGACATTCACCCAGCACAATCGTGGCGATACCGATAGTCACAAGTAGAGTATCGAGTTTGTAATTCACACTGTTCCTCTTCGACACTGTCAGCCGCCGTAACATGCGCTTGCCCAACGGAACGATACTGCCTTCTACGAACTAACGTGTTTACTGGATTCATACCTGGCCTGCGGGGTAGATACCTTCAGGGGAGGCTCCCCTTTGAGGGATTCTATGAGACTCCAGGCATTCTCCACGTCCTTCTCCTGTCCAAGCAGCAGCAGTGTTACTGTTCCCTGGCCATCGCCAATTCCCCCCATCGCGACAGGGAGACCTCTAACTCCTGTCAGGGTTTGGAGTGCATCGCATTCCGTGACAATCAATCCTGGTAAGGGTAGCATACCGCATGGCTTACCATGCGAGCGTTGTGGGGAGATCTTTGTTATCCCATTTCAAGCACAATCTCATCAAGAGGGTAGGGAACCGATTTGTTCAGTGTCATTGGCACGATTAAGGTGATCCCGCGCGCTAATATATACGGGAGGTACTTGCCATACTCACCTCCGTTGGATAATCCCACCAGTGTCCCCGCTTTGCGGTTTGTATCCAGGATGTTGCCACTCTTGATAATCACGTCATGAGCACCCATGTTCTTAATATACTTCGTGAGGTTTTCCTTCGGCCAATCAAGCCAGACTGCCTCCCCATCCACAAGAACCAGTTGTTTTCCCGCCTCTTCATCAGGGACCGCAAACAGACCATGGCGACTTACAAAGCCACAGATATAGGGTGCTGAAGCGGGCAGGGGTTCCTGTAGAAGCTCTTCAGCGACATACCTCGCTGAACTGCATATGCACAACCCGATGATCCCTCTCTTCCTGGCCTTTTGGATGATCGGTAAGGCAACAATCCCCTTCGCAATGAGCCTTTTCGATTCTTCGGAAGTAAGCGTTACCAGTGCTCTACAGTCTGCCATCAAGTCCTCCTCAAATTATGCTGCGCCTAATCCGCATTCATCTCACCCGAACTATCACCACGGAAGGAGCCAGGCAACAGAGTTCAGCCACGATGGTATATCTTAGAAAGACACAATCATCGACCTGTACCATTCAGTTCATAAGGAACTGAATACAACTCGGGCAAATTAACCAGTTCTTTTCCCTCAAGTGGGGAGTAGGCCCGTCGCTTACTGGTTTGAATCCCACATCCCACAATCGCTTCCACGAGCTTGACCGCAGCGGAGACCCCATCGATCACAGGAACATCAAGCTCACACTTAAGCCGTTTATCCAGCCCGGCCATGCCTGCACAGCCAAGGCTGATCACCTCCGCCCCATCTTCTTCGATCGCCTTGCGCGCCTCCGCTAAGATCAATTCCTCAACACTCACCCTGCCTGATCCCTCGAGAGCCAGTACAGGAGTGCCCGTGGAGCGGACCGAAGCGCACCGGCTCTCGATGCCGAATGCTTTAATGGCATCCCAAAACAATGTAATAGCTCGATCGCCGGAGCTGATCACGCTGAATGTATGTCCTACTGCGCAGGCTAGATAATGCGAGGCTTCCATAATGCCCACAACTGGCTGGTTCAGCATTTCTCTGGCGGCACGAATCACCGGGTGATTGCTGTAACAGCCAATTACAAAACCGTCGAATTCCGATTGACGGGCGATGAGAACCTCCAGGCAAGGACCACAACTGAGCAGCTCATCATAGACGCTTTCAAGTGATCTTGGCCCTCTGGAAGGATTAAGGCAGACCACCTCCGTCCCTGGTGACTTGACCGCCTCCCCAGCCTTGTGAATTTCCCGGGTGAAGTCCTCGGAGGTATTTGGGTTCAGAATCAGTAGTCTCATCATGATCTCCTCTTTTTATGGGGTTGGAAAAAGTCCTATACGGGTGGTTGAAATGAGTAGATTCTGACTGCTAACTCATCTCGCCGAAGAATTGCTGAAATCCTAAAGGCTTGTAGTTGATATGGTTTTCCAGTTTTGCCGGGGCATGCAGAACCTCTTCATTCAGATGCGGACGGAGATTATCCGTATAGACCGGTAATCTTGATTGTCCTTCCATGGGTCCTGGCGATGTGCAATAACTCCGTTGACATCCCCCTTTCAGGCTGGAGATAGCCAACAAGATAATTGTGATAACGTCAGAGCGCCAACTCGCTCCCGCACATGCTAGATGTCCTCTGGATCGTACGGCGCCCCCCAGGTTTTCGGCGGCCTTGTACGCCCCACCACACCTGCAAGTGCAGCTATGGTAAGGATATAAGGCAGCATCTGCAGGAACTGGTATGGGATAGCTGAACCGGTAGTCTGCATCCTCAGTTGGGCCGCATCCGCAGCACCGAATGCCAGACACGCCAGCGCCGTCCTCAAAGGGTCCCACCCCCCCACGACCACCGCAGCGAGAACGACAAAACCACGTCCAGCGGTCATACCTCCAGATGCAAAGTACCCCACTTCACCGAGTGTCAACATAGCCCCCCCCAATGCAGCAAAGATCCCGCTAAGGATAACCGTTTTGTACTTCAATTTAAGCACTCGCAGTCCGGCTGTCGCTCCTGCTTGTGGATTATCGCCAATGGCACGAACATTCAAACCCCAATCCGTTCGATAAAGGATCCAACTGGCAATGAAGGGCAGGACCAAGGCGATCCATACACTCAATGGTTGCCGGAATAGCACGGGGCCGAGGATCGGGATATCAAAGAAGCTCTCGGGGAACAGTACCGGGAACGTTGCAACCCGCTCGGACCGGGTTTCCGAGATCATGGCGAACAGAAGATTGGTCCCACCAAGAGCAATGAGGTTCAGCATGAGGCCAGTGACAACCTGGTTGGTTTTTCGCGTTACGGTGAAGAAGGCGAACGTTAACCCGAGCAGGCTGCCGAGGAGCAAGGTACCAATGACAGCTATGAGGACATTACCTGTAAAGAAGCTGATAGCGACCCCGGCGAGGGCGCCAAAGAGCATAATGCCCTCGATGCCGACGTTGATCACGCCTGATCGTTCGGCAAATACTTCACCGAATGAGACTACAATCAGTGGTGCTCCCCATCGCAAGGATGCCTGCAGCCAATCGATGATCTGGTCACCTGACATATTGTTTCGCCTCCGTATTCTCCTCACCTTCTTGTTCCGATTCGCTCAATTTTTCTAGACGTTTGCGTTCGCCGTAGCCTACCGCGATCACGAAGATTACACACAGTCCTATGATTACTACTGACATAGGTGCCCCGACGCCCGTCTGAATTGACATCGTGGCGCCGCCTGCCTTCAAGGCCGAAAAGAATAATGCACTGGGAATGACACCCAGTGGATTGCCACCTGCAAGGAGGGCCACGGCCACGCATTCATATCCCACACCGGCTACAAATTCCTGAAACACTCGCATCTTCAATCCCATGATCTCAAATGAACCCGCCATGCCTCCCATCACCGCTCCAATCAGAAGCACATAAAGGATCTGCCGCCTGACGTTTACACCTGCATAGCGCGCTGCCTCCGGGTTTGCCCCCAGCATGCGGGTGCGAAAACCAAAGGGCGTAAAGCGAAGTACGAGATAGAAGAAAATACATGCCGCTATCCCGATAATGAAACCGGGGTGCAGGCTGGTACCCCTTATAAGGATCGGTAATTTCGCTGTTGGAGCAATTATTTTCGACATAGGAAAGAAACTACCAGGTTCCGCCAGGGGTTGAGGTTCATGCACCATCCAACTGATAAAGAACATAGCAACATAGTTCATCATAATCGTCGTGACCACCTCGTTTACACCCCTGTATGCCCGTAAATATGCAGGCACCAGTCCCCATAATGCAGCGACCCCCATTGCCGCCAGGATCGCAAGGATTATATGTATAATGGGCGGCACCGGAAGAGGAGCTATACCAACTGCTACGGCACCAAGCGCTCCTGTATAGATGTACCCCTCGGATCCGATGTTCCATAGTGAAGCTTTTATACCGATCGCAACACCCACACCACCGATCAGGAGCGGTGAGGCACGGACCAGCACATTAGAAATCGACACTGGACTGCCAACAGCCCCAGTCAACATCGACAAATACGCATCGAGCGGGTTCACGCCCGAAAGTGCAATAAACACTGCTCCAGCCAGAAGTCCTAAAAGAATGCCGATAAGCGGCCGCACACCTGACAGGGCAAGCTCTCCAATACCCGGCAAGGAAATGAATGCCTGTTTCTCTTTGGTCTTATTCATGTCACTGCCTCCGCCATTTGCCCAAGCATCATCTGACCAATCGTGAATACATCCGCTCCATCACCTTCTACCTCTCCCATCACCTCTCCACGAAACAGGACGATGATGCGGTCACTGAGCGACATGACCTCCTGCAGCTCTGTTGAAATGAAAAGCACCGCCGCCCCACGGTTGCGTTCACTGAGCAGAGTGTCGTGGACGCTTTCTACTGCGCCCAAATCAAGCCCCCGGGTCGCCTGAGAGGCGATGTCAAGGACTGGTCCTGCGTTTAGCTCCCGCGCGACGACGACCTTCTGCTGGTTGCCTCCTGACAAATGCCTAACCTGGACTTCGCCAGAAGGCGTCCGGATGTCGTAATCATTGATCAGATTCCTGGCATGCTCCCTGATGGTGTTATATTTCAGCACACCTCTCTTGGTGTAGGGTGGGCGTGGAAAATCCTTGAGGACAAGATTCTCTGAAACAGTCAGGTCCAGGACTAGGCCCGTTTTCTGTCTGTCTTCAGGGATGAATCCTACAAAGGAAGGATCGTGTATCACGGAATCAACGATATGATCCCGGATGCGGATCGTCCCGCCTGTCCGCTTTCGTAAGCCCACAATACACTCTGCCAACTCGCGCTGGCCATTGCCATCGACTCCTGCTACTCCAACGATCTCGCCAGCGTGGATGGTTAGATTAAAATTTTTCAGTGCAGGTAGGTCGCGGTCGTCGTTGACATTGACATTCTCCATGACCAGGACGGGTTCCTTCTCACTAACGATTGGCCGGGATTTTCGCTCCATCATGATCGGACGACCAACCATCATACGCGCCAGTTCACGCTGTGTTGCCTCCTTCGTTGGCACCGTGCCCACCACATGACCGTCCCGAATGACCGTAATTCGGTCTGTGATTTCTAACACTTCGCCCAATTTGTGACTGATAAAAATGACCGAGCGTCCCTCCTGGGATAACTTTCGAACAGCTCTGAAGAGCTGCTCCCCCTCGGCAGGTGTGAGCACAGAACTGGGTTCGTCAAGGACCAGCAACCTGGCATCCCTGTATAGTGCCTTAAGGATTTCCAGCCATTGCTGTTTCCCCACAGGGAGCTTCCAAACCTCAGTGGAGGGATCCACATATAGCTCATACTCCTCACATAAATTCAATAAACGCTTGCGTGCAGGCGCAAGATCCAGGATCGGAGGGCGGTCTGAAGGAATGCCCAGGATCACATTCTCCAATGCGGTTAGAGCCTCTACCAGCTTGAAATGCTGGTGGACCATGCCAATTCCAAGTTGGATAGCTTTAGCGGGAGATTCGATCTTAACTTGCTCGCCGTCGATGAAGATCTTGCCACTGTCCGGGTGGTGAAGCCCATAAAGGATGTTCATCAAGGTTGTCTTGCCGGCGCCGTTCTCCCCAAGCAAACCCAGAACCTCTCCTTTACGGCAATCGAGATTAATCCGATTGTTTGCCAGGACTCCAGGGAAACGTTTTGTGATCTCCTCCATGCGCAATTTGACTTCATTATCCGTTTGTGCCATAAACACATCCTTTGCCCACATCAGGTTCCTAAGTGAAGGCGAGCCTGACTTGGTCTAACACCAGTTTCCAAGGACTACACTTCGCTCGCAGGAAAGACAAGGGGTTAAATATCCAGTTGCGACGGTTTCTGTGGTGGATATGGACGCGCCCTAAACAAGCATCGCTAAAATGAAATGGGTTCCATAACCACGTCATAGATGGCATGTCGGCATCACAGGCAAAGCCGAGGGCAGGAAAACACCCGGGGCACGCAGTATGTATCACTATGTATCACGTGCCTGGAGCCTCATTGGATGCTTAATATGCCTTCAGGTCATGTGGGTTTGGGTTATAGGTGGCGTGGGAGCGCCACCCATAACCCCGCTGTAAATTAACCGACCAACAAACTACGGGTCGATACCAAGTTCACCCGACTTAAGGCCAGCAATGGCATTTTCCACAGCTGCCTTGCCCTCAGCGGAGAGCAGGTCATTCATTACAAAATCAGTTCCGCCTTCTGCCATACCCAGGACATGGACTTTTCCGTCCCTAAGGTTCCCGCAAGCCTCCTGATAGCCCAGTTCCTCGAAGTTCACCAGAACGCTGCCAACGACCACCTCAGGTGCGACAGGGGCCATGTCAATAACGCTCCCAACAACCAGGACGCCTTCTGAGTCTTGCGCGGCAGTCAGGACGCCAACGTACGCTGCATCAAGCCAAGGCATGACCACATCGTTCCCGTCGGCTATTAGAGCCAGGGTTGCTTCACGTGCCTTGTTGACATCGGACCATGATCCGGTGGCAACCGAGCTGACTTCAACGTCCTTTCCGCAAGTCTGGGCACCCTTCTCAAAACCCTCCAGCATTTGTTTTTGGGGATCGTACCACTCACCTGTAACCACGGCGATCTTGTTATTTTTGGTCATATTGCATGCCATCACCCCAGCTATATACCCGGGATGACGGTAGCTAACTGTGGCTGCTGTCACATTGGGTATGCCGCCGGTGTCGGTTGCAATGCTAAAGACAAAGTCTTGTTCAGGATACTCTTGAGCCACCGTCATGATCGATTCGCCGAATTGACCGCCCTGCCCAATAACGATGTCATTTCCCTCTTGGGCAAATTGGCGTACAACCTCAAGTTGCTCATCCTGGGCTACCTCTTCAGTGTAGGCAAATTCGATGCCACAATCCTCCGCAGCCCTAACCATTCCCTCATAGGTGAACTGATTAAAGGCCTCATCGGTTTTTAATCCGGGCAAGACCATCGCAACCTTAAGCATCGCTTCCCCTTCTTCTGAAACGGCTGTAGGTGCGGGTGCTTGTTGGCAAGCGCTTAAAACGATTGCCGATATTAGTAATATCCCAAATACCATTAGTAGCTTTTTCATGTCTCTTTTCTCCGTGTAAGTTTGTATATGTAGGACTTTCCACTATGATTTGTTTTTTGTTTTCGTTTGTTGGACTAGTATGTTATGTGGGTTCCTCCTTTCTATCTCTTTGTTTATGTTTTCCATCTGCCAAAAAGTCTTTATGGTGCGGGCCATTCATTTGAGGCAATCACCTCCAGACCATTTTCTTTGAGCAGCCAGCTCAAAACGCCGCAGCCTTCACCGGCAACCAGGTTGCCTTCTTTATCGAAGACGCTCGTTTGAGTCACACCACAAGACGGGCTTCCTTTTACAGGATTGCCCTTGTCGCACCGGTCATCTTGGCAATGCGCAAGACCCCGTATGTGCCTTTCATAAACTCTTCTGTAAAATCATCCTCCTCCGTGCTGACCATGCGAATCCCTGGCGATCTGGTCAAGAGATCCTCTGCCGTCCCCCTGACAAAGCCCAATGGGGGGCGAGGTGTTGGAAGACCTCCAGGCTGCTCCGAACAAAGCGGAATCGCGAGTGAGTTCGCAACGAGTTAAACAACATCGTTATGTTCAAACACCAAAGAGGGGTAGTTTACACACCTGACACCAGCCAGGCAGGCACTTACGATTATCGTTTCGCGGCTTTTTTTATCAGAAATTTTACACCTCCATTCGGATTAATTATATTGTATAGTTCGAAATTCGCCACGGTATTCGCCTTACTGCAGCTAAGCCATTTGTGGCTTGCCCATTCTTGGATTTCGGTGGATATTCTCTTTCAGGTAAAAGCTCCGTTTAACTCCATCGCAAGCATGTAGATCTGTGTTGCCCTCCACACGTCTCCAATTTTCAGGTATTCATTGGGCCGATGAGCACACCCCACGTCTCCAGGCCCGAAAACCACGGTGGGCAAGCCTCGCAGACCGTGGCTTGCGAGGGCATTGCATCCATAAGGAACCGGCCAGTGGACCAGAGGAATCCCGCACTTCTCAATCGCGGTTTCCATCTGCCTGAGTATTCCACTATTCGCATCACCTTTCCATCCTGGTAGGAAGTCCTTACCCACCAGGTGTTTGCCTGTATAACAAGCGACATTGATGGTTTCAATCGA
>Ga0180438_10009171_pt1 | contig 12383 bp, 7 predicted proteins | sample SS_ome_12_FD_132455 | JGI IMG/M metagenome (GOLD analysis project Ga0180438, IMG submission 132455) | Hypersaline lake sediment archaeal communities from the Salton Sea, California, USA - SS_3_D_2 metaG | ecosystem: Environmental > Aquatic > Non-marine Saline and Alkaline > Hypersaline >...
AAGAACGAATCAATAGCCCCATCTCCGAAACGGAACGCAAGCTCAAACCCCTCACATTCGCCCGTTCCGCCCGTGCATTGTGGTGCTTGGCATGATCTTCGGCCATTGTGCCGTTGTGGGATACCGTTGACCTCGCCACTCGCGCGGACGGTGACCTTGGGAAGCGTATTGCGGTACTTGAAGAGGTTCAGAAAAGAGAGGCGGTGTCGTCATGGTGAGCATTGGAAAGAAGCGCTGCTCTGCGGCATTCTGGTTCGCTGTGCCTGTCCCTGTACCACACAATCAACCTGACCGCCGGCTGTCCTTATGCGTACCGATACTGTTACGCGCAAAGCTTCCGCCATCATCCGGACACCGGCAGAGTTTTCTTCTATGCGAACACGCTGGAGTTGGTGCGCGACGAGTTGAGACGGATGCGCCGGAACCCCAGGCTGGTGCATTTCAGCACGGGTTACGAGCCAACTGCGGAATCCGCATGGCAGAAAAGGGCTGCGTCGTTAGACAAAGTGAAATACAAGAAGGGAAAAGTCATCTTCGAATACGTCGCCTTCGGCCAGGTCGCGGATCGCCTCTTCCACTTGTTCCGGCTCGTTTTCCTGGCGATCACAAGCAGACGCCAACATTGATGTCAGTTCGTCCAGGCTCCAAGCCTGTCCCTCCTTGGTAATGATTTCGTAGACGCCATCACTATAGAGGTACAGACAATTGCGCGGAGGGACCGTCACCGTCTTGCAGTCGTAAGGGGTATCTATCCCCCAAGCAATCGGCAAACCTTCGTCGTTTGCCAAGAGGCGGGCTTGACGTCCCGGCGAGGCCAAGACCGCTGGCGGATGGCCCGCTGAACAGAAACTCAACTCCCGCGTGCTTGGTCTGTAGACGCCGTACCAGATTGTGAAGAATTTTTCGCTGTGTTTGACGCTCTGGAACGTTCTGTTCAGGCCGGTCATGACCTGAGATGGCTGACTGAAGTCTGTGTGGGGAAGGGACTCTCCGCGCAGAATATTGAGTACGGAGACCGACAGCAGCGCCGCACCGACCCCGTGCCCCGACACGTCGAGGAGATACATCGCCAGCCGATCCTCCTCCAGCCAGTGGTACCCGAACCCGTCTCCTCCCAACTGGGCCGAAGGGACGAAACGCCATCTTGCCTCAACCGGAGCGTTCAGGAGTGGGGGCGGGAGTAGGGAGTGCACATAGCTCGCGGCTTGAGCGAGCTCGTGTGTCAACCGTCCCTGGGTCTCAAGCAGGGCTCGGTAGAAGGCACGCCGTTCCAGGCAGGCACCTATTCGAGCCCGCAAGAGAGTGGGGTCGAACGGCTTGTAAAAATAGTCCTGAGCCCCCAACTGGACACATCGTACTATGCTCTTCATCTCCTCGACTGCACTGATCATGATGACCGGAACTTGACGCCATTCGTCATTGGCCTTTATCTGCTCCATTACCGCGATGCCATCCATGTGCGGCATCTCGATGTCAAGCAATATGAGGTCGAACGCCTGCCGACCGGCGTCGCGCGATGCGGTCCTTAACATGTCCAAGGCCTGTTCGCCGTTCTCTGCCGTGTCAACCACGTGACCCTCGCCTCGGAGATGGATAGTCAGAATATCCCGGTTCATACGGTCATCATCGACGACGAGGATTCGGGCGCATCCTGACCCGGGTGTCGTTCTGACGGACGTTTCCCGGGACCTCTTGGCGCTGTTACTCGACGCGCCATTGACGTGCTGCCTTGCCATCGGTCGCTTCTTGTTCATCTCCCCAACCTGTTTTGCCATTCGCTTCGTGCCTGCTGGAGAATCGGGCTTACCCGACTGTATTGCGTGTCCACCTCTCTCGCCTTGGCGGCTGCCGCGTCGTCCGCCCGCCCGGCCCTGGCGAGGGCCTCCAACTCCCGGCACGCCGCGGCGAGCGCCCTGGCGCCGACGTTCGCAGCGTTCGACTTGAGTGTGTGTGCCGCACGGCGCACCTCGGCAACCTCTCCCTCCGAAAGACCTCGCCGAATGGCCTCCAGGAAGCGAGGGGCATCCTCAAGAAAGTCGCCAAGAGCCTCCACAATGAACGCCTCATTGGTTATCTCGCGAAGGCGGTCCAAGGCCGTCGGGTCAAACGCTTCATCAACGCATACGCCGGACGCCAAAGTCGCTTCAGGACGGGATGGCGCCCCGACCTCTGTCTCTCCCGATCGTGCGCCGGTCCTCGCCCAGTCTTGCACTCCCGTTCCCCCCGCGGCTGAACGACGCGGGGACGCCTGCAGTACCCGGGCAAGCGCTTGGGGCGAGATGGGCTTGGCGATGTAGTCGTCCATGCCCGCGGCCAGGCATTCCTCCCGGTCCCCCCGCATCGCCGAGGCCGTCACAGCGATCAATCGCGGGCGCCCATCCCGGGGCCAGCGGGCACAGATGCGCCGGGACGCTTGGAGCCCGTCCATTTCAGGCATCTGTACATCCATCAGCACTACGTCGTACTGCTGCCGGGCCACCGCTTCGAGTACTTCTAAACCGTTCGCGGCCACATCCGCCCGGTACCCCATCTTCGCCAGCATGAGGATGGCCAGTTTCTGGTTGCCCGCGTTGTCTTCGGCCAAGAGGATCCGAAGCGGATGCATTCTACCCAACTCACGCTCAAAGCGTGATGCCGCGTCCGCTTTCCTCGGCGCATAGACGAAAACCGGCTGCCCCGTGAAAACGCTCAGCAGCGCGTTGTACAGGACCGAAGGCTTGATCGGTTTGGTCAGGATTGCCGCAAACTCTTCGCTCTCATCTTCGCCCATGCCGCCCACCGAAGTAAGCAGGATGACCGGTGTCTCCCTCGTCGCATCGGCGTGATGAATCTCCTTTGCCAGTTCCCGTCCGTCGATCTCCGGCATGTGCATGTCCAATATGGCCACGTCGAAAGGCTCTCCCGCATGCACCCATCCCTGCGCCTCGGCCGGCGACGTTGTGGCCCGAGGGCGCAACCCCCATGCCTTGCTGAGTTTCACAAGGATCTGCACGTTCGTCTCATTGTCATCCACGATCAATACGCGCTTGTTCCTTGCGAGGTCCTCCCCAGAAACCGATAACCCGCTGATTTCGGTCGCCACAGGGGCGCGGATACCGAAAAAGAACGTGGATCCCTTACCCACTTCGCTCGTCACCCACATCCTGCCCCCCATTTGCCTGACCACCCCCATGCTGATGGCCAGCCCCAACCCTGTGCCGCCGTACCGTCGCGTCATGGAGGCATCCACCTGACTGAACGGCTTGAAGAGACGGTCCATCCGTTCCCGCGGAATCCCGATGCCCGTGTCCCGGACAGAGAACACCAAGTCACAACGTTGCGTCTGCTCCTCTCCCGACAGCGGCCCGCCGTCCGCATCGGCCGATGGCGCCCTTGAGACCGATACCACCACCTCACCCGCCTCGGTGAATTTCACGGCATTGGTCAGCAGGTTCAGCAGCACCTGACGCAACCGCGTCACATCGCCCACGATGCCCGCGGGCACCCCCTCATCAATCCAGTAGGCCAAATCCAAGCCCTTCTCGGCCGACTGAATCGCCACGAGGTCCAGGGCCGATTCCACGCAATCGCGCAAGTCGAATGGCTGCGCCTCCAAGTCCAGCTTGCCCGCCTCGATCTTGGTGAAATCAAGGATGTCGTTGATGATGACCAGCAACGTCTCGGCCCCACGCCGTATCGTCTCCGCGAAGTCCCGCTGCTCGTCACTGAGCCCGGTGTCCAGGAAGAGTCCCGTCATCCCCATGATAGCGTTGAGCGGCGTACGGATCTCGTGGCTCATGGCCGCGATGAACGCACCGCGCGCCTCGTTGGCCGCCTCGGCTTGTTCCTTGGCTGTGCGCAGTTCCTCGGTCCGCTCGACCACGAGTTCCTCCAAGTGCTCCCGATGGCGTTGGAGTTCCTGTGTCGTTCTCTCGTGCTCATGGATCTCCTGTTGGAGTTGCTTGTTCGATTCCTTGAGTTCCTTCGTGCGTTCATCGATCAACTTCGCAAGATGCGCTACCTCATTTGATATGTCCCGAATCGACTCCACCATGTCGTCGCTCACGACGTCTACAAACTTGAAGAACTCATCACATGGCGCAGTCGCCACTAACGCCCATTTTGCGTTCCTCAAATCCAGTGGTAACGCATACTGGAACTTGTCCACCACTTGGCCTTCCTTGTTCATGCCCTGATAATAGGAATAGAACTCCTCTCCCCGCAGGGCGCGATGGAACCAGTCCCAGAACCCGTATAGGTATTCACGGGGCCTCGCCGTCTTTTGAAGCTCGTCCAACGGCACATTGACTACTCTCTTGTCTCGATGGAAGATGATTCTTCCGCTCTCTCTATCGAGCACGCCAATGTAGCCGCCTTCCCCAACGCTCTGCATGGCTATGGCTCGGAACGCCTCATCCCTCTGCAAGTCGGCGAGATCAATGTGATTCCGTTGCGCCAGATAGAGCTGGATCATTCGCTTTACATCATAGACTTTTTCTCTGGTTGCCTTTATCACGAGCCCCTCAAGGTTCCTCCGGATCCTTCTGACCGCCTGGCCCTCCAAGCGAATGAGCACCGCAAAGAGCCTGGCGGTAAGATCCTGTCCAAACTCGGCTTCAGGGGCACCAAGTTGTCGCTTCAGCAGGAATTCCCTTGCGAGCCGCTTGGCACTGTTTGTGGAGAGCCACTTCTCTATTCGGGAGCGAAGAAAGGCCAGAAACTCATTTTCGGTCTTCCCAAACTTTCTGCAAAACAAGGGAAACGTGTCGGGCGCATATCTCGACAGACGATCCGCATCCTTGACGATCATGTCCTCGTGCGAGATCGGCCGGGAGCGATTGTCGTGGCCAAGTATGATGTCCACAATACGCTTCTTGTCTTCCTCAGGATAGCCTATCTCGGAAAGAATGCTTTCCGCGAGGGCGGCGCTCTCTTCTTCATGCCTGTGATTCAGCCGTATGTTTGAGACGTCAGGGCCCCTTGCCTTCAATTCCTCCTCACGTGAGAAGGAATGCCATCCTATGTCGTGCATAATAATGGCAGGTATGATGACGTGTTCGTCGCCTCCCTCCAGGGAAATCAGCGTCTTCGCCAGTTTGCATGCACTTTCCATATGGGCCAGGTCTGTTTCATCGCGACAGTACGCCTTGGCTCTGTCCAGAATAGGCTGGAAACTCGCTTCCGTCACTTGGCACTCTCCTTACTGTGTGCTGAGCCGCGCGAAGCGACCCAGCCCGCCGTAGATCTCGGCGAGTAACGGCGCTCAAACACGCTACGAACCCAGATCGTCATGCTTCCGTTCGCCGCCACTTGAGTACTTTGGCTGTTTCGCTCTATCTGGACTGTCGGAGACTTCGGCCTTTCTCCAGGGTGTGCAGCATATGATCGAGAATGCTGTCCCTTCTATGAGTAGGTCGGTACCGTTCCTTATGACGCCACGCGGTCTCCGGTCTGCTCTGTAAGATCAGCAGGTTCCTCGAGGACGGGAGGTTCGTGTCGATGGCCCATTCAACATTCTGTGGCCTGCCGTAATGTTCCTCTATCGCCTTCCCCATTCTGGCCAGTCCTAACACCTCTTCATCCGTGAGACAGGGAGTCTTTTGCCTGTCCAGCGGGACAATACGGGAGACAACGTCTCCCGTACTCGATTCGACAACATACTGCACGGTTTTCGGTGAAATCACGCGTCTGACAATCTCGAACGCGACCTTGTCCACGATGTATGAGTCGGGAGTCACCTCGCCCCCAACCACGCTGACGCCCAGCCCCCAGTTGGCCTCGACCACAACTTTGGACAGGTCGCCGTTTGCCGGGTTCAGCGTGAACAGGACGCCAGCGACCCTTGCATTCACCATCTTTTGCACGCCAACGCTCATGGAGAGCCCCCAATCGGCGAGCCCCATCTTGCTCCGGTAGCATAGCGCGCGAGGCGTAAACAGGCTTGATACGCATGCCTTGAATTTGTCTATAACCTGATCTGTACCCCTAACCCAAAGGAAAGTCTCATGTTGTCCTGCAAAGCTCGCCTCAGGAAGGTCCTCAGCAGTGGCACTCGAACGCACTGCAACGGGAATATCAGGAACGCCCTGCTCTTGAGACAGCAAGTGGTAGGCGGACCGTATGGCCCCTTCAAGTTCCTCAGACAGGGGTATCGACGCTATGAGGCGACGAATCTGGCTGCCAGTTCTCTCAGCAGCCGCGACACCGTGGACATGGAACTCCGACAGGGACTCATCAATGCGCTCTCTCAATCCTGGCGTATCGAGAAAATCCTCATGGGCTCGTGTCGTCACGGCAAAACCATCGGGCACCGGAATTCCAGCGTGGCTCATTTCGCCAATCTCGGCGTTCTTCGCGCCAACCTCGGACGCCGAATCAGACCGGCAGTCTCGGAACCAACGCACGTAAAAGGACTTCTCAGTCACATTCCTCACCTCGCGGACCCGTCATCGCATGATGGTCACAATGCCCTTTGTCCCGTCTACTTTGAGCTGGTCGCCAGTCTTTATCGTGGTCGTGGCATATGCAGTTCCAGAAACGGAAGGTACGCCGTATTCCCGTGCTACGATAGCGGCATGAGAAGACATGCCGCCCAGGTCGGTGACTATGGCGGCGATCTTGGCGAAAGCCGGAGTCCAGCTTGGTGACGTACATAGGCACACCATGATTTCCCTGGGCTGCAGTTCCCCCAGTCTTTCCGGGTCCATTATGACCCGAGCCGGCCCCTCGGCGACCCCGGCAGAGGCGGGGAATCCCTTCAACTCCGTCACATTCTCTGGCTCAGGTCGTGGCGCCAGCTATGTTTCCAGAACCTCTGACGTAATACCCCACAGCTGAATCGTGAAAGGCTCCGTGATCTTGTCAGGTACAGAACCCAGTGCCGGAGGGGGAGACCATTCGCGGAATGCTCGCATCACGCGCTTCCGCCATTGCACCTCCTTGGCCCAGTAGGTGGTGCCCCTCGCTGGCACGCCGGGCCCTACTGCCCAAGCTCCCACAAGGTCCAACAGCATGGGCTCGATGTCTGTATAGTAAAAGAGGAAGATGTCATCCGTCTCACCCAGAAAGCCTGCGTTGACCAAAAGCCTGCCCAGATCCCTGACCTTGTTCCACCAGATCGAGTGGTGCCAGTGCTCGACATAGAATATGTGATTCTCAGCGTAAGGATAGACCTTCGCCAACAGGTCATAGGCCTCGTCAAAGACATCTTTATCCTCGTCCGTTGGCAGTAGATCGCGATACTCCTTTCTTAACCGGTCTCTTTCCTCAACGATTGCCGCTACCGGCCTCTCGATGCTTTCCCCTGCCTCTAGTCTCTCAATGTAGCCGTTAAGAGCGGCAAACGGCACCGATAGATCGTCGAGCCAACAGCGCGCGGTGTGTGAGAAGCCGGTTCCGGTTGAGACATAGAACCACGGATCTTTTGCCCGCTCAAATGCCTCAAGCCATCTCTTGCCCTTATCTGACGTCTCAAGTTGTGAAAGAGTGTCTTTGGGAGGCAGCCCTTTCTTGAATGTGTTGGCGACTCCGAGCTTGACGGCCAGCCGGGCAAGCTTGCCGAGCTCCACCTCAGACTGAAACATAAGCACGCCCGGAACGCCGGCGACCATCTTCGCAATCGTGTTGTCCGATATGTCCGGAAAGGCTCGCTTGCAGAAATCGTAGAAGGTCAGGTAACTGAGGTAGACAAGGTTAAGGAACTCAAAATGATACTGCCAGCACTTGTGCATGTTGTTGATCAGCTTGTGGAAACTCTCTACCAGCAAGTGGCCACTGCTGAGTCCCGTATGCTCTGTGACAACAGACTCGGGCTCGAACCGCGGGAGGTCACTGAAGTCTATTCCCTTGAGATCACTTATCAGAGCCTTCATCTTCGGCTCCCAATGACCTTCATAAAGCTCGTCCCAGTGGTCGTAATAGAATGCGGTCCTGTCCTGGAACAGGGGCGTTCGCTCTTCTATCTCCTTGGGATCGGTGACGGCTTGAGGCGCGATGTAGACATACCCATTAAGTACACGATGGGCGATTCCGTTGGCGGGAGGGATACAGAATATGCGAGTGGTGTACAGGGAAAGAGCGAAGTAGCAGCTGGCCGTGATCATGTCAAGCGGATATACAGGGGAGGGGAAGTGCATCTTGTCCTGTAACCAGAGCTGCCTGTCCTCGAACTCCCGTTGCTCTTCACTGAACGTCTGGAAGTACGGATACATTCGCTGCCAGTTCTCCGTGCCGGGAATAGTCGGCACGTCGTAGGGGCTGGGAAACCCGTTGTTTTGAGTCGGTTTTGGCTTAGTGGTCATGAGGAGCTCCTTGATCGCAATAGGTAAGCGGCAGGGGCAGAAGTCGTTGCGCCCAATCCGGGGCTTTGTTGGTGTTGCCTCCATGCTCCTCACTGCGGAATCGAATGGTGTTGGCAGGATGGGCGGGGCTATGTGCGGTTGAGGCCTTCGAATCCAACCACGTCCGCGGAACGGCGGGGCGGGACGGCCCTAACCGCGGCGCACAGAAGGAAGGAAGCGGACGGGCCGAATGGACGCCCGGCTGCCGCATGGGATACCGGGTAGCCCTGGTACTCTGGGTTGCCTGGCAACTTGCAGCGGCTAGGACGGCACGGGCAGGAAGGAAGCTGACCGCTAGGGTAGTGGGAGGAACAGGGCATAAGATACGGAAAACGTAACTACAAGCCCCCCGCTTCCTCATATACAGAGGAGGTCGCCACTGTCTCGTGTGAGCACTCCCCCGAGCCATCCTCCTGCCTCGCAACCGAAGCGCGCAAGAACACGTCAACTGCGGAGTCTTGGCTCTCTTTAATCCCGATGCAACCGCTTGTCACCAGCATACGGCACCCGTTGCCTTGCCAATAGTCTAGACCGTCCAGAAACCACTGTCAAGAGAAAAAGGGAGACAGTCCTGTCACCTTTTCCTGCATATCCAGCCTCTACAGAATGGACACCGACGCTTGTGTATCAGCAGGTGCGGCAGATTCGGGGTGAAACATGGCCATGATTCCTTTGCGGATCGATTCTGGAAGCTGGTTACAAGAGACCACGACAGTGGCGAGGTTGCGTGGAAAACGTGTCTTGGCGGACGGCCCGTCGTGTATCTGTTGTGTCAGATTTGTGTCAGTCGGGGTCCGGACCTCGACAGGTCCGCGCGGGCAAGTGTCCGCTGCTCAATAAATGCTAGCCGCGAATCTTCTTGAGACAGTCGGTGTTGTGACACAGAAAGACCGGCACAGGACCGCTCGCGTCCCATACCGGCCTGTTCCAGATTGGTGGAGGCGGGGGGAATCGAAGAGGGCAGGAATTACAGTGCCCTAACATGCTCTGGTCGTGCTGCTTATGACCACACCGCGGGAATCTCACGCCATTTTGGGAAAACTCTTGGGAAAATGCCGTAGGGTGGTAGCTCGCGAGTCGGAGGGGCGGGGTCGGTGCGGCAATACGGCAGTCTGGGTGATGCCACAGACACCGAGTCGTAAGGTACGTGCCACAGCATGCGCTGCTTCCTCGATTCGGGATGCCGAACAAGCCGACATCCTGGCCGTCGGGCAGGTTCTCATATATGGGGCAAACGTCGGGGAGGAATTCAATTGGCTACCGCGACGAGAATAGGCTATTATTAAGCTACTATCGAGGAGAAAGGAGTACTAAGATGCTCACGCTGGACGCCGAAAAACTCGCCCGTGCGCGAATTCCTGTGAGTGCGGGCTGGCTGTTGGGCGCATGCATGGAAGCGCGGGGAAAGCAGGACTTGTGGGTACGGCAGAAGCCCGAAGTGCTTGAAGCTCTGCGTGAACAGGCCATCATCCAAAGCGCCGAGTCATCCAACCGTATTGAAGGGGTCACCGTGCCTCGAGAGCGTGTGCGCCCCTTGGTGATCAGCAAGGCCCGGCCCCGAGATCGGTCCGAGGAGGAACTCGCGGGATACCGTCGAGCCTTGGAATGGGTATTCACCCGTAAGCGCCCGGTGTCGGTGAGCGCCAGAGCGGTTCTCCATCTGCACGCGCTCGCGCAAGGCGGATCGGTCGGCGATGCCGGGCGGTGGAAAGGCAAAGACAACCAGATCATTGAACTTCTCCCCAACGGCGAACGGAAGATGCGGTTCAGGCCAACCTCCGCGCGGGAAACGCCAGCGATGATCGATAGACTTTGCACCAACTATGGGGAGGTCTGCGACCGCCCAGACATACCGCCGCTGCTGGCCGTGGCGTCGTTCGTGTTCGATTTCCTCTGCATCCACCCGTTTCGTGATGGCAACGGCCGCGTCGCGCGGTTACTCACGACGCTGCTTCTGGTGGAGCACGGCTTCCAGGTGGGACGATACATCAGCTTGGAGCGGTTGGTGGAGGAAAGCAAGGGGGAGTACTACGGGACGCTGGCCGCCTGTTCGAGAGGCTGGCACGAGGGGACGAACGAAATCGTCCCGTGGTGGAACTACTTCCTCGGCGTCATCCACCGCGCTTACCGCGAGTTTGAGCACAAGGTGGAGAATGCCGAAGCAAGACCGGCGAAGAGCGATCTGGTCCGGCGTGCGGCGCTGGCCCAGATCGGTCCGTTCACCTTGGCCGAACTCGCCGCCCAGTTTCCAGCGGCAAGCCGGCAACTGATCAGGAAGGTCCTGGGACACATGAGGGACGTCGGCGAGCTCCGCCTCGTTGGAAAGGGGCGCGGCGCGCGATGGGAGGTTTCCGAAACAGGCGATGATAGATAACGCCCTCCATTCGCATTCTCCGCCTACCGCCAAGATCGCCTTGTTCCGATCGCTCTTCCGCGGTCGGGACGATGTCTATGCCCGCCGCTTCGAGAGCCGAAGAAGCGGCAAGTCAGGCTACGCGCCGGCCTGCGCCAATGAATGGGTCCGAGGGCTGTGCGACAAACGCGCAGTCAAGTGCGCCGCGTGTCCCAATCGCCGCTTCCTGCCCGTAACGGACGAGGAAATCCGTTGCCACCTTTCCGGTTTGGACAGCGCCGGACGCAGCTTCGTCATGGGCGTCTACCCCATGCTCCTCGACGAGACATGTTTCTTTCTGGCAGTCGATTTCGACAAGGCAAGCTGGATTGAGGACGCGGCCGCTTTTATAGCGACGTGCCGCGAGATGGAAGTGCCGGCGGCCCTGGAACGGTCGCGTTCCGGAAAGGGGGGGCACGTATGGCTGTTCTTTGAGGAAGCCGTGCCGGCTGTCTTGGCTCGGAAGCTAGGGGCGCATCTTCTTACCGAGACCATGGAACGCCGACCGGATATCGGCCTGGACTCCTACGACCGGTTTTTCCCGAACCAGGACACATTGCCCAACGGCGGCTTCGGCAATCTCATTGCGTTGCCGCTGCAGAAGGATGTGCGGCAGTGCGGCAACAGCGTCTTTGTTGACGAGCAGTTCAAGCCATGGCCCGATCAGTGGGCTTTCCTCGCAGGCGTTCGGAAGATCGGCAAGCCGCAAGTGGATGGAATTGTCCGAAAGGCCGAACGCAGAGGCCGGGTCGTAGGCGTGCGTCTTTCCGTCGCGGATGAGGACAGCGACACCCCTTGGACGGCGCCTCCCTCGCGCCGACGGAAAGATCCGCCCATCACCGGGCCGTTGCCGGCAAGTATTGATATCGTTCTCGCGGACCAGTTATACCTTGCCAAAGAGACCTTGCCGCCGGGTTTTCGCACCCGGTTACTGCGACTGGCGGCCTTCCAGAACCCGGAATTCTATAAGGCGCAGGCGATGCGCCTGCCGACCTACGATAAGCCGCGCATCGTGTCTTGCGCGGAAGATTGCCCGAAACACATCGCACTCCCCCGCGGCTGTCTCGATGAGGTGCGAGAACTCCTCTCGCATCTGAAGATCAAGACGGTCGTACGCGATGAACGTTTTGGCGGCAATCCATTGGCGGCGGCATTTATCGGAGATCTGCGTCCCGACCAGCAGGCCGCCGCCAAGGCCATGGCCGCCCATGATACGGGCGTTCTAGCCGCCGCCACCGCATTCGGCAAGACGGTCGTGGCGGCGTGGCTCATCGCGCAGCGCGGCGTCAACACGCTTGTTCTTGTGCATCGCCGGCAATTGCAGGAACAGTGGGTTGAGAGGTTGTCCGCATTCCTTGGACTTCCGGCCAAGGCGATCGGTCGCATCGGAGGCGGCCGGAAGAAGGCGACAGGCACTCTGGACGTGGCGCTCATGCAGAGCCTTGTGCGCAAAGGAATCGTGGATGACCGCGTCGCCGAGTATGGCCACTTGGTCGTGGACGAATGCCACCACCTGTCCGCGCACAGCTTCGAGCAAGTCGCTCGCCGCGCGAAAGCTAAGTTCGTGACGGGACTGTCCGCCACGGTGACGCGCAAGGACGGCCATCATCCGACCATCTTCATGCAGTGTGGTCCGGTGCGTTACCGGGTGCGCGCGAAAGAGCAGGCACGCA
>Ga0180438_10009173_pt1 | contig 12382 bp, 5 predicted proteins | sample SS_ome_12_FD_132455 | JGI IMG/M metagenome (GOLD analysis project Ga0180438, IMG submission 132455) | Hypersaline lake sediment archaeal communities from the Salton Sea, California, USA - SS_3_D_2 metaG | ecosystem: Environmental > Aquatic > Non-marine Saline and Alkaline > Hypersaline >...
CTCCTCAATCCGGTGGTAAGGCGGGTTGGCAACCCACCCCACAACTTCTCTCCTCAATCCGGTGGTAAGGCGGGTTGGCAACCCACCCCACAACTTCTCTCCTCAATCCGGTGGTAAGGCGGGTTGGCAACCCGCCCCACAACTTCTCTCCTCAATCCGGTGGTAAGGCGGGTTGGCAACCCGCCCTACCCCTCCTCTCCTCAATCCGGTGGTAAGGCGGGTTGGCAACCCACCCCACAACTTCTCTCCTCAATCCGGTGGTAAGGCGGGTTGGCAACCCGCCCTACCCCTCCTCTACTCCACAACCTCATAGATCGTCGTCCCCTCGTTGCGAAACACGACGCGCAATTCACCGCTGTCCGCCATGCGCTCGAACTTTTCCAGGCCGGCGGCGTCATAGTAATTGCGCTCCAACTGGCCGATGTAGACGTAGCGAACCTGCAGGTCTTTGACGATTTGCCACACCCGGCTGACGTCGGTACTGTTGAACAGCGCGTCAGCGTCGCGGCTGCGCGGGCCGGTCTGCGAACCCCAGCGTTGCTCACCCTGCTGGTGATGGCCCAACAGCATGGGCAACCCAGCATAAGAGGCCACCCGCCCACCATGCTCGCGGTAGTAAGCCAGCGCCGCCTCGGCGATCACCGGCGTCCCTTCTACGTTGTCCTGCAACCAGCGGATCGCTTCGAGGTCCCACCTGAGCTCGATCGGATGGTCGTCGTCAGGCCAGGTAAAGCGTCCCACGGTCATGAACGCCAGCCCATCCAGCGTTCCGATCGGCGGGCGCGCGCCAGGGAAGCGATCCCGGACCCGCACCGGGGTACCCAAGCTGGTGTAGACCAGGCTGCCACCGAGAAGTAGGGCAAAGGCCACCGTCCACAGGCCCCGCCAGACCGCCGGCCGCCAGCGCCCAACCGCCGCCCACATCCGGGGCAGCGCCGCGCCCAGCCCCAGGCCGAGCAGCACCCACACCTGCGTGTAGAACTTGAACAGCGTGTTCATGCGAAAGGCCGATCCGCCATCCAGGTGGTCTTTCAGGTAAAAGACTTCAACGCCCAGCAGCACTAGCAGTCCGGTGAAAACCAGCACGCCGATGAATTGCTCGTCAGGGTCGAGTCGCCAGCGCAGCAACAGCAGCCCGGCCAGCGCAACCGGCAGCAACAAGACAGCCGGCACAGGGAACTCGACCGCTGCCAGGGCGATGGCGACGGCGATGCCGGCGACCAGTCCCCACAATATCGCCTGGTAGGCCGCCGTCCGGCGGCGCACCAAGGCGCTGTACAACTCTGACCAGCGGGGCAGTGTCTCCCAACGGGTCAACAGCAGCCGCAGAAATCGCAGCGCGCCCGGCCAGCGGCCTCGCCGCCGCAACTCGATGACGATGAAGGACAGCGCCAGGAAGAGAAAGAGGCCCCAGATCGCCAGGAACGGTCCCAGCGGCGTCTTTGTCCGCGTGACCGCCAGGCCCACCCCACCCAGGGCAGTCGCCTTGTAGGTCACAAAGAATGGCCGGTACAGCGCCAGCGCGACGACGCCTATCCCCCCCGCGACCAGGCCAGAGAGGATCAGGTTGCCCCAACCGCCCCTCCACGGCCACCGCACGGCAAACAACGCCAGGAACAGCAACCCCGCGGCCGTGGGCAAGTCCCACGTATTGATGATCGCCACCGCACCCAGAACCACCGGCAAAGCAACCCACGGTGCGAATTGCGAATTGCGAATTGCGAATTGCAATTTGTGATTTGTGATTTGTGATTTGCTATTTGTGATTTGTAGAAGCAACGCGACAAAGAGGATCGTGAACGGGATGTTGATCATGTGCGGGTGCAGGTCGGCAAAGAGAAAGCTGAAGAAAGGAAACTCGTTGATCGTCTCCGGAATGACCCGCGTCGGCCCCCAGTAATCAAAGCCCGGAAAACGCGCGTCGGTGGCGAGTACCTTGCCCAAGCCGGCGATCGCGCGCACCAGGGGCTGCAGCCCGGGGATGGCGCTCTCAAAAGTGCTGCCGCTCAACCCGGCCAGTTGGCCGATGACCTGCCCGGCCCCGGCCAGGTTGCCGATGACGGCGATCAACCCGGCGGCGATCAGGCCCGCCGCTTTCGCCTCGCGCTCTCCCCGCCGGACGGCCAGGTTATAGGCCACCGAGAAAGCGTTGCCCACCGTCAGGGCAAAGAGCAACGGCACCGACAGGTTAAAGGCCACCTCGGGCGCGATGCCGGTCAGGCGCATGAGCAGCGTCATGAGAAACTGGCCGTAATAGTAATAGTTCAGGGTGCCATGGGCAAAGTAGGGGTCGAAAGGCGGAAAATAGGCACTCTTGAGCGAGGCGTTGATATAGGCGATCTCCATGGACTTTTCGCCGCCGAACCAGGGCTGCCACAGGTCGGGGTTAAGTACCCGAATAAGGACAAACGCCAGAAAGGCCAGGGCGAACACGCCCTCCTCAAAGAGAAGCAACCGCGCGTTGTCTCTCCAGAAAGCGACCATCTCGCGCTGGCGACGGCGGAAGAGAAACGTGCTGAACACGGCCAACAGCGCCAGCGCCGCCACGGTCAGTGGCAGACCGTTGCGCAGCCATCGCAGGCTCGATGGCAGCCAGACCAGGTATCCCAGGAGGATCAACCCCAGGCTCTTGCTCAAAAGGTGGCCCCGGTCACGCAGCCGGTGAAAGACGGTGTAAGTCACCGGCCAGGCGGCCAGGGCGATGACGTCCACGGCCAGCCACCACAGCAGAACGGCCAAAACCGGCGAGCGGTTGGCAGCCGTGTTCCAGCGAAAGTCACTCACAGTGGGCAGTTCGCCCACCGGTTCGTCGAGCAACAGGCCCGTCTCCTCAGTCTGCCGGGGAGGCTGCGGCAGAGGCGTGTGGGTCAGCGCGGCACGCAGCCTGGCCATCAGGGGCAGCCCGCCCACGTCGCCGGGCACCGCGCCAACCCAGCTACCGCCCAGCAGCGTCTCCCACTCGGCATCCGTCAGGTCACGCATTTTGCGAAAGACGATCGGCTTGGGATGATCGTACACCGTAAAGCTCTCGTCGGCGGCCTGGTCGGGGAAGACCAGCGGCCCCAGGCGCGGCGGCGTCTCGAAATCCTTGACCTTTTCAAAGCCCAGCTTTCCGGCAAACAGCAGATCGTAATACCGGGTGGACATGGGATAGCGCTCGGGCAGGTTAGGGATGGAGGCGTAGAGGCGGTTGGTCGACAGCGCCACGTAATCGCACTCGGTGAGCATGGAGCGAATGAGCGCATACTTGTCCGGCGTGTCCTCTTCGTACATCGGCATGGGTGTCACCCGGTATCCTCGCGCGCTCCGGCTCTGATTCGGCAGGCCCATCGGCAGCTCACGGTCCCAGTGCTCGGCGCAGATGACCGACCCATCCGGCACGTGATCGTAGATCCACTGGGATGCCGTGACCCACGGATGCTCCGTGCCATAGACGCCGTTGGCGAAAGCCAGCGACCAGATGACCGCGCCAAAGAGAGCAACGCCAATGGCCAAAGAGGCGAGTCTGGACAAGAAAAGGTTGGCAGGTTGGAAGGCCGGCAGGCTGGAAGATTCTATCCGTCCATTCTCCCCTCCTTCCACCCTTCCATCTAACCACCGCATCAGCAACCCTGCGCCAAAGACGACCCACAGCGGCGTGACGGGCACCATGTAGCGCATGAACTTGGCCAAAAAGAGGCCGGTGAGGCCAAAGTAAGGCACGATCCAGGAGAGAAGAATCCACTCTCCGGGGAGGGCACGGCGGCGCAGCGCCCGGATCAGGACCCAGGCAAACCCTGCCAGCGCGACCACGCCCAGCGGCCAGCCCATGCCCCACCGGATCTGCTGCTCGATGAAATAGATGTACGGCAGCGTGCCCCGGTACTGGCGGGTGAATGGAAAGTCCGCCGCCCCACTGACCATGCCGCCCTGCGCGGTCACCACAGCCTGCCAAAAGTTCCTAAAATCGAGCAGGACGTAGGGCGACGTGACAACAAAGCTGAGCAGCGCGACCAGCCCGGCAATCAGAAGATGCCGCAGGGCCTGGTTCCGCGCACCGGGGCGCGCTTCCCCTGGCGACCCGCGGGCAGCGATGAGGGTGGCAACGACCGGTGCCAGGGCGATGGGCGCGGCGCTGAACTTGCACGCCACCGCCAATCCCGCTCCCAGCCCGGCGACGACCGCCGCGCTCGCCGTACGCTCCCGGGCCATGCGGATGGCACCGTAGAGCGCCAGGAAAGTAAAAGTCGCCGAGGCCGGATCCACGGCGAAAAAGTGCGCCAGTTGAATCTGCAGAACGGTAAAGGCGGACAGGGCCGCTGCCAGGAGGCCCGCTCGCCGGCCGTACAACCGCCGGGCGATGAGGTAGATCAGATAGATGCTCGCCGTGTCGGCGAGGGCCATCAAGGTCCGGCCCACGTAGGTCAGCTCGGGCGAGTGGTTCGAACGGACGAGCGTCTCGGCGACCTCGGGCGCAAGCCCCGTCTCGTGCAATTTGAGGCCCAGCTCGTGGAGGCCGTTAGCCGTCCCCACCAGCACGTAGAGCGGAAAGTGACCGTAGGTGTAACTTCGATACTCCTGCGCCTGGACGTTCCACAGCGGATTGAGGGGCGATTGGCGCGGATCGAGCGCCGTCTGCAAGTCTTTGGGCCAGTGGATGGTCGGCGCATAAAGGGCGGTGGTGGACATCTCGTCCGGGTGGGCCAACAGGCCCCCGTCCCATTCGACGTTGTACAGCCGTAAGAACGCCCCGATCACGACGATGACCAACAAGATCAGCGGATGCCAGTCGAAACGAGTTCGTGCCTTGTCGGCGCCTGACAGGCCAGCAGGCGAGGGAATCCCGAACGTGCCGTCCGGCTTTTCTGGATGTGCATACTCCTCGACGATAGCGTTGTCCAATGACCAACTCCTTGCTACGGGCGGTGGGTTCGCGCCGCAACGTGAGTAGTCGGCACAGGAAGTGCCGACTATTCGAACGACGGGAGCCTCATCGGTGCGGCAATGGAGGTCTATTTTATCACTATCAAACGGTTATGGCAAGAGGCACTCCCCCTCCCTAACCCCCAAACCGCACCACAAGGCGGTTCCACCGCGCCCGGATGTCATCCCACAGGGCATGCAGGTCCACGTCGCTGCCCACACCCAGTTCGATCTTGTAGGTCAGCAGAGGCAACAGAGGCAAGGCCAGCTCCAGTTTGCGCTCCACGCTCAAGCTGCTCTCGACCGCCTCGGTGAGGTCGGTGACGGCGGCACGCAGCTCATCATCCATGGGCAGGCCCTGGTCCATCACAGCCCGCATGGCCCGGCGCAGCGCGTCGAGCGTGGCCCGCATCTCGCCCTGCTCTAAGCGGCCTTGCTGGACGGCAGCCAGGACCCGCGCCAGGTCATCCCGGTAAGCCCGGGCCACCTGGCGGTAGAGGGCAGCCTGACCGCACTTGAGGTCAGCCACGCCCTCTCCCAACTGCGCCGACAGCGTGTCCAGTTGCGCGGTCACCTGGGCAATCCATACCTCCCAGTCGCGCCGCCCGGTCTCGACCGGCGCGCCAGAGGGCGGTTCGTGGACCACAAAATCCCCGGCGATGTTGAACTGCTGCCCCACCTGCTGGCCTCGCTGGTCAAAAGTTGGCGTCTTGGTGCCGGTCAGCGCATCACCGCGCACGTCGCGTCCGATGGCCACGCTTCCCGCGCCAGCAGCCACACTATGGTCCCGGGCAGCAACACCGGAACCGCCAAGGTTGGCAGAGGAGGCTTCCTCATCCTGCACCGTACGTGAGGTGGGAGCAATGTGACAGACTGCCACCCGAAACCCAACAGCTGGGTAGTGACCCCGTGGTCCTCTCTCATAGCGATATGCGCAACGGACGAACTGCTCTTTGTCATTGAACGCCCCGCCCCGCGCGACCCGCTTGCCATCGCTCATGAGATTCTCCCGACCATCTGTCGGATCGTAGGGATAGTCCTTCTTGAGACTCTGCGTCCACTCCCAAACGTTACCGGCCATATCGGCACAGCCATAGGGACTGTCACCCTGGCGTGAATAATCGCCTACGGGCGTAGTGTCACCGACGTTATGGTTAAAGTTGCAGAGTTCTACAGTGGGTTGGCTGTCCCCCCAGGGGTAAAGGTGATCATCAGTGCCGCGTGCGGCCTTTTCCCACTCAGCCTCAGTTGGCAAACGGTAAGATCGGCCAGTTTCTTGGCTCAACCACTCGCAGAAATGGAGGGCTTCGTACCACTCGACGTTAACTATCGGATGCTTTTCCTTGTCTGGCGGGATCTTTCCCCTCTCCCAGTGTTCCGGTGTGCGGCACTGGGTCGCTTTCGTGAAAGCAGCATACTGTGCGTTTGTCACAGGATATCTGCCAATGTAGAATTCAGAGACGTAGACACGATGTAGTTGTTCATCGTTGTAGGCGTGTTCGTCCCGAGCTGGCTCGCTGCCCATGAGGAACTCGCCAGCGGGGATGACAACCATTTCCGGCTCAAAGGACTGACGGGAGTAAGCCACAGGGCTTTCCTCAAGAGTATCCTCTTGGGTATCGCCCTCGACCCTTCGCCGGGCCAGCGCTTCCACCTCGGGTGGAAGCGGCTCCACCAGGCGCATGGCGCGCACCTGCGGCTTGCCCAACGCCACCTTGACGCCGCCCGCCCACAAGATCTCTTCCAGGCCGGCCAGCTTCCTGCGGATTTCTGTCTCCACCAGCGGCACAATGAGACCTTTATAGTCCGGCCGGTCCCGGGGAAAGCGATAGCTGACGCGGATGTAGCCATCGACGATGCTCACCCCGCCCACGTAATGGCATTTCCACCAATGCAGTTGCGACGCGACCGGCAGGGCCAACAGTTTCATCAGTTCCACGTCCACGCGGCGATAGTCGACGTCCAGCTCGTCGGCGAAGCGGAGCAGCGCCGCCAGCAGCCGCAGGCGCAGCCTTTCGCCCCCGTCGAAGAGGGGCTCGTACCCGGGGGCGTCGAGATCCACCCGGCGATGGCCCCTGGCGACCAGCGCCACCGCCTCGACAAAGGCCGGGTCGCGGGCCAGGGGAATGGGGAAGGCATTCGCCGGGTCCTCAAAGACGGCGTAGATCATCTCCGCCGTCTGCTCGTTGTGGCCGGCACGGATCTCTTCTAGATCGCCGCCGGCAAATTTCTCGTTCTGCATGCCGATGTCGTGCAGGTAGGCGGCCGTCAGCAGGATCAAGATCTCGGCCGGCGACAGGCGCTCGTCGGTGGCCATCGCGCCGGCGGCCAGGCCGTCCAGCAGGGCGATGACCCGCTCGCTGTGGGCGACGGTGTGATCGGTATAAGTACGGTGCAGCGGGCGCGACCAGATGCGCGCTGCCGCCCCGCGCACGTTGTCCAGCGCCCGCCGTCCGTCTGCGTCCAGCGTATCGATCAATTTGCCACTCATACCTATTCCCCTTCAGTGGGTGAAAACCATTCCCCGTTCCCCAGGCGAGGGCTTCGAGACTCGCCGCGTGCCAGCTCTGCCCAGGCTGGAGGGCTGAGATCCAGAGCGCCAGAGGGCAGAATGTCAGAGGGCAGAGGAGGGAGAGATGGGGGAGACCACTATGCGAAATCCGTCGCTGCTCCAGCGGCTGCCCGCGCCGCTCCTGCGGCGGCAGGCGCAGCGGGCGCCGTCCCGATTGTCGTCGAACGACCCGCCACGCACCACCCGGAGCATGTCATCCCCCGCTTCCAGGTTCTCCCGTCCGTCCGCAGGGTCATAGGGATAGCCGAACTGCAACTCGGCCTTCTCACCTGTCCAGGGACCCCACAGGCTCAACGTCCACTCCCACACATTGCCGACCATGTCGAGGCAGCCGTAGGGGCTGGCTCCCTCGGGAAAGATGCCCACCGGCGTGCTCCCTTCCAGCCCCAGTTCGGCAGAGTTGCACCGGCCCTCATCCCACTCGTCGCCCCACGGGTACGCTCGCTGGTCCCTGTCGCCGCGGGCCGCCTTCTCCCACTGCGCCTCGCTGGGCAGCGCGATCGGCTTGCCAGTCACCTCCGAGAGCCAGCGACAGTAGGCCAGCGCGTCGTGCCAGCTCACGTGGACGACCGGGTGGCTCTCCAGGTCTCGCGGCGGACGGCCATCCTCCCAGTGAGGCGGCGCCTTGTGTCCCGCTGCTTCGACAAAGAAGCGGTACTGGGCGTTGGTCACCGGCACGCGGGCGATCTGGAACCGCTCCAGGAAGAACCGATGAACAGGCTGCTCGTCGCCGTACGTCTTCCCGCCCATCCAGAACTCACCGGCAGGCACGTCTACCCAGACCGGCTCGCCGTAGGGCAGACGCCAGAAGGCCGGCTGCGTGCCCGGCCGGCCGCTTTCGATGCGCGCCAGCGCCTCGGCAGCCACCGCCCGGCGGCGCACGGCGTCGCTCTGGGTGGGCTTGCGCCCCAACGCTTTCCCCAGCCGCCTCATCACCGGCGACTGGCGCAGGGGGCGCTCGAACTCGCGGCGCAGCCGCCGCTGCACGTCTCCCCACAAGTCGCCTTCGACGCGGGCCGGTCCCACGTCGCGCAGGCACTCGGCGGCCAGCACCAGGTTGTGGTACGGCTGTGGCTCTTCCCTGTGATTCATGATCGCCTGGATCAGCGCCGTCGTTCGCTGCTTGCCCTGCGTGCTCAGGTATCCCGCCTCGAGCAAGGCCACCTCGCGCCACCAACTGTCGCCCAGGCGGGCCAGCGTATAGGCGATATAGTCCGGCCGGTCGGCCACGGCGCGGGCCGCCAGGTGCTCCTGGAAGGTGAGGTGGCTGAAGGCATACATGCCCTGCCCCCGCTCGGCCAGCAGGCCGCTGCGCTCGTTGATGAGCTGCAAGAATTCGTCCACCGCCTTGGCCGCCTGCCGCCAGTCGCCGCACATCTCGTAGAACCGCTGGCCCAGTTGCCGCCGCAACTCGGCCGCCTCGATCTCGCGGGCACGCCCCTCCATCATCCACAGGGCCACCGGCTCCAGCAGGCCCCGCCGGTCGCCAGCGTCCAGCTCGCGCCCGGCCATCACTGCCCTGGTATCCAGTCCCTTGGCCTCGTCCCACTTGCCGAGCAGCACTTCTACCGCCTCTTCGTACAATTCGGTGCGGCGCTCCGGCAACTGGGCGCGGTAGCGCTGCACCAGGGCGATGACCGTCAGCAGCAGCGGGTTGACGGCCAATTCCCTCACCCGCTCGTTGCCCCGTATGGCCTCCAGCAGTGCCTCCGTCTGGCGCTTCGCCTGTTGCAGCGTATAGGGCGTCTCGCCGCCTGCCAGGGCGGCCTCCACGGCACGGTTCCAGTAGGCCACAAAGCGCTCGACGTCGGCCTGGGTAAAGTCACGCACCGTCGTCACGACGTAGCCCTCACCCAGGCGGGCAGGGCCGGTATAGCCTACCACCCGGCTGGTGACGACGTAGCGATCGTCGGGGTAGGCAATCGTAAAGCGCTCGATGATCCGCGCCACGCGGCGTCGCGTCGAAAAGTCGGCCACTTCGTCCACGCCGTCGAGCAGGACGGCGCATTCGCCGCGCTCCAGCCGGCCGGCAAAGAAGCGTTCCGGCAGGGCGATGTCCTGGTGGGCAAAGTAGGCCCGCAGGTAGTCCAGGAGCAGCCTCGGGCCATCGGTGCTTGGGTCGGGGTGCTGTGCTTGCAGATATCCCGCAAAATCGCGCAGTGGTAGCAACACCGGCAGCCGCCGCTCGTCGAGCTGCAAGCGATCGCCCACCAGCCCGGCTTGGCCGCGCAGGTCACGGGCATAGGTGAGGGCCAGATAGCGCAGCAACGTCGTCTTGCCGCAGCCGGGGTCACCCAGCACGGCCAGGCGCGGGTGGGCAGCCAGCGCCTCCTGCACCTTGACCTTGACCTGGGTCACCGTCTCTCGCTGGCGCTCCATGGCCGGATAGGCCATCCGCTTGACCTCGCCCGGCGCCAGGCCCGCCATCTCCTCGACCCACGCTTCCTCGGTGGCGACGGTCCGCCGCTCGGTAGCGGTGAGCGTGACATACACCTCCTCCAGGTCAATGCTCACCAGCCGCCCGGCGGAGCGAATGCCCTGCAGCCGCAGGCGGCGGTTGGCCTCGGCGACGTGGCGCAAGTAGTGGTCCAGCGCCGTATCCTCGTCGAGCGTCGCTGCCTCGGGCGGGGCAGCGTAATAGTCCCCGCCGATGTTGAACTGCTGCCCCACGCGCTGCTGTTGCTGATCGTAGGTCGTGACCCGAAGCTGGGCTTCGAGCGCGGCGATCTGCAGTCGCAACGGGGCCAGCATCTCTTCGATCACGTGCGGCGCCAGCGCCGGATTGGCGGATAACTGCTGGCGCGTCTCTTCCAGCGTCTGGCGCAGGGCGTGGAGCTGTCCGTCAAGATCCGTTTGATTCATCTGCGCCTCCTTGTCCCCCCTCACTCCCCTTCCCGTAAGCTGAGATCCCTGAGGAAGGTCTGACAAAGGTGGAGGGTGGCCCGGCTCAGGGCACGCGGCCCAGGAGCCGGGCCGATTCTATATTCGCCCGGCTCGCGCCAAGCGCGAGACTCGGCCAGGGACTGGTCGGGCCATCTCTCAAAGCCTCGTTTCCCCAGCCGTGGCCAGGGAACATTTCCGGCGAGACACGGAGAGACGTGGGAGACCACTATGCGAAATCCGTTGTTGTTCCAGTTGTTGTTCGCGTTGTTCCTGTTGCGGTAGGCGCAGCGGGCGTTGTTTCGATTGTTGTTGAACGACCCGCCACGCACCACCCGGCGGTCCCTGCGACCAGCCCCCGCACAAAGGGCAACTACGAAGGATGCCCCTACGTGCCACTCGTCTGCTTGATCCAACCACCCAAAAGGTCGCCGATCTCTTTGACCATCTTGGAAACGTGTTGATACTGTCCTTCGCTCAACCACTCCCAGCGGACGGCCAAGCGCAGGTAGAGGCGCACCTTGTCCAGGGCCGCGTCAGCCAGGCGCAGTCGCTCCAGGCGGGCGCGCCCGCGCACACGGTTGGCCTCGACGATGCGCTCCTGGAAATCCAGCGCCGCATCCTGCAGGCGTCTGGTCACCACAAAGCGCTGGCTGCGCGGAAACGAGACTGTCCGCGGGATGATCCAGGTGATGAAATCGTAGGTACGGGTAAAGATCACCATCCGCTCCGACGTCAATGCACACCTCCAACCAACGGGGGGATGTGGCTCACCATGCCGCGCCGCAGGCCCCAGGTATCGCCATAGCGCGCGTGGTTGATCCAGCCACAGAGAGAGGTCACGACGGCTTCCTGCGTCCGCTCTCCGGCGATCCAGCCGGCCACCAGGCGCTTGAGTCGCCGCCGGTAGGCCACGACCTTGCGTCGCTTGAGGCGCCGGTGGGTGGGATAAACCGTGAACCCCAGAAATGGAAAGCCCTCACTCGTAGGCCGTGGATGCGCGCTGGGATGGATCGTCAGCCGCAAACCGGCCAGCCGCCGGACGACCGCGTCGCGCCAGGCCCACAGCGTTCGCTTGTTGTCGGCAAAGAGAAGAAAATCGTCGACATAGCGCAGGTAGGCCGGGCAACGCAGCTCTCGCTGGACAAAGTGGTCAAAGGGGTTGAGATAGCAGTTGGCCCAGAACTGGCTGGTCAGGTTTCCGATCGGCAGTCCACGTGGGCGGTCGGCGGCCAGGAGGTCATCGCCGGGGAACCACCCCATCAGGTATTCCTCGCTCAGGACGCCAACGCCGCTCCCCAGAATGCGATCCACCAGCCACAGGGCACCCGGATCGCGAATCTTGCGGATCAAAATGCCTTGCAGGATCTGATGGTCGATGGCCGGGAAAAACTGCTCCACGTCGCATTGGAGCACGTAGCCAAAGCGGCGGGCAAAGACCTGCGCCCGGTCCAGCGCGCGATGCGTGCCCTTGCCCACGCGATTGGCGTAGGAATCGTAGATAAAGCTCCGCTCAAAGATCGGCTCGACGACGTGGCATAGCGCATGGTGCACGACCCGGTCGCAAAAGGGTGCGGCGCTGATCAGCCGGCGCTTGGGCTCGTGGATGTAGAAGGAGTGATAGTCGCCCGGTTGATAGGTTTTGCATGTCAGTCCTTCACGCAGCTCGAGCAGACGGTCGGCCAGGTTGTATTCGAAGGCTGCGGCGGCGCGCCTGCCCCGCTTGCCGCGGGCAGCCCGGCGATAGGCCAACCGTAGGTTTTCCCAACTGCAGATCTGATCGTACATCTCGCCCACTTTTCCATCCCCCCTGTAGCAGAGTTCCAGAGCGCCAGAGGGCAGAGCGTCAGAGGGCAGAGGCGGGAGAGATGGGGGAGACCACTAAGCGAAAGCCGCCGCTGAACCAGGCGTCGAACGCGTAGCCCCTGAGGCGGCAGGCGCAGCGGGCGAGGTTTCGATAGTTACGAACGACCCGCCACGCACCACCCGGAGCATGTCATCCCCCGCTCCCAGGTTCTCCCGTCCGTC
>Ga0180438_10009174_pt1 | contig 12382 bp, 9 predicted proteins | sample SS_ome_12_FD_132455 | JGI IMG/M metagenome (GOLD analysis project Ga0180438, IMG submission 132455) | Hypersaline lake sediment archaeal communities from the Salton Sea, California, USA - SS_3_D_2 metaG | ecosystem: Environmental > Aquatic > Non-marine Saline and Alkaline > Hypersaline >...
CGAATGTCACCACCAGCCAAATGGCCGTCGACCCGGCTACGGTCATGGCCAGCACGGGTGCATAGTCCAGGCCGCCTTTGCGATACAACGCGCTGGCGATCACCGACGACGCCACCATTGCCGAAATCTCGGACCACGCGTTGATCCGCCACCAGAACCAGCGCAGGATATAAACACCCCCCACACCCGAACTGAACGCCAACATGAACTTGAACAGCCCCGATATCGAATCGGCTCGCAAGGCGATCGCCGAACTGATCAGCATGAATCCCAAGGACGCCCCCCGTGAGATCCATACCAGATGACGCTGGCTGCTTTGCGGCCGGATGAACCGCGCATACACGTCGTTGACGATGTACGAGGCCGACAGATTCGAGTTCGTGTCGATCGTCGACATGAACGCCGCCAGGAACGAGGTGAGCATCAGACCCATCAACCCCGGCGGAAGGAACTTCTTGATCATCGCCGGATACGCCGACTCCCCATCCGGCAGGTCGGGAAACACCGCAATCGATGCCACCGCGACCAGAATCCACGGCCAGGGACGCAAGGCGTAGTGCGCCACACTGAACCACAGCATGGCCAGCAGCGAGTGCCGCTCGTCTTTGGCCGACGACATTCGCTGGACCATCACCCCACCGCCGTCCGCGTTCTTGTAGGCCCACCACTGAACGGCCACGAACATCAGGAAGGCAAACCCTGCCCCGGACCAGAAGTCCTGCCCACCTGTGCCCAACGTGCTGACGTCGGGGAAGAAGTCCAGCAACCGGGTGCCCAAAGGACTGACCATCTCTGCCTGCTCGCCGATCGCCGCCATGCCGCCCAGGCTGCGGACCACGAGCACGCATAGTGCGATCGAGCCGACCATCGCGATGACGAACTGCACCAGGTCGGTCACCACCACGCCCCAGAAGCCCGACAGGACCGAGTAGGTTGTCGCCAGCACGACACAGACGACCACCGCCGTCACCGGGCGCACGCCGAACAGCACGTCCAGCAACTTGACCATCGCCACCATGACCCAGGCCATGGCGATGCAATTAATCGGAATTGCCAGGTAGGCTGCACGAAACGCCCGCAATACTGCCGCCGGTCGGCCCGAGTAGCGCAGTTCGGTCAGCTCCACGTCGGTGACGACCTCGGCCCGGCGCCACAGCCGCGCCAGCAGGAACACCGCCAGCATGTGACCGATCGCGAGAGACCACCAAATCCAGTTCTCGCTCACTCCGCCGCTTCGGACCCAGCCGGTGACGAGCAACGGCGTATCCGATGCAAATGAGGTGGCCACCATCGACGTGCCCGCCAGCCACCACGGCAGGTTCCGCCCGGAGATGAAGAACTCGCTGGTGCTCCGCCCCGCTCGCCGCGCCAGCGCAACACCCACCAACAATGCAAAGAGCAGATAGCCAGCAACGATGACCCAGTCGACCGGGCGTAGGACGTCCATATCGCTACTCGTCGGTCAGAGCCCTGCGCAGCGAGTCGTTCGACCGCTTCAGACGGCGCCGGGCCTCGTCGAACCCCAGGCTCGCCAGGTGCATTAGGATGGCCGTCTTGCTCCGCCACCGGGCGCGGGCCAGCAACCTGCGAGCCTGTGGTCGCGACAGCCCCGTCACGGCCATCACGATGCGTTCGGCGCGGTCGCGCAGCTTGACGTTGGTGGCGTTCAGGTCGACCATCAGGTTGCCATACACCTTGCCCAACTTGATCATCGCGGTGGTGGTCAGCGTGTTGAGCACCAGCTTGGTAGCGGTACCCGCCTTCATTCGGGTCGAGCCGGTCACCACCTCCGGGCCGACGACGGGGTTGATGATTACGTCGGCTTTCACGCCTTCCGTACCTTCCGGCGCACAAGTGACGAAGATCGTCCGCGCACCGATCTTGCGTGCGTGAGCGATCGCACCGCGGACAAACGGCGTAACCCCGCAGGCCGCGATGCCGACCACCGCATCCGTGGGCTCAACGTGCCGCTTTCGCAGCGCTGCCGCACCGTCGGCGGCCCGATCCTCGGCCCCTTCGGCTGAACGTACCAGCGCCCGCCGCCCGCCGGCGATGATCCCCTGCACCATCGAGGGCGGCACGCCGAACGTGGGTGGGCATTCCGAGGCGTCCAGTACCCCAAGTCGCCCGCTTGTGCCCGCACCCACGTAGAACAGCCGTCCGCCTTCTCGAAACGCCGCCACCACAAGCTCGACGGCGGCGGCAATCTGCCTACGCTGCTTCGCCACAGCCGGCGCCACGCGCCGATCCTCCGCATTGATCGCGTCGACGATCTCCAGCGTCGAACGGCGATCGACGTCGCCCGTGCGCGCGTTGGGCTTCTCGGTGGTGAGTCGCGATCGGTCTTTCATCGCTTGGCCGCCGCTACCTTTCCCGGGACGATCTTGCCCAGAATTACCGACCCGTCGGCGCCGGTGGCCGTGGGCACGTTGGCCGGCAGGCCGCGAATCGTCGCGCACGCCAGGATGGCGAACGAGACAGCTTCTTTGGCGTCGGCGCTGATGCCAAAACCATCCGTCAGCATGACCTCAGCCGGATGGAGCCGGCGTCGCAACATCTCGCCCAACGTGGGGTTCCGCGCGCCGCCGCCGCACAATAGCACCTGATCGATCGGCGCCGGCAGGAATCGTCGGTAGGCGTCAGCGATGCTGCACGCCGTAAACGCCGTGGCCGTAGCCACCAAGTCGAGCGCCCCCATCGCTCGCCGTTCGGCTCGACTGCACATGCGGTCGACAAAGTCGGCCCCGAACTGCTCGCGGCCCGCTGACTTGGGTGGTCGCATCCGCAAGAACGGGTGGCCCATCAGTTCTGCCAGCAATTTGTCGTCAGCCTTGCCGGCGGCGGCCATCCTGCCATCGACGTCGTACCGATGCCGTCCCTGGCTCACGCGGCGAACCACCTCGTCGATGACCATGTTGCCCGGCCCGCTGTCAAAGGCAATCACCGAACTCTTGCCGCCGCCGGCCGGCAGAAACGTCACATTGGCGATGCCGCCGATGTTCTGAACCGCACGAGTCTGCCGGCGACCGGCGAACAGCACATAGTCGGCGTACGGCACGAGTGGCGCGCCCTGACCGCCCGCGGCCATGTCTCGTGGACGGAAGTCGGCTACCGTCGTGATGCCCGTCCGCTCAGCAATGACGCATGGCTCGCCGATCTGTAGCGTCGAGCAGACTTTGCGTTGCCCGATTCGGCCGCCCGCCGGGTCGTGGCAAACCGTCTGACCGTGAGAACCAATCAGGTCGATCGAGCGCATGTCGATCCCGCTGCGCTCGACCAGTTTGATCAGCGCCGACGCAAATGCCTCACCCACCGCCACGTTCAGCCGTGCCAGATCGACAGCCGTCGTCTGCCCCGAGTCGAACAGATCGAACAGCCTGCGCCGCAGCGCCGGTGGGTAGCCGAAGGTGTCGAACGCCAGCACGTCGACCGCGCGACCGGCGATATCGACGATCGCCACGTCCACACCGTCGGCCGACGTGCCGGACATCAGCCCCGCAACGCGCACTCGCTTCCTGTTAGGCAGCGAGACAGCCGGACTGAAGAACCGTCGAGTCACCGACGTACGTCCTCCCACCCGCCACGTGCGCGATATAACGTCGCCGATTCTAAGCTCTGTGCGTGCGCGCGGTCCAGTTCCCGGTTCTCGCCGCCCGTGCCATGACTGAGTCGTCAGCCTTCTGACGCCGCGCCTATCCGCGAGAACCCGCCATGCGGGTCGCACGTTGGCCCCGACCCGACTTGCGTGGTATAATGCCGCGGCTTGTCAGGGACTCGCCGGGCTGGTGCTCGCATGACTCGCGTATCGTGGCCGACCTGGGTTACCCTGGTCCGAATACTGCTGATTGGCCCGTTTCTGGTATGTCTGCTGAACGTGCAGCAATGGTGGGCGGCTCGCTGGGTGGGGCTGGTAGTGTTCGGTGTGATGGCCGTCTCCGACGCGCTGGACGGATTTCTGGCTCGCCAACTGGACGCGCATACTGTGCTGGGCAAGTTTCTCGACCCGGTCGCCGACAAGCTCCTGATCCTTTGCGCGGTGGTCACGCTGGCAACCGACAGCGCCTCGGTGCCCGGCAAGATCGTGCCCAACTGGGTCGTGGTAGCCGTCGTCGGCAAGGAAGTCGTGGTGGTCCTGGGGTTTGTGCTGATCTATCTGGCCACTGGGCGCATGTGCCTGCAGCCCCGCCCGTCAGGAAAGATCTGCACCGTCTTGCAGTTCGCGATGGTGGTCTCGATACTGCTCTGGCCGAACCTGCCCGGGTTGCTGCGATATCTACCCGACCTGCTGTGGTGGTCGGTGACGGCGCTGGCGGTGGTCTCGGCGGCCGACTATTGTGTGGTAGGCATGCGATTCGTTGCGGCGGCTGAGAGCAGTCCGCAGCGAGGTGAATAGGCGTGAACGACGGAAACGTTTTCTGCACCATCTCAGAGGCCTTGGACGACCTGCGGGCCGGCAGGCTTATCGTCCTGGTCGACGATGAGTCGCGCGAGAATGAGGGCGATCTGGTCTGTGCGGCCGAGAAGGTCACACCCGCCATCGTCAACTTCATGCTCAAGTGCGGTCGGGGCGTGCTTTGCATGCCCCTGACCAAGCAGCGTTGTCGGCAGCTCAACCTTCATCCCCAGACGGCCGACAACACCGCCCCGCTCGGGACGGCCTTCATGGTCACCGTGGACGCTCATCCGCGGTTCGGCGTGACGACCGGCGTGTCCGCCGCCGACCGCGCTCGAACCATCCGCGTGGCCACAACCGATGATGCCCAACCCACCGACCTGGTCCGCCCGGGGCACATCAGCCCGCTTCAGGCGATGGAAGGCGGCGTACTGGTGCGGGCCGGGCAGACCGAAGGTTCCGTCGATCTGGCTCGACTGGCTGGGCTCAGACCCGCCGCCGTGCTCATCGAGATTATGAACGAAGACGGCACCATGGCTCGCGTGCCCGATCTGGTAAGGTTCTGCCGGCAGCACGATCTGCGAATGTGCACGGTGGCCGATCTGGTGGAACACCGCCTGCGCAGTGAGACGCTGGTGGAGCGCATCGAAACCATCGAGATGCCGACGCGCTACGGCGAGTTTACACTCATCGCCTACCGATCGCTGGTGGACCCCGAGCCGCACCTGGCGCTGTGCGCCGGCGGCGTCGGCGCGTGCGACGCAAACGGCAAGACGGTTCAACACGACGAGCCCGTGCTGGTCCGCGTGCATTCGGAGTGCCTGACCGGGGATATCTTCGGCTCGCTGCGGTGCGAGTGCGGCGACCAGCTTCAGACAGCCATGCGCATCATCGCCGAGGCTGGCAAGGGCGCGGTCGTCTATCTCCGCCAGGAGGGACGCGGCATCGGCCTGGCCAAAAAGCTCCACGCCTACGCCCTGCAGGACGGCGGGTTGGATACCGTCGAGGCCAACCTGAAACTCGGGCTGCCGGTCGACCGACGCGACTACGGCATCGGCGCCCAGATCCTGCGCGACCTGGGCCTGCGGCGCCTCCGCGTGCTCACCAACAATCCCAAGAAGATCAGCCGCCTGGAGGTCTACGGCGTGGAGGTCGTCGAACAGTTACCCATCCAGATCCCACCGAATGCGGTCAACCAGCGCTACCTCCAGGCCAAGAAGCAGAAGCTCGGTCACCTGCTCGATGGCTTGTAGACAGCAGCACGGCTTGGCTGTCGGCGGATGCGCCTGCCCCCAACGCTCCTTACGACAGGAGGCGCATCGGCATGGGAGAGCCCGATCGTCGCGCCCCTCAGACGGTGGGCGCACGGAATGTCTGCCCGGTCAGACGCTCATACGCCTCGACATACTTCTTGGTCGTGTTGGCCACGACGTCCGGCGGCAGCATCGGAGCGGGCGGCGTCTTGTCCCACTGGCCGCGGTCGCACAAGGCCTGCAACCAGTTCCGCACGTACTGCTTGTCGAAGCTCTGCTGATCGCGCCCGACCTGGTATTGATCCGCCGGCCAGAAGCGCGACGAGTCGGGCGTCAGCACCTCGTCGATGAGGATGTGATCCTCGCCCAGCCGACCCCATTCGAACTTGGTATCGGCGATGATGATCCCGTGCTGGGCGGCATATTCGGCCGCCGCCTGGTAAACGTCGATGCTCCGCTGCCGGACCTGCTCCATGGTCTCGCGCCCGACAATCTCACACGCCCGCTCGAAGCTGATGTTCTCGTCGTGCCCGGTCTCGGCTTTCGTGGCCGGTGTGAAGATCGGATCGGGCAACTGCTGGCACTGCTTCATCCCCTTCGGCAGCTTGATCCCGCAGATCGCACCGGTCTGCTGGTAGTCCGTCCAGCCCGAGCCCGCCAGGTAGCCCCGCACGACGCACTCGATCGACACGACCTCGGTCTTGGCACAGAGCATCGCCCGCCCTCGAAGCTGCCCCAAATAAGCCTCCATCCCCGGCGGCGCCTTCGAGTCAACCACCTCCAGCAGGTGATGCCTGACGCGACCGGCAAGCCAGTCGAACCAGAACTTGGAGATCTGCGTCAGGATGACGCCCTTGTGTGTGATGCCATTAGGCATGACCACATCGAAGGCGCTGATCCGATCGGTCGCGACCAAGAGCAGCTTGTCCCCCAGGTCGTACACGTCGCGCACCTTGCCCCGCCGATACTCGAAGCCTGCAATATCGGTCTGACAAAGAACGTTGCCATTCATGGGTCCGGCTCCGTGGTAGAGATCGGTCGGCATGCTACCGGTGGCCCTAAGACGATGTCAACCGAGCCGGCCGCAGCTTTCGACGCGTTACTCGTTGCCGTGCAATCCGCGGCCACTATAATCGTCCCCCTCTTGCGCCCGACCCGCGTGTGGGTTATCTGGAGCGGTGATGGCCGGATCGTATAATGTCCTCGTGACGCGCCTGATCCCTCAGACGGGGCTGGAGCTGCTGCGCCGCTGCTGCCAGAAGGTCGAGGTCAATCCACACGATCGAGATTTGTCGCACCGGGAGCTTCTCGAAAAGGTGGCGGGGCGCCACGCGGTGCTCTGCGTGCTTACTGACCGCATTGACGCAACGGTCTTCGACGCCGCGGGCCCGCAGTGCAGGATCTTCGCCAATCTGGCCGTCGGTTACGACAACGTCGACGTGTCTGAGGCGACCCGAAGAAGTGTGATGATCACCAACACCCCGGGCGTGCTGACCGACGCCACGGCCGAGCTGACCTGGGCCCTGCTACTGGCGGCCGCCCGGCGCATCGTCGAGGCCGACCGCTTCTTCCGCAGTGGACGATGGGCCGGCTGGGGGCCCATGCAGTTTCTGGGCGGGCAATTGGCCGGCCAAACGCTGGGCATTCTCGGCGCCGGGCGAATCGGCACCGCCGTGGCCCTTCGCAGCAGAGGCTTCGGCATGAGCCTGCTTTACTGCGACGCCGTTCGTAACCACCAACTCGAAACCCAGGCGGGCGCCCAACGCGTCGACCTACACTCGCTCTTCGAGCAGAGCGACTACGTGAGCATCCACGTGAACCTGACGCCGGCCAATCGGCACCTTGTCGACGAGCCGCTGCTTCGCCGGATGAAGCCGACGGCCTGCCTGGTCAACACTTCACGCGGCCCCGTCATCGATGAGGCTGCCCTGGTTCGGGTGTTGCGCGACCGGCGCATTGCCGCTGCCGCACTGGACGTCTACGAGGACGAGCCCCAGCCCGCATCGGGCCTGGTCGAGCTGGACAACGTGGTCTGCGTGCCGCACATCGGCAGCGCCACCTCGCAGACGCGGGCAAAGATGGCTATCATGGCTGCCGAGAACATTGCTGCCGCATTGACCGGGCGCAGGCCGCCCAACCTGGTCAATCCCGAGGTATGGAAGGACTGACGGCGCCACGCCTGAACGCCAGAAAGAGGGACGCACAGCAAGCCCATGCTTCGATTCGAGGTCTACCAACAAGGCAAGCCGGCCAAAAGCGTCGACCTGGAAGCCGCCTATCTGATCGGCAGCGACCAGGTGCCCGTGCGCGCCGACATCGAGTTCGAGAAGGGCCAGATCCAGTGCAGCAAGCGCGCCCAGGGCCCGGCGGCGCTGGCCCTGCTTTGGCCGGTGCAGGGCTTCGGACGGGTCATGCTGGAGACGGCACGGCTGCCCGAGCGAGCCAAGCCGTACAATCTGCACCTCGAGCTGGCACGCGGACGGCTGATGCGCATTCTCCAGAAGCGCGAGGACTGGGGGCTGTTCGATTACGCCGGCGCCGAGCCGCTCAGCCAGGAAGTCGACCGCGCCCGTGACCTGATGATCAAGGCCCTCCAGGAGGACGACCCCGTCAAGGTCGCCGCTTGCGCCGACCAGTCACTCGCCCTGGCCATGCACGTGGGCGAGCAGCTTACCCTCTTCCATGCCGACATCTTTCTGACGTGCCGTCGGCAGACCGGCCAGTTGGGTCGGCGTGTGTTCGGCTGCTTCGCCAACCTTTTGGATCGGCGCGAGGCCTATGTCCGCCGCCTGCTCGATTCGTTCGACTTCGTGACCGTCCCCATCCCCTGGCGACAAATCGAGCCCAAGGAGCAGCAGCCGGAGTGGGAAGCGGTCGACGAGTGGGTCGAACTGCTCACACGCCAGCGCGTGCCCACTAAGGCCTCGCCGCTGGTGGCGTTTAACGAACAGAGCCTGCCCGACTGGATCTACATCTGGGAACACGACTTCGACACCGTCAGGCAACTGGTGTACGAACACGCCAAACGCGTCTTCGAGCGCTATGGCAAGTTCATCCAGGCATGGGACGTCATCAGCGGCATCCACGCCGAGAACAGCTTCAACTTCAACTTCGAGCAGTTGATGGAACTGACGCGGGTGGTGGCGACGGCCGCCAAGCAGTCGGCTCCGCGCGCCACCACGATTATCGATCTGATCGCGCCTTGGGGCGAGTACTTCGCACGCAACCAGCGGACCATACCGCCCATCCTGTACGCCGACATGTGCTCACAGAGCGGCGTCAACTTTGACGCCATCGGTCTGCAATTCTACTTCGGCCTGGCGCGCGAGGACATGCACGTCCGCGACATGCTCCAGATATCCGCCATGCTCGACCGGTTCGCCAACCTCGGCAAGCCCCTGCACATCACCGCCGTACAGGTGCCCTCTGCTGTCACACCCGATGAATCCGACGCGTGGGCCGGGCAGATCTCCGTTGCCGACGGTGGCGAGTGGCATCGCCCGTGGAACGAGCAGACCCAGTCACTCTGGCTGCGCGATTTCCTCAATATCGCGTTGTCCAAGCCGTTCGTCGAAACCATAACCTGGCGCGATCTGACCGACGCCGGCCCACACTACCTGCCGCACGGTGGGCTGCTCCGCAGCGACCTGACGCCCAAACCGGCCTTCGCCGAACTGGCTGCCGTGCGGGCCGAGAACGCCGGTTCTACCATTATCGACCAGCAGCAGCGCCGCGCCCGCCCCCAAAGCCCATGAACGACGCGCCCGCACAAGGTCGGCCCCACGCCTGGCCCAAGCCGGTTTACTGGGTCTGCTACGGGATCCTCGCCCTGATTCTCGCCTATGTGCTCCTGCTTGGATGGCTCAGGCCGGTGTACCTCGCCGAGCCCATCCAGGTGATCCCCGGCGCCGCCGCCAAGATCGAGCAGAAGATCAACCCCAACACCGCCACCTGGGCCGAGCTGACCCAACTGCCGCGCATCGGGCCGACGCTGGCCAAGAGAATCGTCGCCTACCGCCACGAGCAGCAGGCCGTATCCGCCACCACACAGCAGGTCTTTGCTGACGCCGACGACCTCGCCGCCGTCCGCGGCATCGGCCCGAAGACCGTCGATCAACTCCGCCCCTTCCTAACCTTCGCAGACAAGTAACATGGATCCCCCGTTGCTTCCGGGAGCGGGGGACGGAGATTTTACAACACGAACTGTCGGGCGGCATGTCCAACCCAGGCGCCCCGATACAGACGGGCGGGCTCATCCTGTCTCGCGCGCCTGAAACTACGGGTCATCCATCCCATCCCCTTGCGGCCCTGCTATCCGGGCCTGTGCCACGCGTCGCGCTTCGCGTGAACATGCCACGTGCCGATTCACTTGGCCGGCTCGAGCTTGACGATCACACCGTCGTGATTACCCCTGTGCGTGCGCTGGGCGGCGTGGGCGGAAATGGGAAAGTCGTCGGAGTTGGAATTGCCAGCCAGGTACAGCGTGCCGTTCTCGCCGAGCGTGACCGAGCGGATCAGGTCGTCGCCGGAGCCGCCCAGGTAGGTCGCGTACAGCAGCTTCGAGCCGTCCGAACTGAGGATGGCCAGGACCGCATCGCCCTTTCCGCCGCCGTAGGTTTTTTGGAGGGCGTCGGGGGTGACAGGAAAGTCGCGCGAATCGGTATGCCCAACGATGCAGATGTTGCCGTCAGCACCGACCGTCGGCATCAGGAAGAATTCACCACCACTACCGCCGAGCAGTGTGCAGAAGGCGAACTTCGTGCCATCGGGCGAGACTTTGGCGACAAAGCCATCGGTCTTGCCCTTGAGCTGTTTCTGGTACGCGTTGTCAGTGGTGGGGAAGTTGGCTGAAGCGGTCACGCCCGTGAGAAGGACGCTCCCGTCGCCAAGCAGGGCCGGGCGGTGCTCGGCGAACTCGTTGCCGCTGCCCGCCAGGTACGTGCAGTAGCGGAGCCGTCGACCGTCGGGCGAAAGGCTCGCCAGGGAGCAGTCGGACTCACCGCCTGCGGTCGGCTGGGCGGCACTGGGTGTGACGGGCAGGTCGGTCGAGCGTGTGTGACCGGCGACGTACACGTTACCGGCTGCATCGACGCGCGCACCCATCAGGCCGTCCCAGTTGCTGCCGCCCAAAAGCGTCGCCCAGACCAACCCCGTGCCGCCGGCCCTCATCTTGACGACCATGGCGTCGCCTTCGGCACCGCTCACCTTCAGGCGCAGGACGCCGTCGGTACCGGGAAAGTCGGGCGAGTCGCTGCGGCCGACGATGACGACGTTGTCCTCTTGGTCCAGGGCGATGCCGCCCCGCGGCCAGTCGTTTCCGCGGCCGCCGATATAGGTGCACCAAATGGTGCTCCTGGCGTCGGGCGCGAGCTTGGCGAGCATGACGTCGGCCTTGCCGCCGCCGTAGCGGCGCTGGTAGGCGCGGTCGGTCGTGGGCAGATCGTGCGACCGACACCCGGTGGCGATGATGATGTTGCCGCGTTTGTCGAGGGCCATGCCGTAGACGGCCCGCTCCTGCCTGGAGCCGCCGAAGTAGGTTACAAACGCAAAGTGTCGACCTTGCGGGTCGAGACAAGCCACAAAGCAGTCACCGCCGGAGACGCCGGGGTGCCCCGCGCCGGCGGGCTCGCCGCCGTAGGTGGGCTGGACCACGCCTTCGGTTATGGGAAGATCGGGCGAGGAGGTCTGCCCGCCGACCAGTACCGAACCGTCGGGCAGGCGAATGATCTCACGAAGCTGGTCAAACTGGCTGCCGCCGATGAACGTGGCGTAGGCGATGCGGTAGCGACCGACGGCAGGTTGGGTCTCGGCCGCGATCGCGCTGGGCGTTGAGACGCTTGCCGCAAAAAGCAACGCAAACATGGTGGACCTGGATGTCATTGCCGTATCCTCCACAGGGCGGCCACGCGAAGTGCCTGGTTGACCCACATATCGAGTTGTCTGTACCCTCTCCAGGATGGAGGCAAACGTGCCCACGCAGGCGGGTGGGATCCGTCCTATATCTCGGATGCGTCGGTGGCGCAGCCCGCACGCACCTACCAAGCGTAGGCTTCGGGGGCCTGACCGCCCGGGCCGGGCCAGATCTCGTCGAGCTTGGCCAGCGTGTCGTCGTCGAGTTTGATTTCGAGCGAGCGCAGGCAGCCGGTAAGCTGATCCATCATGCGCGGGCCGATGATCGGCGCGGTCATGCCGTCGACCTGAAGCAGCCACGCTAACGCGACGTCGGCGGGTTTCTCGCCCATATCCTTGCAGAGCGCCTCGTACTTTTCGATCTGCGGCCGGAGCTTGTCGATGCGCTTCTGCATGCCTTCGCTGGCGCGTCGGCCCTCGCTGATCTTCTTGAGCACGCCGCCGAGCAGGCCGCCGGCCAGCGGGCTCCAGGGGATGATGCCCACGCCGTAGTGACGGCAGGCAGGCAGAAGCTCAAGCTCGATGTCGCGGACAGTCAGGTTGTAGAGGCTCTGCTCGCTAACCAGGCCGAGGAAGTTGCGGCGTGCGGCGACCTCGTTGGCCCGCACGATGTGCCACCCCGCGAAGTTGCTGCTGCCGACGTAGAGCACCTTGCCGGCTTGGACGAGTTGCTCCATCGCCTGGTAGATCTCCTCCCACGGGGTGGAGCGCTCGACGTGGTGCATCTGGTACAGGTCGATGCAGTCGGTCTGAAGTCGGCGAAGGCTGTCGTCGCAGGCCCTTTTGATGTGGTAGGCCGACAGACCACGATCGTTGGGCCCGTCGC
>Ga0180438_10009175_pt1 | contig 12382 bp, 19 predicted proteins | sample SS_ome_12_FD_132455 | JGI IMG/M metagenome (GOLD analysis project Ga0180438, IMG submission 132455) | Hypersaline lake sediment archaeal communities from the Salton Sea, California, USA - SS_3_D_2 metaG | ecosystem: Environmental > Aquatic > Non-marine Saline and Alkaline > Hypersaline >...
CACACCGTACCCCCGCCATGGTGTATAATGGACACGATGCCGACAGGTGGCGCACCTTTGGGGACGGGTCACTCATCTTCCCCTGAGACCGGGAAGAGGATTCAAGTTGCGTCTGGGCGAACATCCACATCGAGCTCCACGACGCCGAGGGGGCGACGGCCCATCAGGTACGTACGGAGCAGGCCCTCCCGATCGCGCTCATCCTGTGCCAGGCGACCGGCATGGAGGTCGAGGACGTGATCGACGCCATGCACGACGAGGTCGTGCGTGCCCTGTTCCAGGCCAAGCTGCAAGGACGCCACGAGCTGTCCGTTGCCGACGCCGAGAAGGCCCTCACGCGAGTCGTCGAGCACCTCTCCGTGCGCGTCGGGGCGCACTAGCGGGGTCCGGGCCCGACGATCGCGCGAGGGATTCCGTCGAATCCCGACGCACCCCCGCGATCCGAGAGGTCGTTCGGAGACCAAATCCTGCGGGGCTCCTCGCGGTCGGGTTCGGACGAGGGTCGTCCTCGCCGTTTCTGTAAATTTTTCCTCGTCATCGTCCAAACAAAGCCGATTGACGGCATCGACTCTCGAATTCGCGCATGAGACAATTACAGGGGCATCAGACGCTGAATTCGGCACTTTCCAAGGACGGGAGACGGCCACATGACACAGGACACATGGTTCGCCGCGAGCAAGGAGGGCCTGCGGAAGCTCGTCGAGCACCTGCCCAAGAGCATGGTGCTTCACGAGCTGGCGCAGAACGCGTGGGACGAGAACGCCACGCGATGCGACTTCACCGTGAGCAGGATCGCCGGAACGCCCTACGTCGAGCTCGCGTGCAGCGACGACGACCCCGACGGCTTCAAGGATCTCACCCACGCCTTCACCGTGTGGGCGGAGTCGGAGAAGAAGGCGAATCCGAGCCAGGCTGGCCGCTTCAACGAGGGCGAGAAGAAGGTGCTCGCGCTGTGTCGGAAGGCCGAGATCTCGAGCACCAGGGGCACCGTCATCTTCCGCGAGGACGGCACCCGGACCACGAGTCGCCGCAGGACCGAGAAGGGGTCCGTGTTCCGGGGCGAGCTCCGCATGACGCGGAGGGAGGTCCGGGAGCTCGAGCGGGCGTTCCGGCGCCTCATCGGTCCCGACGACTGCGAGACCACCTACAACGGGGATCGGCTGGAGGCCAGGAAACCCGTGGCGGAGTTCGAGACGACCCTGCCGACCCTCCGCTCGGATGGGGAGGGCGTCCTGCGGGCCACGAGGCGCAAGACCATGGTCCGCGTGTACGAGCCTCGCGACGGGGAGATCGCGGCCATCTACGAGCTCGGCATCCCCGTGGTCGAGACGGGGGACAGGTTCGACGTCGACGTGCGCCAGAAGGTGCCGCTGACCCGCGACCGGGACAACGTACCTCCGGCCTTCCTGCGCTCCTTGCGAGGAGCGGTCCTGGTCGAGACCGTCGACCTGCTAGATCAGGAGGCCGCGTCGGCGAAGTGGGTCGAGGACGGCGCGCTCGACGACGCCGTGGACGGCGACGTCCTCGGCACGGTGCTAGATGCGAGGCACGGCGAGAACCGGGCCCTCTACGACGGGTCCGACACCGAGGCGAACAAGCAGCTGCACGGCGAGGGGTACGAGATCATCCCGCGCGGGAGCGTCGACCCCGAGCTGCGACGGAAGATCCTCGAGACGGGCGCCGGGAAGAAGGCCGGCGACATCCGGCCCACGCCCAGGCCGTTCAGCGACGACCCCGACGCCCCGATGATGAGGGAGATCCCGCCCGGGAAGTGGAGTCAGGGCATGAGGGAGGTGGCCGACATCTGCCGGTTCTTCGCCCGCGAGCTCGGGATCTGCGACGACCTGCTCGTACGATTCGGGCTCCCCGCGAAGAGGTGGTGGAACGCGGCGTGGGGCGCCGGCTTCACCTGGAACGTCAGCAGGCTAGGGCGCGCGTGGTTCGACTCGTGGTACGAGCATCCGGTCGCCCTGCTCTCGTCCATCATCCACGAGTTGTCCCACGAGGGCGCCCCGGACCACCTGAAGGATGCCTTCCACAGGAACTGCACCCGAAACGGTGCCCGGATGCTGATGCTCGCCCTTCTCCAGGGGAAGCGCATTCCCCACTTCCGTCGGATCCTGGAAAACCACCGACGGCAGGGATCACGATCCGACGGCCCACCGTCGCCCGGTTCGGGCCTGAACACCTCTCAGGCCCCGGCGGAGTAGAAGGAGGGATGCCCGACCTGAACCTCGGCCGCCCAGGACTCTCCGTCCTTCCTCTGGGAGTCGGAGATGCCTTCTCGACCCTCCACTACCCCGCCTGCATGCTCGTCTCGCGCTACCAGAACCCGGCGTGGGACGACGAGATGACCCTCATCGACTGCCCCCAGCCCATCCGCAAGATGATGCGCGAGGCGGACGACGGGAGGTTCCACGGGCTCGACCTGCACAGGGTCGGCACGCTGATCCTCACCCACCTGCACGCCGACCACGCAAGCGGCCTTGAGACCGTCGCAGCGTTCTTCAAGATCGTCCTGGGACGCAAACTCAGGCTCATCGCGCTGCCCTGGGTCCTGGACGGAGTCCCCCCGTTCCTGAGAGCCATCCAGAACCTGGGGAGGATGGACGACTTCTTCGACGTGATGCCCATCTATCCGCAAGAGGACAGCCGCGTGCAGCTCGGGACCACGGAGGAAGGCGCGACCTTCATCGAGGCACGCCGCGCCCGCCACCCGACCTCGACGGCGGCCCTCCGCATCCAGCACCGGGACCGGCTCCTCGCCTACTCCTCCGACACGGCCTTCGACCAGGGGCTCTGGGACTGGCTCTGCCGCGGCTGGGACGCCAGCAAGGGTGCGCAGGCGGATCTCATCGTCCACGAGGTCGGTCACGGCATCCACGCCGACTACGACGAGCTCGCCAAACACATCCGGGGCCTCCACCACAACATGGCGCGCGACCGCACCGAACACACGCGGCTGATCCACTACCCCGACGACATGCTGCCCATGCTGGAGGCGTCGGCCTTCAGGCTCATGCGCGAGGGCCATCTGGAGGTGGTCTGGTGAGAGATCCGTGCCCCGACTGTGGTCGTCCGAATCCGCCGCCCTTCATGGTCTGGGACGACGTCTGGGCCGAGGCGGGACTGAAGCGGGACGCCGGATGGCTGTGCCCTGAGTGCTTCGAGAAACGACTCGGTCGAAAGCTCGTGCTCGAGGACTTCACGGGCGCCCGGATCAACTTCTTCAAGGCATCGGTCTCCCGTCACCTGGGCATCCCGGAGACCGATCCCGAGTTCCGGGCATACTTCATGAGGATCTGGCGCGAGGAGAACGAGCATCAGGATCGATGACGTAGCCGCTGACGCGCTCCTCCACGCCGAGCGCCTTCAGGATCCGGGCATAGCGCTTCTGGGTGACTCCTCGGTACTCTGTCTTCTCGTCGCGAGAGACTTGCGGTTCGCTCACTCCGAGCAGGTCGGCCAACTCCTTCTGGCTGAGCCCGCGTGCGATTCTCAGGGCGATCAGGGCCTTCCCGCGTTGCTCGGGAGGGTAGGCCGGGACGGCCGTCACCCCTTCCGTTCGCAGGCGCGTGTAAAGGACGCACTCCGCGGCCAGCTCCTCGGCCTCGTGCCGGAGCCCCACGACTCGCGCGAGTGCGGCTTCGTGCTCTCTGTCACTTCGGATCACGACCTCGACTCCCCTCTCACGTAGCTGAGGGCCGGGCGCCCGTCGGGCAGCACGAGTCCGTGCTCGTCGTCGAGCAGCCTTCCCCAGAGCGCCCGGACCTCGGAGGTCTGCTGGTCCGAGGCCGCGAGCGCCAGACCCTCCCGCTCGCCCACCCACTCGGCCGCCTCGTGGTAGAGCGAGAGCGCGATGTCGCGGCGGCGCCACGCCTCATGGACCTCCACGAAGGCGACGTGCATCGACTCCACGTGGAACGTCCGGAATCGTCTGTAGGCGTCGCGCAGGCCATCGAGGACGTCGGGGCCCGGGTCTCGCACCCCCTTGATGGAACGGGCATACGCGCCCACGTCGGGATAGCGTTCGTCGAACGCGGCCCGAGGAACGTGGGAGACGCTGATGTGTCCCAGCTCGCTCCCCAGGGCCATCTTCACGTCGTAGGTGCTCCTCTCGAGGACGGCGACGACTCGATGCGTGACCCACCCGCGCTCGTCGCTCGGATGGGGCACGTTCGGGACGCGGCTGTAGGCGACGTCCACGAACACGTCACACTTCGTGTCGTTCCAGTACAGGGTGTTCGGCGACGCCTCGAAGTCTCGGGACAAAACGGGATCTCGGTGCGAAACCACGACCCCTCGGCGTCGCAGCTCCACGAGGTCGCGCCTGACAGAAGGAATCGGACGGCCGAGCATCTCGGCGTACTCGCGGACCGTCAACCCCGAGTAGCGGCAGAGGAGCTCTGCTAGGCGATCCACCAAGATCTCGTGGGCCTACGGCCACAGGACGGCCCGCAGCTGCTGCTGGAGCTCGTGCTTGGCCTGCTCTCGGGCCGTGTAGAAGTCGATGTCGGCGACGCGAAGCTCGACCTTGAGGACGCCGCGCATTATCTTGATGGCCTCGACGAGCGCCTCGACATCGTCTTCGCGGTACTCCTTCTCAAGCATCACGGTCAGCGCATGAACTCGATCCGTCATGTGGCCTCTCCTGCCCTTCTTCTACCCACCTCCGGCCATGGCGTCCGCCTCGGCGATCCGCCGCGCCCGGGCGAGGCAGACGGGCGTCGGACTCAGCGAGACGCCGCCACGCTTGACGAGATACCCGACGACGGCGCGTCTCTTCACGATCTTTTCGATCGTGTACGGAGGGCAGCTCCAGGCCCCGGACCGGCTGTTCACCTGCCAGGGCAGCGTCTTCCACTTCGGGGGTGCCGACCGCTTCTTTTTCACGAACAGATCCCCGTCTGGAGGCGGTCCCACTCCGACCAAGGCGTGAGCGCGCCCTGCTCCAGAAGACGCCGGGCGACGCGTCGATAGTCGTGCTCCATCATGAGCAGGCCCGCCTCGTCGCCCCTGATGAGGAGATTCTGCCCGTATCGCGCCGACAGCGGCTCGAGCGCCGCTCGCAGGTCCTCGATCTCCGACCTGCGGACCTCGTTCCTGAGACAGTAGTCCAACACCCTGTCCCAGGCTGGCGTCCCCACCGTCTCGCAGTAGAGGATGTCCACGGCCACGTGGATGACTCCGCCCTCGTCGTCCGTCGTCAGGAATCCCTTCTCGTTCATCGTCCCCCGACACCCTACCGGCGGGCTTTGCGTCAAAAGCCCGAGTTGCCCAAGAACGAAACGACCTGCCTCAAAAGTCGGCCCGAAAGCTGACCGATCTAGGTTCAAGTCAAACGAAACCCGGAGTCTCGCTTTTGCCTCAAAAGTCGCCGGGATCTCTCGTGTGCCCCGTAGACGGCCATTAGGAGCCTCTTAGCGACGATCCCAACAGATCCCGTTGGACACTTTCGACCTGTCCTTGACACTTTGGACAGTTTGCGACGAGATCTCCCGATGCTCACGGGATCTCAGTTGCGGATCAAGTACGACCGCCTCAAGGCGCGCCTGGAAGAAGCCAAGGCGAAGACCGCGAAGGCCAAGTCTCAGTACGAACATGCCAAGGCCCACGAGGCCGGAGTGGAGGCCGATTTCAACGAGGTGCGTGCCGCTCTCGATGCCGCCCTGGACGCGATGGCCGGGGATGGCTCGAAGAAGGTTTCGGTCCCCGCGCCCGCGTCCAAGACCATGCCGGTCCACGTCCCTCCCTACCTGCGGGAGCTTGTGGCGGCCTTCCCGACCTCGGGCACGACCGACCTGGAGAGCCTCCGAGCGGCCCTGAGCCTCCCGAGCACGACGGTCAACACCCGCATCCAGAAGGCCAAGAAGCTCGGCCTTGTGGTCCGCAGCGGGCGCGCCGAGTACAGCCTGACGGACTTGGGCAAGAGCAGCCGTGGGAGCCGTCTCCAGGCCGTCGGAGGCCAGGGGTAACCCTATTTTTTCATGCCCCCTTGACTGTGCCCCTCATAGGGGTATAGTTGAGGAGTCGATGGAGCCCAGGAAACACAGGGGAGCCGAGATTGCCCGCGAGGGACAGATCAAGCGATGCGGACGCAACCGCTGGCACGTCAAGTCGCAGTCGGGCCTCGGCACTTGGGTCGTGGACTACTCGGGTGCGGAGCCGACCTGCACCTGCCCCGACTACGAGAAGCGGTCGGCTTTCTGCAAGCACATCTTCGCCATCGAGATCCGTCGCCGTCGCCTCGTGCTGCCGGGAGGGCCGCTCGTGGTAGACGAGCCCACGAAGTACACGCAGGACTGGAGCGCCTACAACAAGGCGCAGACGACGGAGCACGTCCACTTCGTCGGGATGCTCCGGCTGCTTTGCGACGGCATTGAAGTTCCGAACCAGAGCATGGGGCGCCCGAAGACCCCGCTCGGGGACGTGGTGTTCGGCAACGTGTTCAAGGTCTACACGGGCAAGAGCGGACGCCGGGCCATGAGCGCGCTCGATGCCTGCCACGAACAAGGGCTCCTGCTCGCCAAGCCCAACTACAACACGCTGTTCCGCCACATGGACGATCCGGCCCTCACTCCACTGCTCCGGCGGCTGTTGCAGGAGAGCGCCGCACCCCTCCAGAGCGTTGAGCGCAAGTTCGCGGCCGACTCTACAGGGTTCAGCACGAAGGTCTACGAGCGGTACTACGACCACAAGTGGGGCCGCAACAAGAAGCGGGCGAAGTTCATCAAGGCGCACGCGATGTGCGGAACGTTCACGCACATCGTGTCTGACCTGATCGTCTCCGAGAAGGGAGACGCCACGCAGTTCAAGCCGTTGCTTGATGCCACAGTCGCTCGCTTTGACGTGGACGAGGTGAGCGCGGACAAGGCGTACTCGTCCAAGGTGAATCTCCAGGCGGCGCAAGATGCCGGGGCCGTCGCGTACATTCCGTTCAAGGCGGGTACGGTGGGAGGCAAGGACGATCTCTGGTCCAAGATGTTCCACTACTTCCAGTACAAGCGCGAGGACTTCCTGGCGCACTACCACGAGCGGTCGAACGTCGAGACGGTGTTCTCGATGGTCCAGGCGAAGTTCGGCAAGCACGTCAAGTCGAAGAACCCCACGGCGCAGATGAACGAGCTCTATTGCAAGTTCATCGGCCACAACATCTGCGTGCTGATCTCGTCCGTGTACGAGCTTGGCATCGCGCCCGAGTTTTGGAGTCAAACCGCGTGATTCATCAGTCTCATTGGTACGCCCTTTCTCGGGCAACTGCCGGGGCGCCTAGCCTTACGGCGGTTGACCTCTTCTCCGGCGTGGGCGGCATCACCCTCGGCCTGATGAACGCAGGGTGGAAGGTCCTCTTGGCGTCCGACATTGACGATGACTGCGCGCGAACCCACGAAGCGAACTTGCCCGCCATTTGCTTTGAACGCGCGGATGTTCGAGACCTCAGCCCCACGAAGGTCAAGAAACTGACGGGCTTACGCAAAGGCGAGTTGGACCTATTGGTCGGCGGTCCGCCGTGCCAGGGGTTTAGCATCATGGGAGAACGCGATCTCCACGACGACCGGAACGATCTGTTCTTCCATTTCATCAGGATGACCGACGAGCTACGCCCGAAGTGCGTGCTGATCGAGAACGTGCCCGGCTTGGCCACGTTGGGAAAAGGCGAGACTCTCCGCCGTATTGGGGAAGAGTTCCGGGAGATTGGCTACGAAATACGCTGTGCCGAGCTTCTCGCGGCACAGTACGGCGTCCCGCAAATGCGTTGGAGGTTGGCGTTCATCGCATGGCCCATCGACACCGATCTCGCTGGTTCAGGGTTCCCTGAACCAAGCCACGGCAACACTGGCATCGGAGATCTGGTGTCAAATCGGTCGCTGCGACCAGACGAAACTGAAGGGTTCCTGACCGCGTTCGACGCGATTGGCGATCTTCCGCCTGTGGAGTCTGGAGGGATCGTGCATGAGTACGAGACTGGTCCCTCGACTGCCTACCAGATCGCAATGCGCTCTGACGCTCCAGACCGGCTTGAGAACCACTACGCACCAAGGTTGTCGGCGCAGAACCTCAAGCGCATCTCGATACTCAAGCCGGGCGAAGACTGGCGTTCGTTGCCGCATGAGTTGCTTCCGGCGGGGATGCAGCGTGCACTCCGAAAGGACCACACGCGCCGGTACCGGCGTATGACTTGGGAGGGAGTACCACGCGCGATCATCACGCGGTTCCGTGATCCGAAGTCTGGCGAGTACACGCACCCGGAGCAGGACCGAACGATCTCGATCCGTGAGGCCGCGCGAATCCAGTCGTTTCCCGACTGGTTTCGGTTCGAGGGGACATACTCGTCACAGTACAATCAAGTTGGCAACGCTGTGCCGCCGCTGATGGCGAGGGCTCTCGGATTCGCTATCGCTGAGGTTCTCCGAGATCCCGAGAAGAGGACCCGTGCGCCCAAATCTCGCTACCAGATTCCTTCAGAGTTTCAACCCGGCCTTTTTTCTGATGCGCTTCAAGAAGTCTGAACGACTCGGTGCCGCTGTCGCCTCAACTAGTGCTGCGGCATACGCACCGATTGACGTGCGAACGGTACGTCGATGATCGAAACCGAGAATCCCTTCCGCGCTGACGCGCCCGGTGTACTCAAAGGTCAGGAAGGTAATATCCCACTCGTCTTCCGTGGCGAGATCCTGAAGGCGAAGGCGCCGTTCCAAGTACTGAAATGGTCGGTCCTGAACCACGACGTAGAGCTTCGATCCCAGGGCGCGCAGCAGTGCTCCCTTCTCGGCGATTTGGAGCCCGAGGCGCTTGTAGATGTTGGCCATGTTCACGCCGTACGCGACGTTGTCTTTCCGGCCTTTGTCGCTTGCCTCTTGGGCAAAGTACGATCTCCATGCGTCGGGCTTTCCGTCGAGAATGGCCTGAAACGCGGGCCCAACTCCGCCCCCGCGGAGGTCGATGGCCTGAGACTCGATGCCGCAGAAGTTGTTTGTCTTCGGGTCGAGGCCGATGAAGTCGAACGACTGCCGTGGCTTCGTGAGAACCACTTCGGGAACGAGCACGGCCTCTTTGCGTTCTCCGAAAAAGTCAGCCATCGCGGACCTGATTGGCGTGCCGTCAAGCCGGTGATCGCACACCGCGTATGTCCAAGGCGAGTCGTCCCACGCCGTGCGGTAGCTGACGGAGCAGTAGCCGAAGCCGTACTGGCGGAACTTCTCGCACGCTGTGTTGGCGAAGGGACAGCGCCGGTCGTTGAAGGCTCGGCGAGCCTGCGCGCTGGCCAAGGAACGATGGTGTCCGAAGACTTCCACGATAGGGAACGGCCGCTCCGCGTCTGGAAAGGCGCTCTCCGCGAACGGTCGCTTGGGCCGAAAGCGTGCCACGCCACTTCTTATCCACCACGCTCGGCCCCTCCTAAGAAACCGAGAAAAACAGCATGGCCAAGGTGACGCGCACGGTTCTTGCTTTCATCTGCGAAAGATGCGGGCATGAGTGGCTGCCGCGCGATCCCGACGATCCGCCGCGCCGATGCCCGGCCTGCAAAAGCCCCTACTGGGACAGGCCGCGCCGGGACGCCAAGGATGCGGATGACGGCTACGAGGATGCGCGGAAAACTTGACTCAAAAGTCGAGTCCGTGCCTCAGAACCTGCGCGTTTCCGGACGTTTTGAGGCAAAGCCCTACCGGCGCCATTCAGGGACTAGCGGGACTCGGCGAGATTCCGGGCCGCCTCGCGTTCGCGGCGCACGAGCTCCTCGTAGAACGCGAGCACCTTGGGCCACGTGTCCTCGTGATCCTGGTAGGTCTCGCCGAGCTTCCAGCCGAACTTATCGCTCAGGCGCGCGAACGCGGTCAGGTTGTTCGGGCTCGTGTCCCCGAAGAACTGGGCCGTCCACTCCCCGTACACGGTCTTCCAGGGGACCTTGACCTCGGGCAGGGGCGCCCACACGGCACGCAGGCCGAGAAGGACCATGAGGAGGCTCTCGAGCCCCTGGATGGTGTCGGCCCCGTACATGGGTGGCCGGGCGAGGATGCTGTCGATCATCCTGTCGATCATCTCGACGGGGTCGGGTTCAGTGGACATTTCGATTCTCCAGCGGTTCGGTCACGACCACGCAGTCCTCCGTCTCGTGCAAGCCGAACTGCCAGGGCCCGGGCGCGGAGGCCACCTCGTCCACGACCTCGGCCCCGGTGAAGCCGAGCAGGTGCGCCACGGTCCAGAGGACTAGGGGATGCGGGCACTTCCCTTCGGCCTCCGGGATGGACACCGAAAGATGACGAAACCCGGCCGACGGGGTCTCGGGCAGACAGCTGATGGAGAACACGATCCTGAAGCCGCCCGCGGTCTCGATCACGTGCTCGGAACGGTTTCCCGGCACCCAGTCGGACGACCCCACGCAGTACCAGTTCTCGGTCTTCTCGGCGTGCTCGCGCAGGCGCCGACAGCTCGCCCTGAGCTCGTCGTCGATCACGAAGGGTCTCACTCGTCGTCCTCGGGTTTCTCGTCGGCGCCGCGAATCACGTCGGCCAGGACCCGGGCGGCCGCCCGGTGAGGCGCCATGACCTCCTCGTCCTCCACGTCCACCACGTTCGTGGACCCGCACTTCACGCAGGTCTCGGAGTTCACGCGGTTGTGCTCGCGCTTCTGCTCCGTGCTGGGCCACTTGTAGGAGTACCAGCGGTTCAGGTGCCCGCAGTCCCTGCACTTGGTCTTGCAGAGTTCCACGTCTACTTCTTCGCCTTGCGATGTGGGTTCAGCTCTCGAAGCGGCCAGCGCATCTTCGCGGACTCCCAAAGCACGAGCGAGACCTCAAGCATCTCCTCGAGACTGTCCACGACGTAGACGTTCGGCAGGCGCAGCTTGATCAGGTGCTGCCTGACCAGGGCCCGAGTTCGCAGGGACTCCCTGGCCTGGCTCCGAGGGTTCTGGCTCCCGTCCTCGTTCAGGCGGTCGTCGAGCCGCTTCCCCCCGGGGTCGCGTTCCGCGATGTCCTGGGCGATGAAGATGACGAAGTCGCGCCTGTCGTCGAGCCTGATGGCCTGGAGCATCGAGAACCCGGTCTCGGCCAGGGAGCCGAAGCCGTAGGTCTCGTTCGTGACCGGGAACAGGATGATGGCGTCGTTCGCGAGGTGCGTGGCCTCGACGTCGGCCATCGACGGGTCCCAGTTCTCGACCTGCGGGTTGTACCACTCGATCCCGAGCTCGTCGTACTTGGGGATGAAGAGGTCCTCGCGCCAGCGGCTTCCGCCGCACGTTCCGAACATTCCGATGCAGAGCATGGTGGGCCTCCTAGTACCTGTAGAGCATCCGTGTGTTGGAGGGGAAGATGTCGAAGTAGTCGATGTCGCCGTAGCAGGTGCTCTTGGTGCCATCGGCCGTGTTCTCCCTCCACACGGTGACGGCCTCGTCCCACGAGACGGCCCCCGTCACGTCCGTCCAGCAGTTGTCGAAGCCGTCGTACAGGCGCACGACGTAGAGTCCCGTCTCCGATGGCCTGTACGTGGGTTCCTTCGGCATCCTAATCCTTGTCAGAAAAAGACCATCGACTCATGGAAACCAACTACCCCCTATCACTGGGGCATCGTAACATCGCGAATCTGTAACGGTGATGGCGCCGTACCCGTGCACTTGACCGGAATCGTAGCAGCCGTAGTCGGGATCCGGGTCAGTCCCGTCGTACGAGAAGAGCCGAGCGCAGTGATCCTCGGTATCGCACCAGACCTTCTGCACGTGGCCCAAGGACGGCCGACAGTCTCCTAGGAAGTCGATACCTGGATCGCCGTCCCAGTCGAACTGAAGCCTGACCTCCAGTGTCTGGTCGTCATCTGGAAAACCCACAGACAGCCTCGTCGAATTGTGCGGAAGCTGCGGATTGTCGCAGTAGATCTCACCGCTTCCCGGAAGATCCTGGGAATGGCACCCTTCAAGATCGAATGCCAGGCCGCTGTCGAAGCTGAAGTGTCCGAAGCCCCAGCTGTGGCTGGGAACGAGTTCCGCGTCGACCGTCTTGTCGCTGTCGAAGACGGCGATGGCGATAGATCGCGAGAACCACTCGTACCCGAGGTCTTCCGTGCGGAAGTCCAGGTCGTACTCTCCGTCCACCACGCCAGGGAGCGAGTAGGCGCCCGACGAGTCCGTCTCGCAGGCGGGCCCCGCCCCCGTTCGAATCCTCACGACGACGCCGGAAATCGGGTCGCCCGTTACCCAGTCGGTGACCACACCGCTGATCTTGAATTCCTCGAGGTTCTGCTCCTTGCAGAATCCGTCCAGACAAGCCTCGTCTGGCTCGCACTCGTCGTCGCTCTCGCAGGGTTGAGAATCGCCGGGAAGGCACGACCCTTCCGAGCAGACCTCGTGTGCGCCACACGACTGCAGGTACTGCCAGAAGCCATTGTCG
>Ga0180438_10009180_pt1 | contig 12377 bp, 9 predicted proteins | sample SS_ome_12_FD_132455 | JGI IMG/M metagenome (GOLD analysis project Ga0180438, IMG submission 132455) | Hypersaline lake sediment archaeal communities from the Salton Sea, California, USA - SS_3_D_2 metaG | ecosystem: Environmental > Aquatic > Non-marine Saline and Alkaline > Hypersaline >...
ACCCGTTTTATTTCCTTTGAGATGCTCTTCCATCGCTTCTTCGGGTTGAAGCTTCCTGCCTGCTCCTCTTTCCGTTTGAGATGCTGCAGCTCCTTTCTCATTTTAAGGTAGCTTTCGTACTGTTCTGAGGGTATGTCACCTCTTGCAACACCTTCTAGTACCGCGCAACCCTGTTCCACCGTATGGGTACAGTCACTGAACCGGCAGTTCTTCGACGCCGCAGCTATTGCCATGTGCACTTCATCAAGCACTGATTCTTCACCGGTGAGCGCAAGCTCTCGCAGCCCCGGGGTATCCATCAGTATGACACCATCCGGTGTGAGAAAGAGCTCCCGTGAAGAAGTGATGTGACGCCCCTTATGGTCCGCTGTGCGCACCGCAGCGGTCTTCTGTTTCTCTTCACCAAGGAGGAAGTTAATTATGGTTGACTTTCCCACCCCGGAAGGTCCCACAAATGCATAGGTATGTTGTGGGAGCAGGATATCTTTTAATTCCAAGAGCCCTGAACCGCTACTGCAGCTGAGGTACTGAACCGGTAAATCAGGAAACCGCTTTTCAATATTCCCCTTTACCTCGATCAGGTTCTTACAGAGATCCATTTTGTTAAAGAGAAGAAACGGGACAACCCGTCCCTCCATGGCGAAAAGCATATAGCGTTCGATGCGGTTCAGGTTCAGTGTTTCATCAAGGGCACTCACAATACAGAGAGAGTCCACATTGGCAGCCAGGAGCTGTGTTTCGTGGAAACTTCTGCTCCTACGTCGTGCGATACATGTTTTTCTTGGAAGCACATCATAGATCAGCCCTGTATCGGTTCCTTCCTGCATCATAACCAGTACCCAATCTCCGGTAACGGGTAAGCCTTCAGAACTCTCACATATGTAGCTGAGCCGGCCGGACACTTCCGTCAAAATCTCACCCTTATCGGTAAGGCATTTCAGGAATCGACCGTATTGACCGGTTATCCGTCCTACGGGCATGTCAATGCCGGTAGAGCGGTGCACTTGCGCCCATTCATCATCCCAGCCATATCTGTGTAATATCTGCATAACAATATTCCTGTATTATAAACCGCTATTAAAATAATTTTTTCAATCAGAATTGAGTATCTTTTAAATAATTATCACATGGGGTTTCTCGATAACCCTGCATAAAAAGATTTTACAAAAAAAGCGATTAAACCAATTCAATCAATGCAGAATGGCCTGGAGCCGATGCCAGGCGTATGTCCAGTGTGAGAAGAGGAGCAAAAAGAATCTCAGCCAGAGCGACATATGTGGCGTCATACGCCGTCATGTTTAGTCGCAGTTCCCATATCCTTGGCAGAAGGATATCGTGTGGGTAGCGGGTAATTGGAAAATCGTTGAGATCTTCTAATGCTTCACGCCCGCGGTTAGAATCAAGTTCGCCTGATGCACAGTACCGTCGCAACACTTGTGCAACTTCAATGTCTATGAGGTGGGGCGCGTGAAGGGTTTCGTCTGGTGCGAAAACTCGTCGCTCAATTCGTACCGCTGACTTGGTGTGAAGAAGCACTTCAATGATTGCTGATTATAGAGATATATATCGACTCCTTCTCAAGAGAGAGTCAAAAATAATCGCCAAAATTACAACTGCCCCGTTCACAACCTGTTGCAAGTACACATTGACTCCACCTAGTATTACGATATTCCCAATCACCCCCATGATTGCTGCACCCAAGAGAGCCCCTCCAATGTGACCGGTTCCACCAGTTAAAGCAATTCCGCCAATCACTGGTGCTGCAATTGACGGTAATAACCATGTCGCACCGATCATTGTTTGCGCAGCCATCATCCTGAAGGACATGAGTATTCCCGCTGCCGCAGCAATACTTCCTGCAATCGAGTAGACAATCATTCTCACATTTTGTGTTTTGATTCCTACCATGGATGATGTCTCTCGGCTGTTTCCAACTGCATAAATCTTGCGTCCGAGAATTGTCTTTTTCGTAATAAACATTGCAATCACAAAGACTGCGAGCATAATGATGAAAGGGATAGGGACTTTAAATAAAGAACCAGAACCAAGATTCACGAAGTACGCAGGAAATCCTGTAATTGTCTTTCCTTTTGATATAAAAAGGTTCAATCCGGTATATACCGTCTGAGTTCCAATGGTAAGTACTAACGGATTGAGCCTGAACATGGTTATTAAAAAACCATTCACAAGACCGCAACCTGCGCCTACTGCGAGACTGATAACCAGGGACATGATGGGGTTCACACTAAAATCAACCACCAGCTTCGCTGTTGATACGGCAGCCAGTCCAGCGATTGCTCCAATGGATATATCAATATCACCCATCAGGAGTAACAGACCCTGGGCAATGGCTATTATCCCTACAAATCCCAGGTCTCTCGACATTATGGTTATATTATAAGCGGTAATAAAATTGGGGGATATGAACGAAGATATTATCACCAACAATGCCAGCGCACCAAAAACGCTCAGTATCTGGCCGCCTCGTGTATGTAGCCTTTTGAAATACGCTACTATTTTCGTACCTGTCCCTGTTGTCATGAATAATCATCCTTTCTAATACCGATTACAAGACTGAGTAGGCGTTCCATCGTTAATTGGCTGCTCTCAAGCTCGCCGAAAATTCGTCCCTTATAAATTGAAATTACCCTGTTTGCACATTTCACTAATTCCTCCATTTCAGATGAAACAAGCACGATTGCGATCCTTTTTTCTTCGGCAATCTGTCTCATGATCTTGTAAATTTCGTCTTTTGTTCCTACATCAACACCGCGGGTAGGTTCATCAAGCAACAGAATCCTTGGTTCAGTCACCATGGTACGTCCTATCAGGACTTTCTGCTGATTGCCCCCGCTCAGATTGAGAATTCTTACATCGCTTGAAGTTAAAATCACATTGTATTCTTTAATTACTCTTTTCGTGAAGACAGATTCCTTCTTATTGTTCACTATTCCAGCTATTGCGATCTTGTTTAAAAGCGTTATGGAGATGTTGTCTTTTACGCTCAGCTCTGGGAGTATTCCATGTGTCTTTCTTTCTTCCGGTAAATAAATAATACCTTTCATAATCGAGTAGGATGGATCTTTTAATCTCAAGTCTTTTCCATTCACCTTCACTTTCCCGCTTTTTACGGGCAAATATCCAAAAATTGTTTGCATTATTTCTGTTCGCCCTGATCCCACCAGCCCTGCAAACCCAACAATTTCTCCTTCTCTCAGATTAAATGAAATGTCTTCGAAATTGAATCCGCTGAGACCATTTACTTCGAGAACTGTTTCTCCTGGAGCCTTCCTTGGGCGATAAATCTCATGTAAAGCCACTTCCTTGCCGGTCATTCTTTGGACCACCCAATCAACCGTGATATCTTTTACCTCTCCGCCACCTACCTTTTTCCCATTTCTCAACACAGTAATTGTGTCGCCCATTTCAAAAACTTCATCCAGTTTATGTGTGATAAGGATAATTGCTTTTCGCTGTTCCTTTAAGGATTTCATAACGCTAAATATTCTTTTTATTTCTAATTTTGTCAAACTCGCTGTTGGTTCATCTAAAATGAGCACTTGAAGATTTGGATTGGAAATTGCCCTTGCTATTTGGACGAGCTGTCGATCTACTACTGAAATCTGCCGTACTGGATCATTTGGTTTGACATTGATCTGCAATTCTTGTATATATTTTTTCGTCTTATCTTCCCATATTCTCTTGCTGTATATGGGTGTTTTCACTCTCCGACCCTTGTCGAAAGGAATAAAAAGATTCTCAGAAACAGTTAAATTAGTAAACAAACTTAATTCTTGAGGCACGTACCCTATTATTTCAAAACTATGCTTTTTACTCAGGTCTATTTGATCTCCGTCAAAAAACAAAGTACCCTCATCCGCTTCAAGAAGCCCTGTGAGCACTTTCACTAAAGTGCTTTTCCCAGCACCATTCTCCCCTACCACACAGTGAATTTCACCTGCTCTTACACTCAAGTCTACCTTGTCAAGTGCAACAACGCCGGGAAACTTCTTTGTGATACCCTTTCCTTCCAGAGAAATCATCAACCTATCCTTTTCAATCCATTCCCTGCGAAACTGGTTTGAATGATTATGATTAGTAATTTAACTATTGAAGTAAGCAAATGATATTCAAACTTTTTTTTGCTGATTATTCACAAGAGATTAATGGAATAGAAATTAAGGAAGGTGTAGAAAATTACACCTTCCTTAATTACTGACTGCTCATAAGAAACCGATGCATGAAAAAAAAGGAAGGCGTAGAAAATTACGCCTCCCTTAATAGCGAGATTAAAAGTACCCGTCTTGCTTGATTCCACCTTCTCTCACCATTTCAGTAGTAAGCCATCCGACCCTCGTATCATACCAGAATGCGGGCTTGATACCCAGAACCTGCATCATCAACACAACAGTGCTCCACTGTCCTATTGCTCTTGGCCTCGTGGCAATAGAAAGGTCCAAAACCCCATCCAGCATGAGCTGCTGAAGCTGCGGGAGGTCGTCGATGCCTATATATTTTACCTTTCCAATGCGATTCGCTTCCTTTATCGCAAGACCGACTCCAACAGGTCCTGCAGCGTCCACAATGAGAAACCCATCGAGGTCAGGATGAGCTGAAAGTATTTTCGCAGCTTCTGTTTGCGCATTCCCCAGATCATCGTAATCAAAGGCTTCAGCCACTATTTTTATATCTGGATAATTGGGCAATAAATCCTGATAAGCCTGATATCTTTCAGCGTGAGCTGTATTTGTTGGAACGCCTTGAATAATTGCCACTTTACCCTTTCCATCAATCAATTTCACAAATTCGGTAAAAACAGTCATCCCTTGTTCGTAGAAATCGTTGCTTATATAGGGTATCGTCTCACCTTCAGGGGTCTTGGAAACATACATGGCAACAGCAATACCCATGTCCTGTGCTTCTCTCAGGATTGGAAGGGTTGACTGTACATCAATCGCATCAATTACTATCCCGTCCGGCTTCGTCGCTATCGCCTGCTCCAGTATCTGGTTTTGCACGACTACGTCAGCTTCCTTTGGTGAAGCAAGATCAACTGTAATTTTCGTACCCATTGCAGCACCCAGTACATCTGCAGCTTCAACAGAAGCCCTGTGCACTATATCAAACCATGTCTGTACCACAATAGGAATCATGACAAAACGATATTCATCTTTTAATCCTTCAGCCCTCTCAGCAGCTTCTTCTCCAGCTGCCGGTTTCTTTTCCCTCGCGCAACCGGTAAGCGAAAAAACCAAAGCCATCGATATGGCTAACATCAAAACTGCTACCAGCAATAAACCTTTTTTCACTCTACTTCCCTCCTCGATAATTGTAATTTACTTCTGAAACTTACTCACTTTCTAATAGTGATTAAAATTAACTACTAGATAACTGAAATGCAAGGGAAAATTCCAGAAGGTATAAAAAATGAATTTGCTCTTATAGCTTTATTTTCATCGGCATCCCACCATCATCGAAATTACATTATTTTTGAAAATATCCGCAAGGCCAATGGAATGGTGAATTATAACTACCCCTGAATGACTCCTTGAAATAAAAACGGAAAACGCGTGGACATGCTTGTACAACTTTATTACTGAGTTTCCTGTGGGACCCCTCTGACATACATCATTGTTCTGTCTAGTTCCGTTTGGGTCCAGGCAAACACAATGTGTGCAATACCCTCAGGATCCACAGCGATCAGGGGATAAGTCCAGAAGGAGTTGGTGTGTAGGGTGTCCACGCCTCGGCTTGAGATCTGCCATCCCTCCGTTTCCTCGTAGAAAGCGTACCAGATTGAAAAATTTGCAGGAGGTGTATACACCGTGTAGGCCATATGAAGGCGGTCATTTTCATGCTTATCTGGCGCGATATCTATGGAAGGAGGGAAAATAAGGGCAAGGGGGCCGGATGTGGCAGTACCTTTGATGCTCTCCCTCTCCTCCCATGAGCTATGCGAATTTCTGATATAGCGGAGCGTATAATAGGCGATATTGAGGTTGTCAGAGGTTTTAAAAGTTCCAAAGCAGACATGAAGCTTCCCATCCGAATCAAGCGTTGCCGTGATCCCTCCAATTGAGAGCGACGAGTCAGGTACTGTCCAGATGGTCGTTGCGGTTGTACCGGTAAACGTCATATAGTACAGATTCTGGTGTAAAGCGTCGGTATAGACGAACGCGACGTCACTCCCCCCAAGCCTCAGGGCGCATACTGTATCAATATCTCCGATGAACTCCTCGGGCGGGTTCGGTGAGATTGTGCCAGTCCCTGTTCTCACGGTGTGGTACATCTTTCCATCTGCAACGTAGAAAAGATGGGTCTTGAAATCAGAGGTGAGGAAGAACACAAAGGCATAGGGAATGTCAAGTCCGGCGTTGTACATCTGCTCCTGACTCCGCCAGCCCGTCACCGCGTTGTATTCCTGGAAACAGAGAACCTTGTCTTCGGAATAGGCGATGTAGGGTACATCGTCGGAGATGAGGTCAATTCCGGGCATTAAACCGACGCTGTCGGGGTTGCTCGAAAGTGACTCAACAACCGTGAGCGACTGATCGAACCCATCCGCCCCTGGCTGGCGTGTTGTGTAGACCCATTCAAAGGCTGATACTCTGTACCCGATGAGATGGATCTTGCCGTTGCTCCCCATGACCATATTCATGGGAAACCCATTCCTCTTCTCATTACCCTGCTCATGCGTCTCCCCATCAACTACAGGAACGGCCACGCTCCAGGAGTCTATCTTCCAGCCGTCGTAGAAAAGACTTTTATACAGGTATTCGGTGAGATTATTCTCGCAGCCGATAAGCGCAACAAGGCTACCAGAAACGAATAGTAATACCAGCACAGTATACACACCATGAGCCGCTTTCTTCATGACAGCGTATCCCCCTTTGAATCGTTTCACCGTGTCTCTTCGAACACTCTGAGATCAAAACATTCATATACCGCAGCAAGATTATGTCTTCAGTGTTTTAAAACAACTTATCACCAGAATTCTGTTTCCGCTGGTTTACTCCTCCCACTGGAGGATACTCGCAGCTTCAGCTTCACCGGCTCGTGCCGATGTCTCGCCGCCTTCGAAAAGGTATCGATACTCATCCGCCATCTCTGGAGATACCTTTGCCAGCTGTTCGAAAGATTTCTGAGCCTGTGTCGTATTTTCCAGATCCCTGTGGGTCCTCAAGAGGCATACAAGAACCCCAGGGTTGTATGGGTCGAGCTGGTATGCCCGATTGTAATATTCGAGTGCCTTCGCCTGGTTATTCCTGAGGTAGTAAATATTTCCCAGATTCATGAGCGCAGGCGTGTATTCGCGACGACTTACAATCATGTTGAATTGCTCTTCTGCGCGATCATACATGCCGTACTTGGCGTAGAGCACACCCAGCTTGTTGACGAGGCGGGGATTTTCACCACTCTTTGCTATCTCATCCCGCAGCTGCTTCACCTTGCCGGAGATCTCGCGGTCCACAAAGCGTCTCAGTTCAGCAATATACGCTCTGTGAGCCTGTTCCTCACCGGGAAAAATGATGTCCGAGGAACCTGGCAGGCCAACCGGCTCGAAAAGTTTCCATGCGTCCGCCATGGGGTAGAAGCCTGCCTTGTGAAGCGGGGAAAAATCCCTCCACTGTTTCGCACCGATCTCCCACGCCTTTAAAAAACTCTCATTGACTTCGGTCACTTCAATCGGGATCCATGCCCGACCACCCTGCAGTATGAAATCCTCCGGACGAGAGTAATTCTTTTCCAGATCATCGGGCTCCACATCGAGGGCGAAAGCAATATAGATATGATCCGGTACCGTGATGAATGCGGTGTCCACACTCACGGATTCGAGTAGAGCAGCATAGAGGATTGAGAGATCGTCACAGTCTCCTGCTTTGTATTCGAGGGTCTGCCGCGGGAACTGGAGAAAATCGATCGCATGCTTATTCTTCACGTATTCTATATATGGTGTTTTCGGATCCACAACATAGCTTACTCCATAGAGAGAAAGCGCCCTGTGGACCGCCATTGCTACCTGCATGTTGTAATCAACAGCCTGAATAGAGTTTTCACGGACCATACCAGCAAGACTTTTCGCAAATTTTAAAACAGTCGGATCTTTCGCAGTGACAAAGGCTGCCGCTCTTCGGTCGTCGTCCCATATGGAAGCGTTCCGATGTTCGAGTTTGATCGTCTCCACATGCTCGATTTTTTTCGCCTGACCCTTGAAAGTATAATCCACCGCGAATTCAGCTGCAACCTTGGTCCCCTCCGTGATCTCAAGGACCTTTTCCGTAAAGAGAGCGTACAGCCCTATTTCTTTTTTCTCTCCTCTTTTGAGTTCTCCAGGAACTTCGTAGATCTTCGGGCTGTCCATATAGCGTTTTATAAACACAGTAACTTTAATATCCTGAACAGAACCTGATTCCCCATTTTCGAGTACAGCCTTTCCGATTGGATGGTCGTCATAATACTGATAGAATACCGGAAAGACACCTTCTGTCTGAACTTCAGTCAATTTGAGCAAACCTGGTCTCATCGATGAGGGAGGTGCAAAGCGCTGTTCACCGCGCAGGGAATAGCGGTATGTGGTGCCCAGTTGAACGGTGATTCCATTCAAGACAGACTGGGGTTTTCCGAGATACGCACGATATGAGGAGCCCAGACCAATGGCAAGTGTTGGTGACAGATAAAAGGAGAGGGATCCTCCAGCTGAGATGTATGGATTCATGCCTCCCTGCGTTGTTCCGAGGACGTCTTTGGTAAACCCGTAATAAAAACCGCCCCCCGCAAATATGTCAGCTGCCAAGCGTCCGAATGGAAGCTCAGTTCCTATAAGGGCGCCTATCGACAGAAGATTTAAGCTGCTCTCCATGTCGAGGGTGTAACCAGAAAACCCGTATCCGATATCAGCACCAAGGTACACAGGCGTACGGATAGGGGGCTTATAGAAAGCCATAATTGAACCGATACCTCCCACTTTGAAATTGTCTGCACTATTACCAACCGGAATGTTTATCCCGGGAGCAAATCGGAAACTGAGAAATGATACCGTTTCCTGGGCAGGTACTCGTGAGAAAAAACAAAAGATAACTATTCCCATTACCGAAAGAATTAATGTTTTTTTCATAAGATAGGCCCTATTCTTTTTTCTTTGATTAATAGATTTTCTACACATTATATCACATATTTCTTTCAGGCACAATTTTCTTTTTATCACTCTTAAAATGCGCTCCAGAAGTTCCCTCACAGGCAATTTGTATGAAACCTCCCGAACCTCCCTCGAACGTATTTCAAATATGACGGGGAACTTACAGTTGTCTGCTACCCAACACTGTATTTTTTCAAGTGGGAATCAAAAAGGCAGGCTCTATTTTTAAGCTGGAAACGGGAATCGAACCCGCAAAATTCATCTGCAACATGGCTTCGCAGGATAAAGCTTGAAAAGGTGAAGTATGCCCATCCCTATTTACCGAAATATCCTAAACTCTTAGAAATCTCTTTTCTTGACAAAATTTCCTGGCACCAGCAGTATGTTTTTCAGGAAGGCTAACGCTTTTCATCGGTAAGAGCATTCAGAAATAAATACCGGTTAAATCGAGTGTTCTTTACATGGCGAGATTATCTAAAATCGACGAATAACAACGAGTAAAATTTCGTGTAATCATTGGAGGAGAAATGGATATAAAAACACAATCAGAGAGGCTGTACTTCATCGACAATGTCAGGGCATGTATCATTATGCTGGTGGTGGCGCATCACGCAGGACAGGCCTTCGGCCCTACCGGAGGTGCCTGGTTTGTATTCAACACGGAACAGGTCAGGATGTTGGGTGCATTCTTTTATGTGAATGCTTCATTTTTCATGGGTCTGCTTTTTCTGATTTCAGGCTATTTCAGCGCATCTTCTTATGACAGAAAGGGACCAGGACAGTTTCTCAAAGACCGTCTCCGGAGAATCGGTATTCCGCTCCTCTTCTTTGCACTGGTGGTGAACCTGCCCATTTCTTATTCAGCTGCCGAGACCGAGCTCACTTTTTTGCAGTATGTCATCCGCCCCCACCTCTGGGAATGGCGCACCGTGTATGCGCATTTATGGTTTCTCGGTCACTTGCTCGTATACGCGTTTGGATACGCAATAATACGAATGATTTTTTCACGTGATTCTTCAAAAGACGCAGGGAAAGCTCCTGTTCCCGGGCATTGGGGAATTCTTATATATGTAATCGCTTTAGGTATTGTTTCTTCATTTGTGCGCGCATGGTTTCCCCAGGACCGATGGATAGTACTGATGGTCCCATGGGAGCCCGCACATGTACCCCAGTATGTGAGCCTTTTTGTGCTCGGGATAATTGCCTTTCGTCACGACTGGTTTCGCAGATTGCCTGACAGAACCGGGATGATATGGCTCTGGATCGGCATTGCTGCTGCCGGATCAGTGTATGTCATTGCAGCTCTTCGATTGGCAGGATTCCTCCCCTCTATTAGGTCAAAAGGCGGTGAAATCTTGTTCCACTTCATTCATAATATACGGGAAGCGTTTATCGCAGCAGGTCTCGGTGTGGGGCTTTTGACCTGGTTTCGAAAGCGGTTCAACCACCATGGCAGGCTGATGGCAGCTCTGTCTGCAGACAGTTATTTTGTGTATGTCATTCATGTGTACCTGGTTATTGCACTTCAAACCATAATTATTGGATTTCAAATGCCAGCGTTTATCAAGTTTGTTCTGGTGACGATATTCGGTGTGATAATAAGCTTTTCAATAAGCCATCTGATCAAAATGCTCCCGTTTACAAAGAGAATCCTTTGATCAATGGAAACGACGTTTCATCCAAAATAAACAGGAAAAAACTAATTATGCCATATCTATTTATCTCAATGAATTAATAAAACGATTCACTTCTTCATCAACAGCATAATGTAGCACTTGAGGATACGTGATCCGATATTTAATGAACCATATATCCTGTTTGAACAGGTATGCATAAGACAAAACTTGCTGTCCATTGAACATCCTGCCATCTCTGAAAGTGAAGCTTGACTTCTTGCCCTTCAAGATTTCATAACCGCTCTTACATTCCACATCAGTATCACCTATCCAAATAACTTCAGGATGTCCTTTGACGATCGATGATTTCACAAAATCTAATTCATGTGCAACGTCTACCAGACCACCCGACGTAGTAGCTGGATATATATAGACAGTCGCAATGACGAGAGCGGATTTATCTAAATGATAGCCAACAGAAATATTATAACCAGTCCTATCATACTTCCGAAACTCACCACGCTGGAATAAACCTATGTTCTTAGGGAATTCCCTGCCAGAATATTTATGCACATACTTTTCACCCTCTTCGAGCATGAATGCTGTTGTTGTGCAACCATATACAAAAACCGTTAAAATCAGAATGATAACCAAAATATAATTTCTCATATTCACTCTTCCTCCATTGTTATCCCAAGTATTTCCATCCACCTCATTCTATTTGAATTCAAGCTTTCTCCCTCTGGACATAATTAATAGACAAAGGCCAGTTTTTATCCATCCATATCAGTAAGCCGTACATGAACTGTTCCCGTTGCCCCTCTATAGTCCCTGGTATAGCCTCACAAACAATCCTTGTTGCCCAATCCTCTTGATGGAGATAATAACAGTGCAAAATAAAAGACGCCCTGCCCATTTTTGGATCGACCGTACCGAAAAGAAGGTTACTTACCATACCAGCTATTTTTTCACCTGCTTTATGCTCATCATATTCCATTAAACAAAAACAGAGTACAGCATCTACCTCCAATTCATCCATAATTTTTCCATAGTCAGCATCATTGGGCACGGTAATATCAAAATCTTCTCCCCAGTACTTTACTTCAACATCATCAATTAATTTTATTTGTGTTTTAAATGCGTTATTGAATTCTAATTGCCAGTAAACTGCAAATGCTTTCACATCCTTCAATTTACCATGAAAGGCGCCTTTTTCATCGCCGATAACAAGAGGCAATACGGCAATGGACTTAATTTCTCTTTTCTGTGAATCAAAATTCGCGGTATTAGGGAGCTTTGGGAGCGTCGCACAACTCGCTATTAAAAAGAAAACAGACAAAATTATAATAACCTCTAAAATTTTTATCCTGTTCTTCATCTTTTTCATCTCTTTTTTAATATCTTTTTTTTAAACGGCGTCAACCGCTCAAAACAGCTCTCTACCCTTTATAGAGCAACTATTATGCCATTTTCTTATGCAATATAATTTATTTTTATTCAATGAATTAACCCAATATATCATTTCCAATATATCTAAAAGCATCTCAATCAATGTTGATCAAAGTCACCCTGATAAACAACTAATTCTTTTTATTGATAGATCTATGTCTTTTTTAATGATTCCC